>Ga0196958_10000035_pt1 | contig 71101 bp, 70 predicted proteins | sample S1v_10metaG_FD_148654 | JGI IMG/M metagenome (GOLD analysis project Ga0196958, IMG submission 148654) | Soil microbial communities from Anza Borrego desert, Southern California, United States - S1+v_10 | ecosystem: Environmental > Terrestrial > Soil > Desert | place: USA: California | collected... | reverse complement strand
CCCGCGCGGGCCGGCCTCGCCCCCGCGCGGGCCGGCCTCGCCCCCGCGCGGGCCGGCCTCGCCCCCGCGCGGGCCGGCCTCGCCCCCGGAGGGCGGTCCGCACCGCAGGGCGGTCCCCCTGGCGCGCGTCGTGGGCCACAGTGGATGGTCCGCTCGATCCGTTCCGGACTTCGCCGAACTGCGATCCTGTCGACGCACCGCGAACGCGTGGTCACGGCGTAACGGCCGCGACCGCGCGCACGATGATGGCGTAGGTGGCCACCGCCCCCCAAGGCCGCCTGAGAAGACCCGGCCGGGACTCCACTCCCCCCAGGAGGCCCGGCCGGGCACCGGCGTCGCTCGATCCGGTCGTACCCCCGGTTCGTCGGGGGGTGCCGTCAGGGCGTGTCGCGGACGTTTTTCTCCGCCCGTTGGGCGAGGCGCCGCTTCACGCAGCCGGCCACCTCGCGCCTGCGGCGGTCGTCGGCCGTGCCCGCCTCCGTTGGTTTGAGCCGTTCCGGGGTATTCCGGAACCGGGGATTACGGGCGAGGGGGATTCGCGGCGGAGGAGCGGTCATGGGCGAGAAGTTCCACAAGGGTGACGAGGTCGAGTGGTCCTCGCACGGCAGCACGACGCACGGCGAGGTCGAGGAGGAGATCACCTCGGACACCGAGGCGGCCGGCCGGACCGTGCGGGCGTCCGAGGACGACCCGCAGTACCGGGTGCGCAGCGCCAAGAGCGGGAAGGACGCGGTCCACAAGCCGTCCGCGCTGCGCCCGCACGAGGACTGAGACCGCGGCGGGGCCGGGAGGCGTCGTTCGAGGGCCGAAAGCGCCACCCCGGGTCGGCCGGGCGATCGCGAGGACCGCCCGACCGACCCGGCGCGCTCAGCTGCCCGGCGGGATGCGCCGCACCGGGGCGCGCCCCGCGGGCTGGCGCACCTCCGGTGGCGTCGGCGGGTCCGGGATGGGCAGGGTCACCGGGGAGTCCGGCTCGACCACGATCGGCTCGCCGTGGTGCGCGGTGCGCAGCGGCCCGCCGGACACGATCCGGTAGGTGGCCTCGTCCCGCGTCACCTCGACCGAGAACCTGGTGCCGCGGAACGACATCCGGAACGCCATCCGGTCCAGGCCCGGCGCCAGCCGGGGCGCGAAGGTCAGCCCGCTGTGGTCGCGCATCCCGCCGAACCCGGCCACCAGGCCGATCCACGCGCCGGCCAGGGACGCCATGTGCAGTCCGTTGTGGACGTTGTGGTGCAGGTCGTGCAGGTCGGTGAACGCGGCCTCCGCCAGGTAGTCGTACGCCAGTTGCAGGTGCCCCACCTCGGCCGCCAGCACCGACTGCGTGCCGGCCGACAGCGAGGAGTCCCGCACGGTCCGCGCCTCGTAGTAGGCGAAGTTCGCGGCCTTCTCCTCGTCGCTGAACGCGTCACCCCGCACGTGCATGGCCAGCACCAGGTCCGCCTGCTTCACCACCTGCTTGCGGTACAGGTCGAAGTACGGCTTGTTGAGCAGCAACGGGTACTCGTCGGCCGCGGTGCCCTCGAAGTCCCACTCGGCGTGCGCGGTGAAGCCCTCGGCCTGCTCGTGCACGCCCAGCATGGTGTCGAACGGGATGCGCATCCGGTCCGCGGCGGCCCGCCACGCCGACACCTCCTCCTCGGAGACCTCCAGGCCCTCGGCCACCCCGGGGTTGCGCTCGCAGCCGTCGGCCGCCGACCGCAGGTTCTTCTGCGCGATCAGGTTGGTGTAGACGTTGTTGTCCACGATCGCCGAGTACTCGTCGGGACCGGTGACCCCGTCGATGCGGAACCCGTCGTGCGGGTCGTTGTGCCCCAACGACATCCACAACCGGGCGGTCTGCACGAGCAGTTCCGTGCCGCACTCCCGGTCGAACTCCTCGTCCCCGGTCGCCGCGAGGTACTGGGCGACGGCGTGCGCGACGTCGCCGGAGACGTGGAACGCGGCCGTGCCCGCCGGCCAGTACGCGGAGCACTCCGCGCCGTTGATGGAACGCCACGGGAACGCGGTACCGCGCTGCCCCAGGACCTCCGCGCGCTCCCGCGCCTTGTCCACGGTGGAGTGACGCCAGCGCAGGGCGTCGCGCGCCGCGTCCGGCACCGTGTAGGTCAGCACCGGGAGCACGAACATCTCCGTGTCCCAGAACGCGTGTCCGTCGTACCCGGGCCCGGTGAGCCCCTTGCCCGCGATGGCCCGCGTCTCACCGCGCGCCCCGGCCTGGAGGATGTGGAACAGCCCGAACCGCAGCGCCTGCTGCAGCTCCTCGTCGCCGTCGACCTCGATGTCGGCGGCCTCCCAGAAGTCGTCCAGGAACGCCCGCTGCTCGGCCAGCAGCCCCTCCCAGCCGGTCTGCCGCGCGCCCGCCAGCGCCGCGTCGACCTGGGCCCGCAGCGCCGGCACCGACCGCTGCGCCGACCACCCGTAGCCCAGGTACTTGGTCAGCCGCAGCGCGCCGCCCGCCGGCACGTCCACCGCGACGGTGAACCGGGCCAGGTCGCCCTCGGCGTGGATGCCCGTGCGCACGCCCTCGCCGGCGACCAGCTCGTGGTCCATCCCGGCGGCCATCCGCAGCTCGGAGTGCCGCGTGTGGTGCGCGAGCACCGCCCGCGAGCCCTCCGCCCACGCGAAGTCGGACACCAGCGGCGAGTCCAGCGCCGCCGCCACGCGCGGGTCGCCGGCGCGGTGCTCGACCGGCTCGTTGGCCAGCAGGTCGGACTGCACGACCAGCTGCAGCTTGCCCTCGGGCTCCACCACGTAGTGGATCGCGGCGACCGCGCGCTGCGTGAACGACACCAGCCGCTCGCTGCGCACGGTGACCCGCCGGCCGGTGGGGGACTCCCACAGCGTGCGCCGCCGCAGCGTCCCCGTCCGGAAGTCCAGCTCGCGGTCGTGCTCCAGGGCGTGGCCGTAGCGCATGTCCAGCGGCTCGTCCTCCACCAGCAGTCGGATCACCTTGCCGTCGGTGACGTTGACGACCGTCTGCCCCGCCTCCGGGTAGCCGTACCCGGCTTCGCCGTAGGGCAGCGAGTGCTCCTCGTAGAAGCCGTTGAGGTAGGTGCCGGGCAGCCCGCGCGGCTCGCCCTCGTCCAGCGTCCCCCGCATCCCGATGTGCCCGTTCGACAGCGCGAACGTCGACTCGGTGCGGCGCAGCTCGGGCACCGAGAGGCCGCGCCACGGCAGCGACCACGGTGCGATGTCGTAACCGGTCACAGCAGCTCCGCCAAGTCCTCGACCACCACGTCCGCCCCGTTGCCCCGCAACGCCTCCGCCTGCCCCGCCCGGTCCACGCCCACCACGTACCCGAAACCGCCCGCGCGACCCGCCGCGACACCGGAGAGCGCGTCCTCGAACACCGCGGCCCGCGCGGGTTCCACGCCCAGCAGGCGCGCGCCCGCCAGGAACGAGTCGGGCGCGGGCTTGCCGCGCAACCCGTCCCGGACGATCACCAGACCGTCCACCTGCGCCTGCACGTACGGCAGCAGGCGCGCCGCGTCCAGCACCCGCGTGGCGTTCGCCGACGACGTCACGACGCCGATCTTGAACAGCTCCCGCGCGGCCTCCAGGTACCGCACCGTGCCGGGGTAGGGCGTCACGCCCTCCTCCCGGATGATCGTGTCGATCAGCGCGTTCTTGCGGTTGCCGATGCCGTGCACGGTGTCCAGCTCCGGCGGGTCGCCCGGCGTGCCCTCGGGCACCGTGATGCCCCGCGACGCCAGGAACGCCCGCACCCCGTCGTACCGCGGCCGGCCGTCCACGTGGTTGAGGTAGTCGGCCTCGGTGAACGGCGGCAGGCCGCGGGGCAGCAGGTAGTCGTCGAACGTCCGCCGCCACGCGCGGCGGTGCAGGACGGCGGTGCTGGTCAGCACCCCGTCGAGGTCGAAGAGACAGGCGGTGATCCCGTCCGGCAGCCCGAGTTTCATGGTGCGTGTCTACCCGTTCGCGTCGCGGGGTACCCGGTCGGCCTGGAGGTGGTCGCACCATGGGCAAGCCACGCGTGCTGGTCGTCGGCACGGGATTCGCGGGGTACCACTGCCTGCGCGGGCTGGAGCGCGCGCTCCCGCCGGACGCGGCGGACCTGGTCGCGGTCAACCCCACGGACTACATGCTGTACGTGCCGCTGCTGCCGGAGGTGGCCGGCGGGACGCTGGACCCGCGCCGGGTCGCGGTGCCGCTGCGGCCCAAGCTGCCCCGGACCCGGCTCGTGCAGGCACATGCCACCAGCGTGGACCTCGGTGAGCGCACGTGCACGGCGGTCGACGTGGAAGGCCGCACCCAGGTGGTCGAGTGGGACCGGATCGTGCTCACCTCCGGCAGCGTGACCCGGCTGATGTCCCTGCCGGGCGTGGCCGAGCACGCGTTCGGGTTCAAGTCGGTGGCCGAGGCGGTGTTCCTGCGCGACCACGTGCTGCGCCAGGTCGAGCTGGCCGAGCAGGCCGACGACCCGGCCGAGCGGGCGGCGCGGACCACGTTCGTCGTGGTCGGCGCGGGCTACACCGGCACCGAGCTGGTCGCGCAGGGGATGCAGCTGACCAAGGCCGCGCGGCGCGGCCGGTCGGCCCTGCCGCCGCTGCGCTGGGTGCTGGTGGACCTCGCGCCGCGCGTGCTGCCGGGCCTGGACGAGCGGCTGTCCGGCCCGGCCGAGCGGGTGCTGCGCGAGCGCGGCGTGGACGTGCGGCTGGAGACCAGCGTGTCCGAGGTCACCGGGACCTGCGTGAAGCTCACCGACGGCACGGAGATCCCGACCCGGACCGTGGTGTGGTGCGTGGGCGTGCGGCCGGACCCGCTGGTGTCGTCGGTGGACCTGCCGACGGAGAAGGGCAGGCTGGTGGTGGGCCAGGACCTCTCCGTGCCCGGTCACCCGCACGTGTTCGCGGCGGGCGACGTGGCGGCCGTGCCGGACGTCTACAACGGCGGCAAGCCCACGCCGATGACCGCCCAGCACGCGGAGCGGCAGGGCAGGCTCGCCGGGCGCAACGTGGCGGCGTCCCTCGGCTACGGCGAGTGCCGGCCCTACCGGCACCGCGACCTGGGGTTCGTGGTGGACCTGGGCGGCGGGCAGGCGGTGGCCGACCCGCTGCACGTGCCGCTGACGGGGTGGCCCGCGAAGGTCGTGGCGCGCGGCTACCACCTGCTGGCGATGCCGGGCAACCGGCTGCGGGTGGCGGTGGACTGGCTGACCGAGCTGCTGGCCCGGCGGCAGGTCGTGCAGTTCGGCCTGGTGCCCGCCGCCGGCGTCCGGCTGTCCGACGCCGACCGGGTCGACGCGGGGCCGGCCGTGCGCTCCTGAGGAGCGGGTCCTGGAGAACAGGGCCTGAAACAAGGCCCTGGAGAACGGGTCCTGAGGAGCGGGTCCTGGAGAGCGGGTCCTGAGGAGCGGGCTCCGGTCCTGGCCGGCCCGGCCCCGGAACCGGTCGGACCGCCGCCCGTCCGGCCCGCGGACGCGCGAAAGCGCCCGGCCGCGTCGGGGCCGGGCGGTGCGGGCGGGGCGCTCGGGGTCAGGCGGGCTTCAGCGGGTCGTGGCCGATGGACATCAGGCGGTGCCGCCAGTGGGCCTCGCCCGCCGTCGGCTCCAGGTCCTCGCGGCGCTGCGCGTGCACCCGGTCCACCACCTTCTGCATCACCCGCACGTCCTCGGTGGTCAGGTCGGTCCTGCGTTTGCGCAGCACCCGCAGCACCTCCTGGCCGGTGGGGGTGCCCGCCTGGTCGGGCAGCTCCTCGGTCTCCTCGTCCGCCGAGCGGGTGCGCAGCCAGTCCTCCAGCTCGTTCGAGGTCATGTTCACTACGCGGTGGAACTCGTCCCACAGGGTGTCGTTCATGGGGCGCAGGATTGCCGCTTTCCCCGCGGCCGAAACCCGGGCCGGGGCGCTCACCGGTCCGGGGGCCCGACCCGGAACCGCGCCAGCCACTCGTCGGCCTCGCGCAGCCCCCGCCGGTCCACGGCGTAGACCCGGCGGACGCCCTCGGGGCGGACGGTGGCGAGGCCGTTCTCCCGGAGCACCCGCAGGTGCTGGGACACGGCCGGCTGGGAGATCCCGAACTCGCGCCGGATCACCGCCGTGAGGTCGCCGGAGGTCCGCTCGCCGTCGGCCAGCAGCTCCAGGACTCGGCGGCGCACCGTATCGCCGAGAACGTCGAACACGTTCACGACCAGCGATTTTAAGACCCGGCTTATATAAGTCAAAGCGGAGTTCCTGGAATTGTCGTACCCACCTGGCACTATGTCGAACAGGTGTTCGGTACGAGTTCGGAAGGGAGCTAGGGATGCGCGTACAACTCGATCCCCGGCAGTGGCCCGGCCGTGTCATCCCCGAGACCGACGTCGAGATCGACACGGCCGTCGAGGCGCTGTGCCTGCGGGCGAACTGGGTCGACGCCGACCGCGCGGGCGTCCGCGCGGTCGTCGAGCCCTGGTTCGGCGCGGGGTGGAGCGTCGATGCCCTGCTGGTGGCCGTGGACGGCAAGCCGGACGGGAGCAGGCAGGGCAGCCCCAGGAACCGCGACCAGGTTGCGCACGACTTCCTCCGCGCGCGGCTCCGGTCGTGGTGGCAGGGGGGCGCGCGGCGAGCGCGCCCCCCGGTCGCCGGCATGACCCTCGGCCAGTGGTGGCGGGTCAACCGCCGCAACGCCCGGCTCACCCAGCCCCGGCCGCGCCGGCCGCTGGGCGAGGCCGGGCGGCTGGCCCAGGAGCAGTCGCGGGAGCGGGTCCGGGCCCGCCTGCGCGATCCGGTGGAGCGCTCCCGCGCCCGCGCCCGGCGGTGGCAGGAGGCGCTGGACGCCCTCCTGGTCCCCGGTCTGCGGGCGCCGACGTTCGAGGACTCGCGCAAGCTGCTGGCCGAGATCACGCCGGCGCGGTCGCACCCGGTGTGCAGCCGCTGCGGTTGCCGGACGGGGGTGGTGGCTCGTGCCGCCTGAGTGAGCCGGGGGTCCCGGCGGCGCCCGAGGGCCGCCCTCGGTGCGAGGCGGTCACGGCCCGCCACGCGATCACGTGCCCGAGCGCGAAGCCCGCCCGCTCGTGGATGACCGGCCCGACCCGGCGAGGTGGGCTCCGGGAAGCGATCCGACCGCACGGTCGAGACCGCGCGTTCAGCGCTGCCCCGAGAACCCGGCGCGAGGTGCCCGGTACCGCCCCGGAACCGGTCGCGGCAGGCCCCGCGGCCCCGGTCGCACGCGCCCGGTCAGGTCTGCGCCGCCTTGATCACGCCGCCGCCTTGATCACGCTACCGCCCTGATCACGCCGCAACTCCGCCACCCGGTCGCGCTGCCGTTCCGGTCGTGCTGCCGCGAGGCCGATCGGCGTGCCGGCGCCCGGTCGGCTCCGCCGCGCCGGAGCGGGGCTTCGCCGTGCCCGGACGGGGTGGCCACCCCGTCCGCCGGAGATCACAGACTACCCCGTCCGGCCGGGTCGTGATCACGTGGGGGCGGCCGTTCTCAGGTCACTTGGACGGGTGAAATGCCGAGGGTGGTTCGGCGCGGACGGGCGGTGCCGGTGGCATCCGGCACGGCACTTCCGGTACGAACGCCCGGTGCTGAGATCCCCGGCGTGGCGCGCTTGGCTCGTGGGCGCCCTCGTCGTGCCCGCCCTCCTTGCGGGATCAGGGGTTTTCGCGCGTGCGCGGCCGTCCGCGCGGGGTCCGGGGTCGAGTCGCTCTCCCCGCGTCGCGGCGGGGCGGCGCCCCCACCCCGGGCCGGAGGGGTTCGAACCCGGCCGCCTGCCGGCAGACGTCCTGATGAGCTAGGAGTGGCAGTGTTCTGGTTGTTCACCCAGATGTTCGTCCTGTGCGGGGTGGCGTTCGCCGCGGGGGCCGCGCTCACGTGGCTGCCCCTGCGCGCCACCATCCGCGGCCTGCGCGCCGAGCTCGCCGACCCGGTCCCGCGCCCGGCCATCCCCGCGACCGCCGTGGTCCTCGCCGAGCGGGTGGCGCCGCGGGGGATCGAGCGACGCGCTCCGGAGCCGGCCGCCGCGGAGCCGGCCGCCGGGATGTCGGGCTCCGAAGCGCCGGGCGCCGCCCAGGGAGGTGTCGAGCGGCCCGACGCCGCCCGCTCGAACCCGACCCGGTCGGCCGCCGGCCGGGCGAGCGCGCCGCGGCCTGCCGCGCGCACCGTCCGCGCCGGGCGGCCCGACGCGGCCCCCACCCGCTCCGCGCGCCCCGAGCCCCAGGTCAAGGGCAGTCCCAAGTCGATGATCTTCCACACCCCGGACTCGCCGTACTTCAAGCGCATGAAGGGCGACGTCACCTTCCGCTCCGCCGCCGAGGCCGAGCGGGCGGGCTACACCCGGTGGCGGCCCAGGAGCGCGGCGCCGGCGAGCTGACCGCCCGGCCGCCGACCGCTGGGCGCCGACCGCCCGGCCGCCGACCGCCTGGCCGCCACCGGGCACTCGGCTCAGGTGCGCTTGTGGTTGAGGGAGATCAGCCTGCGCAGCTCGCTCTCGCCGAGCCCGCCCCAGATGCCGTAGGTCTCCTCGACGGTCAGCGCGTGGTTGCGGCACTCGGTCACCACCGGGCAGCGCGCGCAGACCGCCTTGGCGCGCGCCTCGCGCTGCTCGCGGGCCGAGCCGCGCTCGTTGGGGGTGTGGAAGAACAGGGCGCTGTCCATGCCGCGGCACAGACCTCTCAGCTGCCAGTCCCAGGAAGTGGTGACCGGCTCGGGCAGGCGGGACAACTCGGGCATGGGATCACGTCCTGTGGTCGGGCCGACCCTGCACAGCCTAAATTCGATTCAAAAACGGTTCAACTCGAGCACGAGGTCGACCGCTTCGGGCAACGACGACGCCCACCGCGCGCCGGCCGGGACGGGCTCCCAGCCCGGCCCGCCCAGCACCACGGCCTGACCCCGTCCGACCAGGTCGGCCACCGGCGCCAGGGCCGCGTACCCGGGCGCGTGCGCCCACAGCACGACCACCGCGGGTGCGAGCAGGCTCACCGCGTCGAGCAGCGCCCGCGCCGGCACCCGCGCCCCGAGGTTCCGCGCGGCGAGGTCACGCTCGGCGAGCGCCGCGGCCAGCACGTCCAGCGGCAGGCTGTGCTGCTCCTCCGGCGCGCACGCCAGCAGGGCGGGCAGCCGCCCCGACACCGGCGGTCCCCCCGTCCGCAGCGCGCCGACGATCGCGGCGGTGGCGCAGTGCTCGACCTCCACCCCGGACCCCTGCGCCCGGATCCGCTCGCCCAGCGCCACCAGGAACGGCATCAGCACGTCCTGCCACGCCCGCACCACGCCGTCCCGGGCGATCAGCGACGCGGCGAGCGAGCCCATCAGCGGTTGGTCGAGCCGGGCCGCGGCGCGGGCGAACCCGCGCGCCTCCTCCGGCTCCACGGCGAGCGCCCGCCGCCCGCCGCCGGACCTCGCCCGCGGCGGCGGCGCCTCGCCCAGGACGACGGCCGCGGCCGAGGCGGGCGAAGCGCCCCGGCCGGTCAGCTCCAGCATCCGCCGCAGCCGGGCCACGTCGTCCTCGCTGTAGCGGCGATGCCTGCCCTCCTCGCGGTTGCTCGGCCCGAGCCCGTAGCGGCGGTCCCAGGTGCGCAGCGTGACGGGCGAGACGCCGAGCATCCGCGCGACCGCTCCGGCACTCCAGCGCACACGCACACCGCCATCCGCAGAATTCCACCGGCCGGAATGGTAACGAGCGGACCGGTGATCGGCCGCGGACCGCGGCGGGTGATCACCACCGGGCGACCGCCGCACGGGTCGGCCCGGACCGGCGGTCGGGCCGGTCCGGGCCGACGCCGCCTCACGACGACCGGAGCTGCTGCTTCAGCTGCTGCTTGCTCATGCCCGACGCGCCGGGGACCCCGGCGTTCCTCGCCTGCGCCAGCAGCTCGTCGCGGGAAGCCCGGCCCGGCAGGTCGCCCATGTGCCGGGCGCGGCTCTCGGCGAAGGCGCGGCCCAGCTCGGCGCGGCGCTCGTCGCCCAGCTGCGCCCGCATCCCGGGCAGCACCTTGGACTCCTCTTCCTCCACGTGGTGCAGCACGCCCTCGACCAGCTTCTCCAGCACCTCGTCGAACCGGGCCGAGGCGGGGTCGGTCGCCACGAGCCGCGCGAGCAGCTCCTCGGCCTCGACGTGCTCCTCCTGGCTGTGCGCGACCTCGTCCGCCTCGTCCGCCTCGTCGCGCGCCACCGGGTAGACCGAGTCCTCCTCGGCGCGGCTGTGCGCGGTGAGCACGGCCGAGAGCACCGGGACGAGCAGCGGTCGCTTCTCCGGGTGGTGCTTCAGCTCGTCGAACAGCCGCTCCACCTCGCGGTGGTCCGCCATGATCAGGTCGACGACATCGGTCATCGCGGGTTCTCCTCACGTCGGGGTGACGCGGGTATACCCACCGGGTCAGCCGACTACCCGCCGGATCGTGCTGATCGGCCCGATGGACTCGATGTCCTGGATCTTCACCGGCACGCCCTCGGTCGACGCGTGCACGGCGCGGATGCCGTCGATCGCCATCGACACGTGGGTCTGCCCGGCGTAGTAGATGACCAGGTCGCCGGGCTTCACCTCGTCGAGCGACACGGCCCGGCCGATGGTCGCCTGCCCGTAGGTGGTGCGGGGGATGCTGATCCCGGCGTCGCGGTAGGCGGCCTGCATGAGGCTGGAGCAGTCCCACGTGTCGGGGCCGTTGGACCCGAAGACGTAGGGCTTGCCCCGCTGCGACAGGGCGAACGCCAGCGCCCGGCCCACCTGGCCCGGCGGCACCGGCACGTGCCCGGTGTAGCCCTCGTCGGCGAGCGCGTCCCGGTCGGACTTCGGCAGCGCCCGGTAGGCGTCGCGCGCCTCGGTGATCTGCTGGTCCAGCGCCGCCTTGCGCTGCCCGATCTCCTCGATCGCCCTGGTGGCGCTCCCGGCGGCCTCGGTGGCGCGGCGGGCCGCGTCGTCGGCCTCGTCCACGGCGGCGCCCAGGTCGGCCACCGCCTGGGCGTTCTCGCCGGCGAGGACGCCCAGCGCGGACATCCGGTTGAGGAAGTCCTGCTGGGACTCGCTGACCAGCAGCGCCGAGAGCTGGTTGAACCGGGCGCCCTCGAACGCGGCCTCGGTAAGCAGGTCGACCCGGCCGCGCAGCTGCTCCTGGGCCCGCTCGGCGTCGCCGAGGTCGCGGTTGGCCCGGTCCAGCTCGTCCTGCGCCTTGGTCAGCTCGTCCTGGGCGCGCAGGTGCTCCTCGTTGAGCGCCTCGGCCTGGGTGGCCAGCTCGCCGTACCTCTGCAACGCCTCGGAGGCGTTCGGGGGAGCCGGGTCGGCGGCGGCCCGGGGCGCGACCGACCCGCAGACCAGCACGAGGGCGACGGCGACCGCGACGGCCGTGCGGGCGGTGCGCTGAACGGGGTACGACGCCACGGCCGCGCGGTCCTCCTCGGAAACCGGTGCCCGAGCGGGTCACCCCCCGCTCGGATCGCGGTCAGGCTACGGAACGGCGACCCGTTAGTCCATCAGGGTCCGAGCCCGTGTCGGGCGGGTCGCGAGGGGTCCACCGGCGCCGCGCTCCCGGCCCGGTCACGCCCGCCCCGCCGGCGGCCGGTGCTCCCCGCCGGCGGCCGGTGCTCCCCGCGCGGGCCGACCCCGTCACGCGCGCAGCCCGGTCAGGTCGGACCGCCCGCCCGCGTGCCCGACGGCACGGCCGGCGGCGGCCACCGCGAGGCGGCCCGCGTCGTGCGGGTGGTCCCCGCGCGCGAGCGCCACGGTCAGCGCGGCGACGAACGCGTCACCGCCGCCGGTGGTGTCCACGACGTCCTCGTCGGTCAGCGGCACCACGGCCTCGCCGGAGGACCACACCAGGACGTTCGCCTCGCCCCCGACCTCCAGCGCCACCACCGACGGCCCGCGCGCCAGCAGGTCCCGCCCCGCCGCCACGGCGTCGTCGGCCGAGGAGATCCGCCGCCCGGTCAGCTGCTCGCCCTCCCGGTGGTCCGCGCGCAGGACGTCGGCCCCGGCCAGCTGCTCGTCGCCGGCCACGCCGTCCAGCACGACCAGCCCGCTCGCGTGGCGGACGGCGGCGAGCGCGGCGTCGGCGGGCTGCTGGAGCTGCACCACGACGGCGTCCGCGTCGGCCACCGCGGGCGTCCGGACGTCCTCCGGGCGCACCAGGGAGCTGTCCGGCAGGTCCTGGAGGTAGCGCCACCTCCCGTCGCAGACCACGTCCACGATCAGCGCGCTGCGACCGCGCCGCGCGACGGCGGACGTGTCGACGCCGTCCGCCCGGAGCCGGTCGACCAGCCCCCGGCCCACCTCGTCGTCGCCGACCACGCCGACCACGGTGGCCGAGGCGCCCAGCTGGACCGCGCCGACGGCGATGTTGGCGCCCTTCCCGCCGAGCACCTCGCGCCGTTCGAGCACCGGGGCGGTGCCCGAGGCGTCGGGCACCTCCGGCACGACCAGCACCAGGTCGCGGGCGATCTGACCCACCACGGCGATCCGCATGGCACTGCCGTACCCGAGGACGGCCGGCTGAAACGAAACAGGTGTGTCGCAGGACACGAACGGCGATGTAGAGAGCGCCGGCCGGGCGCCGTCCTACAGGTGAAGCGCCAAGATGGGCGCGAACGAGACGAGGAGCCCGACATGGCCAAGTTCCTGCTGCTGATGAACTACGGCGCCACCGCGAACTGCGACGTCCCGATGGAGCAGTGGGCGCCGGAGGACGTCAAGGCCCACATCGACTTCCAGCACGAGCTGGGCAGGGAGCTGACCGACAACGGCGAGCTGGTCGACGCGCAGGGCCTGTCCGGCCCGGAGCTGGCCAAGAGCGTCGTGTCCACCGGGCAGGGCGCGCCGGTCGTGACCGACGGGCCGTTCCCCGAGTCCAAGGAGCTGCTCGCGGGCTACTGGCTGGTCGACACCACGCTCGACCGCGCGCTGGAGATCGCCGCCGCGGCCTCCGCCGCGCCGGGTCCGGGCGGGGCGCCGCTGGGCCAGCGGATCGAGGTCCGCGAGGTGATGGGCGCGCCCGCCGCCACCGACCTGTGAGCGGTCCGGTCGAGGGCCTGCTGCGCGACCTCGCGCCGCAGGTCCTCGGGGTGGTCGTGCGCCGGTTCGGCGACTTCGCGCTGGGCGAGGACGCCGTGCAGGAGGCGTTGCTGGCGGCGGCCGTGCACTGGCCGCGGGACGGCGTGCCGGCCAACCCGCGCGGCTGGTTGGTCCAGGTCGCCGTGCGGAAGGCGACCGACCTGCTGCGCAGCGAGGCCGCCCGGCGCCGGCGCGAGGACGCGGTCGCGCTCGAACCGCCGCCCGGCGAGGTGCCCGCGCGGGACGACACGCTGCTCCTGCTGCTCCTGTGCTGCCACCCCGCGCTGACGCCCGCGTCGGCGATCGCGCTGACCCTGCGCGCCGTCGGCGGCCTGACCACGGCCGAGGTCGCGAACGCCTTCCTGGTGCCGGAGGCGACGATGGCGCAGCGGATCAGCCGCGCGAAGCAGACCGTGAAGAAGGCCGGCTCCGCGTTCGCCGCGCCCGGCCCGGACGAGCGGGCCGGGCGGCTGCGGTCCGTGCTGCACGTGCTGTACCTGATCTTCAACGAGGGCTACACCAGCAGCGTCGGCGGCGAGCTGCACCGCACCGAGCTGTCCGGCGAGGCGATCCGCCTGGCCCGCGCCGTGCACGCGCGGCTGCCCGCCGACGGCGAGGTCGCCGGGCTGCTGGCGCTGATGCTGCTGACCGACGCCCGCCGCGCCGCCCGGACGGGGCCCGACGGCGAGCTGGTCCCGCTGGCGGAGCAGGACCGCGCGCTGTGGGACGGGGCGCTGATCACCGAGGGCGTTGACCTGCTCCTGGCCGCCGTCGCGCGCGGCGCGGTCGGGGAGTACCAGGTGCAGGCGTCCATCGCGGCCCTGCACGACGACGCCCTGCGCGCGGAGGACACCGACTGGCCGCAGATCCTGGCCATGTACGGGTTGCTGGAGCGCATGACGGACAACCCGGTGGTGTCGCTGAACCGGGCCGTCGCCGTCGCGATGGTGCACGGGCCGGCCGCCGGCCTGGAGCTGGTCGACCGGGTGGAGCCGCGGCTGCCCGGCCACCACCGCGTGGCCGCCGTCCGGGCGCACCTGCACGAGCGGGCCGGCGACGCCGACCGGGCGGTCGAGCACTACCGCGCCGCCGCCGCCCGCACCACCAGCACCCCGGAGCGGCGGTACCTGCTGGCGCGGGCGTCCCGGCTGGCCCGCGCCGAGCGGTAGCCTGGGACCAGGGGTGATGGGCATGACCGAGCGCAAACCCGCCGGGACGAGCTTCGAGTCGTGGGTCGACCGGCAGATCCGCGAAGCCCGGGACCGGGGCGAGTTCGAGGGCCTGCCGGGCGCGGGGAAGCCGCTGGGCGGGCTGTCCGGGCCGCACGACGAGCTGTGGTGGGTCAAGGAGAAGGTGCGCCGGGAGGAGGGCTCGGTGCTGCCGCCGACCCTCCTGCTGCGCAAGGAGGCCGCCGCCGCGCGCGAGGCCGCCGCGCGGGCCGGGTCGGAGGAGGAGGTGCGGCGCGCCCTGGGCGAGATCAACGCCAGGATCGTCGACGCGATCCGCAAGCCGATGTCCGGGCCGCCGCTGAACCTGATGCCGTTCGACGTCGAGCACGTGGTGGACCAGTGGCGGGCGAGCCGCTGACGCGCCCCCGGGCGCTCGCCGGGGGCGGGCCGGTCACGCGCCCCTGAGCGCCGCCAGGAAACCGGCGAACCGCGCGCGGTCGAAGGCGAGCACCGCGCCGGCGGGGTTCTTCGAGTCGCGCACCAGCAGCCCGGCGCCGGTGCGCGCCAGCTCCACGCAGTCCGCGCCGTTGCCGCCGCTGTGGCTGGACTTGCGCCACCGGGTGGGGGTGTCCGGGGTCATGAGCCCGCGCCCCCTCGGCGCGGCCGCAGCTCGGCCGCCGCCGCGGCCAGCAGGGTCGAGGTCCTGGCCGGGGACAGCGCGGCGGTCAGCAGGTGCTGGAAGGCCGTGTCGTACTGGGCGACGTGCGCCGGGTCCTCCACGGGGCCGGCCGAGGTCAGGCCCTCCAGGTAGACGATGGGCCGCGGGCCGTCGGGGAAGCGCAGCAGGACGAACGGGTAGTTGGACAGGGCGTGCGCCCCGGCGGAGAACGGCACCACCTGCACCGTGACGTGCTGGAGCCCGGCCAGCTCGCGCAGGTGGAGCAGCTGGGCCCGCTGCACGGCCGGACCGCCCACGACCGTGCGGACCGCGGCCTCGTGCAGCACCAGGTGCAGGCGCCGGCCGCTCTCGACCAGGTGCGCCTGGCGGGCCTGGCGCGCCTCGACCAGCCGGTCGACGTGCTCCTCCTGGTGGAACGGGTTGGCCTCGATCACGGCGCGGGCGTACTCCGGCGTCTGGAGCGGGCCCGGCACCAGCTCGGCGTGGTAGCGCAGGACTTCCGTCGCGATCTGCTCCAGGTGGAAGAACCGGCGGAAGAAGCCGGGCAGCACCGTGCCGTAGGGGGTGGGCGCGCGGCGCTTGCGGGCCGCCCGCGCCAGCTCCTCGATCGGCTTGCGGGCCTGCCGCGGCGCGCCGTAGAAGTCCAGCAGCGCCGACAGCTCGGCGGCCCGGATCGCCACGTCGCCGACCTCGATGCGCCGGATCTTCGCCGGCGAGCACTCCAGCACCTCGGCCGCGTGGTCCTGCGTCTTGCCCACCTTCTCGCGCATCGACGTGAGCGCCTGCCCCAGCTGTCGCTTGTAGACCGTCGGGCTCGCCCCGCTGCCGGCCATGGCCACCTCGGCTTTCCTCGTCTGCTCCGCGGTGCCGATCAGTGTGCCGGAAGGCGGGTGGATCGTCCTTCACACGATGGTGTACTGCCCAACCTGCACGTGCAGCCTTTACGGTTGGTCCGCCCGTTCAGGCAGGGGAGGACCCGATGACCCGCGCTTTCCGCTGGATGCCGCACGACGGCCGCCGGCACGCCATCCGCACAGGCGTCGCGCCGCGCGACGCGGCCGAGACGCTGTGCGGGTTGACCTTCACCGTCCCGACCACCCGGTCCTACGTCCACTGGTGCTGGCCGACCTGCGAGGTCTGCGACACCGCGTGGCGCGCCCACGAGGGCATCGCGGCCTCGCCCGCGCGGCGCGACGAGGGCCCGGGGAGGCCGACGTGCGCGCGGTGAGCGGGGAGGCGGGTGCGATGAGCTTCAAGGCGTTCGTCGCCAGGGGGTACGCGCAGGGCGAGACGATCCGCTCCTTGGCCGCCGCGACCGGCCGCTCGTACGGGACGGTGCGCAGCGCCCTGGTGGCCGAGGGCGTCCGGCTGCGCAGGCGGGGCCACCGGCCGGTGACGACGATGATGGCGGTGGCCGACGCGCGGGCCAGGCGCGAGGAGCTGTCGGTGGAGCTGCTGCAGGCCCGCCTGGCGTCCGGGCTGACCGGGGCGGCGGCGGGGCGGCGGGCGGGCATCAGCCAGTCCAAGGTCTCCAAGGTGGAGACCGGGCGGCTGCTGCCCAAGGTCGCGGACGTCGAGCGGCTGGCCGACGTCTACGAGGTGCCGCCCGAGGTGCGCAGCCGGCTGCTCCTGCTGGCGGAGAAGGTGGTGCGCGACGCGGAGCACCGCAGGGCGGTGCTGCACCGGGGCGTGGCGCGCCGGCAGGTGGCGGTCTCGCGGGCGGAGGCCGCCGCGCGGACCGTGCGGGCGTTCGCGCCCTGCGGGGTGCCCGCGCGGCTGCTCCGCGAGACGCACCCGGACCAGCGGCTGGTGGTGGTGCTGGCCGAGGGCGCGATGCGGTCCTCGCCCGCGCACTGGGAGCGGCTGCGGCAGGTCAGCCTGCGGTCCAACGTCGAGGTGGGCGTGATCCGCTGGCACCTGGGGGTCGAGCTGCCGGAGGCGGGCTTCGCGGTGTTCGACGAGGCGATGGTGGTGTGCGACCTGCTGGCGGGCAACGTGGTGATGACCGACCCGGACGACGTGCGCGGCCACTTGAGGAGTTTCCGGCAGCTGCGCGAGAGCGCGGTGTTCGGGGAGGGGGTGCGGTCGTTGTTGGACGTGGTGCGGTCGGAGTACGAGGGGGTGCGCGCCTGACGCCGGGCCGCGTGGTCGGCCCGCGCTACGGGGCGCCGGCCCCGGAGGGGTCGCGGCGGCGGACCCACCCGTCGAAGTCCAGGGGCCGCGGCACGGCCCCCAGGGCCACCCGGGCGTCGTCGGGCGCGCGCAGCTCCAACCGGTACCGCGTGCACAGCAGGTGGGCCAGCAGCACCAGCTGGGCGCTCCCCAGCCCGGCGCCGACGCAGGTGGTGGGCGCCCACCCGAACGGCACGTAGTAGTGCCCGCCGGGCGGGCGGCGGGCCGCCTCGTCCGACCACCGGTGCGGGTCGAACACCTCCGGGTCGGACCAGTGCCGCTCGTCGTGGTTGACCAGGTAAGGGCTCACCAGGTAGTGCCGGCCCACCGCGAGCCGGTGGCCGCGGACCGTCAGGGGGACCCGCGCGCTGCGGGTCATCAGCAGCGGCGCCGACCACATCCGCAGGACCTCTTTCACGAACCGGTGCGCGGTCGGCGCGGACCGGGTGCCCGTCCGGTACAGCTGCTCGGCGGAGCCGGTCGCGAACTCCTCCGCCAGGGTGGCCGCCCACTCGGGGCGTTTCGCCAGTTCGTACATCAGGCAGCCGGCGACCGCACCGGGTGGCCCGGCGATCGCGGTCAGGACCGTCGTCACCGCCTCCAGCGCGCGGTCCGGGCCGAGGGAGGGCAGCAACCGGTCCACGACGGGCTGGGTGAGGTCGTCGCGGGCGCGCCCGCCGCGCGCCCGGCGGCGGATCTCCTTGCGCACGACCCGGCCGGTGTGCAGCTGGGCGACGACGGCCTGCCACTCCTGCCGGCGGGTCCGCCCGCCCGGCCCCGCGTCCAGCCGGGTCAGCTTCGCGATCGCGTCGCGCTCGAGCCAAGCCCGGTCCGAAGTGGACAGCCCGTCGACCACCACGGGGAGCAGGGAGCGGAACATCACCTCGTGCGACAGCCACGCGAGGTCCACGTGCCGGTCGAGGCGGCCGTCCAGGACCGCGGCCATGCGGTCGGCCAGCGCGCGCAGCCGGCTCTCCTCGCCGTGCACCCGCAGCCGGGACAGCCACAGCGAACGCACCTGCCGCCACGACACGGCCGGGCTGCGGCGGCCCCGGATCCGGTCGACGAACCGGTCGGGCAGCGTCAGGTCGGCGAAGTTCTCGGCGTTGGCCCGGCTCGCCGCGTCGGCGTCGAACACCATCAGCCGCCCGTCGCCGTGCCGGAACACCCCGCCGTGCTCGGCGTTGGGGGCGCGCAGGTTCGCCAGCAGGTCGGGGTCCTCGCGACCGGTCATCACGTGCCTCCCGGTGGGTGGGGAGCGCGTGGCCACGCCCCCCACCCGCACCGATCAGATGTGGTGGTACACGTACCAGCGGTACTCGGCATCGCTCTTGCGGATGTTGAGCGCCACGAGCGCGGCGTGGATGATCTTGGCCATGTTCACCTCCCTCGACCCGTGGGGGCGCTGTTCGTGCGCAGGGTGAACTCCGGCGGTGCGAGGGCGGCCGCGACGTGCGGCCGGCGCCGGTGGGCCTCGACCCGCCACCGCCGGGCTGGCGGCAGCAGCCGCAGGACGTCCTCGACCAGCCGCACGGCGAAACCCGCCGCCACGCAGGTGTGCGCGCCCCAGCCGAACGGGATGAACGCCTCCGCGTCGCCCCGCGGCGCGCCGGCCGACCACCGCTGCGGGAGGAACTCGTCGGGGTCGGGCCAGAAGCGGCTGTCCCGGTGCACGAGGTAGCTGCACACCACCACCTCGTCGGACGTCGTGACCTCGAACCCGGCCAACCGGTGGGGCTCGGCGGGGGAGCGGCCGAAGTTCCAGGCCACCGGCCGGAGCCGCAACGCCTCGCGCACCACGCCGGTCAGGTCGCCGCCCGCCGCGGGGCTGGTGCCCAGCAGGTAGACCGACCAGCCCAGCAGGAACCCCGTCGAGCCCGTGACCGCGAACAGGAAGGACAGGAACACCTCCGCCAGCTGCGCCTGCGCCGTGCGCGAGGAGGCGCCCGGCGCGGCGGCGGCGAGGACGTCGAGCAGGTCGGCCGGCGACCGCGCGGGCCGGGCGCGCCGGCGGGACAGCTCGGCGACCAGCGCGCGGCGGACCCTGCTCCGCAGCACGGCCCGCGACAGCACCGACCGCCGGTCCCGCGCGCCGGCCGACACCGCGTGCCGGACCACCTGGTCGACGAGTCCGCGCAGCTCGCCCTCCGGCGCCAGCACGTCGCGGAAGCACTGGTGGAACAACAGGTTCCCCGCGTCCGGCCAGCGGCTCTCCGGCCCGATCACCCGCTCGACGGTCGCCGCCAGCCGGTCCGACCGGGCGGTCCAGTGCTCGTCCAGCAGGTTCCGCGCCGCCCGGCCGACCTCCTGCTGCGCCGAACGCGGCCCGAAAGTGCCCCTGCCGGTCCGGAAGAAGTCCGAGTGCTCCCGGTAGCGGGACCCGGTGTTGGCGAGGACGGCTTTCGCCGCGGCCGGCTCGCCCACGTAGAGCACGCCCGGTCCGCGCCGGAAGATCGGCCCGTGACGGGCGCGGAGGTCGTCGAGTCTTTCCAGTTCGTCCACTTGTTCGCCCCGCCCGGCCGGTTCTTCGCGGACCACAGCAGCTTCGCGCTGCCCGTGCCGTCGGGGCAAGCCACCGAATGGCCGGGCCTCCTCCGGGATATGGTCGACGGTGGGCGGGCCGCCTGCTGCGCGCACCGGCGACAACCGACCGGGACCCGCGTGATCGCCGTCCACAGCAGGAGCGCCGGGACGCGCTCCGGAGGAGTCCTCGTCGGACGGGAAAGCCGTGCGGGAGAGCGCGAAGGCGCCGGGCCGCGCGGGGAGTGCCAAGTGCTGCAAGCGAAAGCGGCGGGTTGTGAGCGCCAGGGGGCCGTGCAGGAGTCGAAGTGCCGCTCCACGGCCTCCGCGGTGCCCGGCGGAATGGACGCCGAAGCCCGGCGACACCAGGCCGGCGAACGGTACCGGCGCATCGAGCGTCCGGCCCCGCCGCACCGACTCGGCGACCCGCTCCGCCAACGCGTCGCCGTGCGCCGCGCCCGATGCCTGTCGACCGTGCCGCGCAAGCCGGCGCCGACGACCTCGCAGGGATGTCCGCGCCCTCGCGCGGTCGGTCACCGGCGGTCCGGTGCAAGCGGTGGGAGCGCGTCCCGTCGGGCGCACCCCTCCACGAGGCGGCGGATGGCTGCTTCCCCCGTCCGGCGGGAGCCGATCGGGTGGTGATGCGCGCAGGGTGGGCGGCGTCGGGGCGTCCGGTGCGCGGGTTTCCGCCACTGCGCGCCCATCAGGGGAACGGACCGATGGTCCCACCACCCGGGCTCGCCCTGGCGGAGGCTTGCGTCGCGGTGGGCATCGCGGGCAAGTTCGGAGCGTGCTGGCTGGCGGGTCTGCTGGTGGGCCGAGGGGCGCGGGCCGCGTGCCGGGGGGACGCGCGTGGGCCGGCCGCCCGGTGGTCGGGTCGTGCCGCGCGCGCGGCGGTCAGCGGGCCAGCGCCGAGGTGCGCAGGCGCACCCGGTGCTCCGGGGCGACGAGGTGCTCCAGGCGGTGCTGCCACGTCGTGGTCAGCCGGGCCTCCGGGTCGCCCCGGTCGGTGATCACGCTCATCGCCTGCGCGCCGATGACGGCGGCGGCGATCCCGTCGGCCTCCTCGCGCGTGTCCAGGCCGGGCCGGACCTCGCCCGCCGCGACCGCCTGGCCGAGCAGGTCCCGCACCATGGCCACCAGGCTGACGAAGTGCACGCCCGCCAGCAGTTCGAACAGCTCGCTGGTGAACAGCAGCCGGACGCCGACCCGGACGGTGCGGTCGGTGCGGGTGAGGGCGCCCATCCGGTGCGTCAGGTCGATCAGCGTCTGCAACGGCCCCGCGCCGGAGCCCTCCACCTCGGCGCGCACCTCGTGCCAGCGCCGGAAGTGCTCCTCCACGACGGCCACCGCCAGGGCTTGCTTGGAGGGGAAGTGGCGGTACAGCGCGCCTTTGGTGACCGAGATGGCGCGGCACACGGCGTCGAGCGAGGTGCCCTCGTACCCGTCCCGGTCGAACAGCTCGATGCTCGCCGCGACGAGCCCGGCCCTGGTGCGGGCGCCCTGTGCCAGGTCGTTCAAAGAGCCCTCATCTCGACGGACTGCGCAAAGGTGGTCACCCAGGGTAGGGAGCCGGCCAGAATCCGGTCAACACGCCGATATCAACGGGACTCCTGATGCGTGAAGGATTACTCCGCGTAGAGCTGTCGGGGGAGGACGGCGTCGCGGTCCTGTCACCGCTCGGAGCGCTCGTGCCGTCGACCTACACCCGGATGCGCGATGTGCTGCTGAAGACCGTGCTGGCCCAGCCGACGGCCGTCGTGGTGGACCTGAGCGACCTGACCGTCGACCGGGACACGGCGGCCTCGGTGTTCCACGGGGTGTGGACGCAGGTGGCGGACTGGCCGGGCGTGCCGATCCTGCTGGCCGCGCCCCCGCACCCGGTGGACTGGTCGCTGCCCAGCTACGCGACCGTGCAGGACGCGCTGGCCGCGGTGGACGCGCCCCCGACGCGCTGGGTGGTGCGGGCGCCGCTGCCGCTGCGGGGCAGTTGCGGCTTCGCGCGCCTGCTGGCGGAGCAGACGTGCCGGGTGTGGAAGCTGACCGGGATCTCCGACGAGGCGGCCGACATCGCCGACGGGCTGGTGGGCCTGGCGGCCCGCGGCATCCGCCCGACCGTGGTGTTCGAGTGGTGGCGCGGCCGGCTCGTGGTCGGCGCGAGCGAGGACGCCCTCGTGCCCTGCGACCCGCTCGACCTGCGCTACGCGGCGATGGGCGCCAACCGCTGCGGGTGGTCGACGACGTGGTCCGACGGCACGCTGATGTGGGCCGTCCTCAACGCGTGACCGCGATGCCCTTCCGCCGCAACGATTCCACGCCACCGGGCAACCGGGTCCCGCGCCGCGGCGGTGATTCCACGTCGCGGTGATTCGGGACGCGCCGGTTCAGCCGGGCAGCCGGCGCGGCGCCTCCACCCGCAGGGTCGCGCAGACCTCCGGCCGCGCCAGCGCCGGCAGCCAGCTCCGCCACACCCGGGCCAACTGCCGCGCCACGCCTTCCGGGTCGTCCACCGCCATGGACATCAGGTGCACGCCGACCAGCGCGGAGACCACGGCGTCCGCGCACGCGGGCAGGTCCAGCCCGGCCCGCAGCTCGCCGCGCCGGTCGGCGGCGCGCAGCAGGTCGAGCACGGCCGAGGTCCACCGCGCGATCTGGCGGTCCGCCACGTCGTCGCAGATCGGCGCCTGGAACAGCAGCCGCTGCACCACCACCCGGTCCCGGTTGACCGCGTAGCCCAGGTCCACCAGCACCTGCAGGGGGCTGCGGTGCAGGCGTTCCAGGCGTTCCCTGGTGCGCGCCCACTCCTGCGCCTGGCGGTCCAGCAGCGCCAGCGCGAGCGCCTTCTTCGAGCTGAAGTGGCCGTACAGCGCGCCTTTCGTCACCCCGGCGCGGTCGCACACGTCGTCGATGGTCGCGCGCGCGTAGCCGTCCCGGTCGAACGCGGCGGCAGCCGCCGTCAGCAGGCCGTCCCTGGTTGTCGACACCGCCTCGATTGTCCTCGGCCGGGCAGGCGCGGCACAAGCGCGGTCTGCGAGCATGGCGGGGGTGGAGAGCCGACCACCGGACGAGGAGCGCCGCGCCCGGCTGTGGAGCCGCATCCGCCGCCTCGCCTCCGACGAGGGCGTCCCGGTGGGCGTGCGCCACGTCGGGCTGACCGCCGCGGCGGTGCTCGGCGCGCGCGAGACCGTGGTGTACCAACTGGTCGACGGCAACCGGTGCGAGCCGGTGAGCGTCACCGGGCCGCTGGGGGACTGGTCGAGCGAAGCCGAGATCACCTTCGGCGAGGGGCCCGCGCTGGACTGCCTGCGCGACGAGCACCCGGTGCTGGCCGACGACCTGGCGCGCGGCGGGGCGGCGCGGTGGCCGGTGCTCGCCCCCTATGCGCTGGCGCGTGGAATCGCGGGGATCTTCGCGTTCCCCTTGGTGATGGGCGCGATCGTGGTGGGGTGCCTGGAGGTGCTGCGCCCGGAGCCCGGCACGCCCAGCCGCGACGAGGTGGTGGACGGCCTGCTGCTGGCGGACGCGGCGATGTTGTCGCTGCTGCGGGCGGAACCGCTGCCGGCGGGCGCGGACCCGTTCGCGGAGGCGGTGCAGGCGCGGTGGGCGGCGGTGCACCGGGCCACCGGCGCGCTGTCCGCGCAGCTGCGCAGCGACCGGGCCACCGCGTTCGTCCGGCTGCGCGCGCACGCCTACCGCACGGGGCGGCGGCTCGCCGACGTGGCGGCCGACGTGCTGGCGCACCGGTTGTCGTTCCACGCCGACCCGACCGCGGAACCGGACGCGGGCCCGGAACCGGACGGGGAGGCGGGTCCCGGAGGGGGACGGGGGTGATCCGCGCGCGGCGCGCCGGCGGTGGGGTGGATGTGCACGCTCATTGCGGGCTGGTCGGGCGCGCCGGCGCCCGGCGCGGGCAATGCGGTGGTCGCAAAGGCCGTCGAATGCGCCGGTCAATGCCGTCGGCGGGCGGCGCGCTCGATTGCGGCGGCGCGCTCCAATTCGTGCTGCGGGGTGTCCAGGACCTGGCCCAGCCAGCCGCGCCAGTACGGGCCGGGGATGCGCTTGCCGCGCTCCCACCGGGACACCTCCTCCCTGGTCACGCTGGTGTTGCCGGACGCGGCGTGCAGCCGCGCGGCCAGGTCGTCCTGGGTCAGCCCGCGACCGCGCCTGAGCTGGGCGAGGATTTCGCTGATCGGTCCCGATTGCGGCACGGCGACGCCCTTTCTGCTGTCTCCCACGGGATGCCCGCCATTCTTCCAGCGCGTGCCGACCCGTCGGGAAAGCATCACGGTGATACCGGCGGAACATCCTGTGCGAGTGCACGTGCAATGGCGAGCGTGTCCGCATACATGCGGAACTCGCTGACCAGTCCGCCGTGGACGGTGACCGCCACCGCGAAGTCGTAGGACAGCGCCGCGCCGGTGGCCTGCACCCTGGCGTGCAGCCGCCCGGTGAGCACCGCGTCCGGCCCGTCCACCACCAGGCCCCGCGTGGTGATCCCGGTCAGCTCCAGGACCGCCCGGAACGCCAGGAAGAACGATTCCACCTCGCGCGGGTTGCGCACCTCCGCCGGCCACGGCGCGCCCGGCACCGGGGCGGTCCACCACCGGACACCGGTGGAGAACAGCCTGCTGAGCCCGGCCGTGTCCTTCGCGGCCCACCGGGCCACCAGCTTCTCGACCACCATCGTGACGTCGGCGCGGGGACGCGTCATGCGCCGTCCACGACCGTCACCGCCGCGCCGGCTCCCCACCGGCCCACACCGCACACCGCACACCGCCCCGCTTCGCACCCCGGACGCCACGCGCGCACCACCCGACCGCCCCGGCAGGTTCCCCGGTGTCGCGCGGATCCAGCGGTGTCCTCCGCACCTCCCGACCGCGACGCGGGCGCTGCGCCTGTCGGTACATGAGTACTCCTCCGCGCGCCGGCTGGGCGCAGCCACGCCGTTGCGCGTCGGAAGTGATCACGCCACCACTCTGGTAGGGATCAATGGTCGCACCCGGCGACCGCCGCGCCCGCGTGGCCGGGGGAGTCCGGCGGGGTGGTACCGCCGGTGCACCCGCGCCACCGCGCCCGGCCCGGGGGTTTCCTTCTTGCCACCGCTCGAAGACGACTGCGAGGTGCGGCGATGGCGGGACGGCGGCGCGTGCCGGCGCGCATCGGGGTGGCGGACGTGGCGCGGCTGGAAGCCGAAATCGAGCTACTGCGAGGTCTGGACTACCGGCGGGGCGGGGCGGCCTGCCGGGACGCGGTGATCGTGACCGCCGCGTGGCACGGGCAGCTGCTGCGGTCGGCGGCGGCGCCCGCGGTGCGGGCCCGGCTGCGCGCGGCGCTGGCCGACGCGCACAACCTGGCGGGGTGGACGTGCTTCGACACGGGGCTGGACCAGGCGGCCGAGGGCACTGGGGCCGCGCGCTGCGGCTGGCCGACGAGGCCGGCCACCAGGGCCTGGTGGCCAACATCCACTACCGGTCCGGCCGGCTGAGCCTGCACCGGGGCGACCGGCGCGCGGCGCTGGAGGTCTTCGGCCTGGGCGTGGTGGCGGCGCGGCGCGCGGGCTCCTACCACGCGACCGCCATGCTGCGCGCCAACGAAGCCTGGGCGCACGCCGGCCTGGGCGACCGGGGATGGCCGTGCTGCGCCTGCGCCAGGCGCACGAGGACTTCGCGCGGTCGTCGCCGGACCCGGCCCCCGGCTGGGCGCGGTTCTTCGACGGGACCGACCTGGCCGCCCTGACCGGCGTGGTCCACACCGAGCCGGTCCGGACGGTCGACCCGGCGCACACCGCCACCGCGATCCCGGCGCTGACCGCCGCCATCGCGGGCTACTCCGCCGGGATGGCCCGCAGCCGCGCGCCGGCCCTGGTGGCGCTGGCCACCAACCACCTGCTGGACAACGACTTCGCGCAGGCCGACCTGGTCGGGCAGCGGGCGGTCGCGGCGGCGGCGGGGGTCGGCTCGACGCGCGTGACCGACCGGCTGCGCCCGCTGCGCCACCTGGCCGAGCGGCACGGCGCCGATCCGCACGCCCGCGACCTGGCGGCCCGCCTCACCGCGTTCACCGGGAGCCGGTGACGCGCCGGAGGCGTTGCGCGGTCAGGGGATCAGGACGGCGTCGACCACCATGAGCGCCGCCACGGTCAGCAGCGCAGCGGCGAACACCCGGTGGAGGACAACGGGTCGGACCCTGGCGGCCAGCCGCCTGCCGTCCCACGCGCCCAGCAGCGCCGTCGCGGCGAACGGCCCCACCAGCGCCCAGTTCACCGCCGTCACCGTCCCGATCCGCGCGGCGAACGCCGCCGCCGCGTTGACCGAGGTGACCAGCAGGCCCGTGCCCACCGCCGCCGACAGGGGCACGGCCAGCACCCCGACCAGCGCGGGCACGGCGAGGAACCCGCCGCCCACGCCGAGGAAGCCGGTCAGCGCGCCGAGCCCGGCCCCGACCCCCGCCGCGCGCGCCGGCCGCGTCGCGCCGGCCGCGGGCGCCCGCCGCCGCAGCACCAGCACCGCCGCGACCACGGCCACCACCGCGAACGCCCCGGTCAGCACCGCGCCCGGCACCCGGTGCGTGAGCAGCCCGGCCGCGGCGGCCGGGCCCGCGCCGGCCGCCGCGAACAGCGCGCCCAGCCGCCAGCGCACCGCGCCCGCCCTGGCGTGGGCGAACAGCGCGGTCGCCGAGGTCGCCACGACGATCAGCAGGCTCGCGGTCGTGGCCTGCTGCGGGCTGAAGCCCAGCAGGTAGACCAGCGCCGGCACGGCCAGCACGCTGCCGCCGCCGCCCAGCGAGCCCAGGGACAGCCCCACGACCGCCCCGGCGACCAGGGCGAGCACCAGGGCCGTCATGCCGGGACACGCGCCCAGTCGTCGTCGACGTGCACGACGTCCCGGCCGGCGCGGTGCAGCAGGCTCGCGGCGATGCCGGCCCGGTAGCCGGAGGCGCAGTGCACCCACACCTCGCCCGGCGGCACCTCCCCGATCCGGCGCACCAGGTCGTGCAGCGGGACGTGCACCGCGCCCGGGAGGCGCCCGGCGCGGTGCTCGTCGGCCCGCCGGACGTCGAGCACCACCGACCCCGGGGGGCGCCCGGCCAGCGCGTCCCAGCCGACGCGGCGGTACCCGGTGGTCGGCAGGCCGTCCACCGCGCCGACGGACGGCCGGTCGACGCCGATCCGGGACAGGTCGCGGATGGCCGCGCGGACGTCGTCCGCCGAGCCGACCAGGACCACCGGCTCGCCCCACGGCAGGACCCAGCCCAGGTAGGTGGTGAAGCTGTCGCCGTACTCGACGCTGACCGTGCCCGCCACGTGGCCCGCCGCGAACGCGACCCGGGACCGCAGGTCGACCACCCAGTGCCCGGCGTCGACCCGCGCGCGCAGCTCGTCCGGGCGCAGCGGTTCGGGCACCGACAGGTCGGGCGCGCCGGGGCCGCTGCGGTTGAGCGGCGCCATGTGCGAGTAGTACGACGGGTACTCGGTCAGGTTGGCGATCAGGGTCGCGACGAAGTGCTGCTCGTCACCGTCGGTCAGGGCGTGGTTGGTCGTCAGCTGCTCGCCGATGGTGGACCGCCCGGCCCCGGTCGCCGGGCCGGACGAGCAGAAGCTGCCGAAACCGTGGGTGGGGTGCAGGGTCGCGTCCCGGTGGGCGTGCCCCGCGAGGGCGCGGGCCGAGCGGTACTGGGCGCGGGTCAGCTGCTCGGTCAGCTCCGGCGCGACCAGGTCGGTGCGCCCGACCGAGCCGAACAGCAGGCTGCCGCCGGAGAACACGGCCTGCCGCCCGTCGTGGCTGACGAGGTAGGCGAGGTGGTGCTCGGTGTGGCCGGGGGTGGCGACCGCGGTGACCGCCATGCCGCCGACCCGGAACTCGTCGCCGGGGCGCACCGGCAGGCGCCGGTAGGAGACGTCCTCGGCGGCGGCCACCAGGTAGTCGGCCCCGTGCCGGCGGGCCAGCTCCAGCCCGCCGGTCAGGTAGTCGTTGTGCACGTGGGTCTCGGCCACGTGCGTGATGCGCACGCCCAGCCGGGCGGCCAGCTCCTCCACGCGGTCGACGTCACGCTGCGGGTCGACCACCAGCGCCGCCGCGCCGTCGTGCACCAGGTAGCTCCGGTCACCCAGGGCCGGGGTGTCGATCGTCTCGACCTTCATGACGCCTCCCATCTAATGTCCGTACATTATGCCGGACGGAGGCGGGAGGTGTCAGCGGGCCGACACCGACCGGGAGACCCGGCCGCCGGCGGCGGCGAACTCGGCCGTGACGGCGAACCGGTCGCCGCGCACCATCGTGTGCCGCCACTCCACCGGCCGCCCCGCCGCCCGGCCCTGGCGGTGGATGGACAGGCACGCCACCTCCGGCCCGCACCCCAGCAGCGCGCGCTCGGCGGCGGTCGGCACCACGGCCCGGATGTCCTCCCGGCTGGTGTCCAGCCGGACGCCGGTCCGCTCGGCGAGCACCGCGTACAGGCTGGTGCGGGTGAAGTCGGCGGTCAGGACCGGGCGGGCCAGGTCGGCGGGCAGCCACACCCGGTCGATCGCGAACGGCCGGCCGCCGGCCAGCCGCAGCCGCTCCAGGTGCACCAGCGGGGCGGAGCCCTCCAGGTCGAGCTGGTCGGCGATGACGCCGTCGGCCCGGACGTCGAGCACCCGCACGAGGCTGCGCTGCTCCAGCCCGGCCGCCTCCACCGAGGCGAACAGGCTGTAGAGGGTGTCCAGCGGCTGCTCGACGTCGGCGGCCGGGCTGACCCTGGGCTGCCGCCCGCGCTCGGCCACCACCAGCCCGTCGGCGCGCAGCCGCTGCAGGGCCTGGCGCACGGTGTAGCGGCTGACGCCGTAGTCCTCCACGAGGGCCAGCTCGCCGGGGAAGCCCGCGTCGAACTCGCCCGACCGCAGCCGGGCGACCAGGTCGTCCTGGAGCTGGCGCCACAGCGGCGTCGGCCCGGACCGGTCCAGTGCTCGGGGTGTCACCCGCGCAGTTTCGCACTGCCCTGCCCAGTGGTGCGCGCCCCGCCGGCGTTCATGTACGGACATCTGGGCCGGAGAGGGCGCGGTGGGCGGCGGCGTCGCGGTCATCGGCGGCGTCGGTGTCGCCGTGACCTCCCGGCCCGGTGTGGCGTGCCTTGCCCTGCTCAGGTCTTGCACATTCCGTGTTCAAAGGTGCATAGTTACGCCACATTGGAAGCAGTGATGAGCAGGCGGGGTGTTCGGTGGGGCTGGTGGTGGGCGTCGACGTGGGGGGTACGGCCACCAAGGCCGTCCTGGTCGACGGCCCCCGGGTGGTCGCCGAGACCTCCCGGCCGACGCCCCGCCCCGGGCCGGGCGTGGTCGAGCGCGTGCTCGACGTCGTCTCCGGGCTGGTCGCCGAGCTGGACCCGGGCCGGAGCCCGGTCGGGGTCGTGGTGCCGGGGATCGTGGACGAGGCGCGCGGCGCCGGGGTGTGGTCGGAGAACCTCGGCTGGCGGGACGTCCCGTTCGCCGCGCTGCTCGCCGAGCGGTTCGCCCGGCCGGTGGCCTTCGGGCACGACGTGCGGGCCGGCGGGCTGGCCGAGGCCGCCGCGGGCGGCGGGCGGGGCGCCCGGGACGCGCTGTTCCTGCCGGTGGGCACGGGGATCGCCGCGGCCCTGGTGCTCGGCGGCCGGGTGCACGACGCGGGCGGGTACGCCGGCGAGATCGGGCACGTCGACGTCGGCCACGGCGAACCCTGCGCCTGCGGGCGGACCGGGTGCCTGGAGGCCGTCGCCTCCGCCTCCGCCATCGCCCGCCGCTTCACCGCGCGCACCGGCCGCCGGGCGCGGGCGGTCGACGTCGCCGGGCTCGTCGCCGCCGGGGACGCCGACGCGCGCACGGTGTGGCGGGACGCGGTGGAGGCGCTGGCGCTCGCGCTGGCGTGGACGGCGGGCGTCCTGGCCCCGGAGGTGGTGGTCGTCGGCGGCGGGCTGTCGGCGGCCGGCGGCCTGCTGCTCGACCCCCTGGCCGAGGCGCTCGGCCGGCGGCTGACCTTCCAACGCCGGCCACGCCTGGTGGCGGCGGAACTCGGGGGGCTCGCCGGGTGCCGGGGCGCGGCCCTGCTCGCGGCGCGGCCCCGGCGTTGACGTCACCGTGAGGAGAACACCGTGCTGAGGCCAACTGCCGACATCGTGTCCGCCGCCGTAGCGGGCGGGCACGGCGTGGGCGCGTTCAACGTCGTCCAGCTGGAGCACGCGGCGGCGATCGTCGCGGGCGCGGAACGGGCCGGCACGGCGGTGCTGCTCCAGATCAGCGAGAACTGCGTGCGCTACCACCGCTCCCTGACGCCGGTCCTGGAGGGCGCGCTCGCGGTGGCGGCGGAGTCGTCCGTCCCGGTCGCCGTGCACCTGGACCACGTCGAGACCGCCTCGCTGGTGCGCGACGGCGCGACGCACCGCATCGGGTCGGTGATGTTCGACGCCTCGACCGCGCCCTACGCGGAGAACGTCGCCGCCACCAGGCAGATCGCCGAGTTCTGCCACGCGCGCGGCATCTGGGTGGAGGCCGAGCTGGGCGAGGTCGGCGGCAAGGACGGCGTCCACGCGCCCGGCGTGCGCACCGACCCGGCCGAGGCGCGGGAGTTCGTGGCCGCCACGGGCGTGGACGCGCTGGCCGTCGCGGTGGGCAGCTCGCACGCCATGACCACCCGGGACGCCCGGCTCGACTTCGACCTCATCACCGCCATCAAGTCCGCTGTGGACGTCCCGCTGGTGCTGCACGGCTCGTCCGGCGTGCCCGACGGGGACCTGGCGCGGGCGGTGCGGTCGGGCATCACGAAGGTGAACATCTCCACGCACCTCAACAAGGTCTTCACCGACGAGGTGCGCCATCGGCTCGGCGACGGGCGGCTCGTCGACACCCGCAAGTACCTCGGGCCGGCGCGGGACCGGGTGGCCGAGGAGGTCGCCCGGCTGCTCGGCGTGCTCGACGCGGTGCCCGCCGGGAGCGTCCGGTGATCGTCACCGTCACGCCCAACCCGGCGCTGGACGTGAGCTACCGGGTGGACCGGCTCGTGCACGGGTCCGCGCACCGGGTGCGGTCGGTGCGGGAACGGGCCGGCGGCAAGGGTTTCAACGTCAGCCGCGTGCTGCACGAGCGGGGCGTGGGCACGCTGGCGGTGGGCCCGGTGGGCGGCGTGCTCGGCGAGTCGCTGCGGGCGGACCTGGTGGCCTCCGGGGTGCCGCACGCGCTGCTCGAAGTGGCCGCGCCGACCCGGATGACGGTGGCCGTCGTGGACGACGAGGACGCCACGCTGTTCAACGAGGCGGGCGCGGCGCTGCCGGACACCGAGTGGGACCGGCTGCTGGACCTGGTGCGCTCCCGGCTGGCCGGCGCGCGCGCCGCGGTGTGCTCGGGCAGCCTGCCGCGGGGCGCGCCGCCCGACCTGTGCGCGCGGGTCGTCGCGGTCGCGCGGGGCGCGGGGGTGCCGGTGGTGGTCGACACCAGCGGCCCGGCCCTGCTCGCCGCCGCGCGGGCCGGCGCGGACGTGGTCAAGCCGAACGCCGCCGAGCTGCGCGAGGTCGTGGCCGCCGACGACCCGGTGGCGGGCGCGGAGGTGCTGCGCGCGATGGGCGCGCGGGCCGTCGTGCTGTCGCTGGGGCCGGACGGGCTGGTCGCGGTGACCGAGGAGGGCCGCTGGCGCGCGGCCCCGCCGTTCCCGGTGCGCGGCAACCCGACCGGCGCGGGCGACGCGGCCGTGGCGGCGCTGGCGAACGGGCTGGTCGAGCGGTCGCCGTGGCCGGCGCGGCTGCGCGCGGCGGTGGCCTGGTCGGCGGCGGCGGTCGCGGTCCCGGTCGCGGGCAGCGTCGACGCCGCGCTGGCGCGCGACCTGCACGACGGCGTGGTGGTCGAGCCTGTCTGAAGGCAAGCGCGCCGGAACGCTTCTGCGCATCTGTAATGTGCATTAATGTTCAAGCGCAGGAGGTAGCCAGTGAATCGGTACGAGCGGTTGAACGCGCTGCTGGAGCTCTTGGCCGAGCGCGGCAAGATCGAGGTGGACGACATCGCCGAGGAGCTGGACGTCTCCGGGGCGACCATCCGGCGCGACCTCGACCACCTCGCCGAGCAGCAGCTGCTCACCCGGACCCGGGGCGGCGCGGTGGCGCACTCGGTGGCCTACGACCTGCCGCTGCGGTACAAGACGGTGCGCAGGGCGGGGGAGAAGCAGCGCATCGGGCGCGCCGCGGCCGAGCAGGTCGCGCGCGGCGCGGTGGTCGGCATGAACGGCGGCACCACCACCACGGAGGTCGCCCGCGCGCTGATGACCAGCGCCGACGTCGGCGGCGCGGACGGCGACGGGGTGATCACCGTGGTCACCAACGCGCTCAACATCGCCAACGAGCTGGCCGTGCGACCGCAGGTGAAGCTGGTGGTGACCGGCGGCGTGGCCCGCCCGCAGTCCTACGAGCTGATGAGCCCGCTGGCCGGCCGCATCCTGAGCGGGCTCAGCCTGGACGTGACGTTCCTCGGAGTGGACGCGATCGACCCCGACGCGGGCGCGTCGGCCCACCACGAGGGCGAGGCCGACATCAACCGGATGCTCGCCGAGCGCGCGCGCCGGGTCGTCGTGGTGGCGGACTCGTCCAAGATCGGCGCGCGGGCCTTCGCGGCCATCTGCGCGATCAGCCAGGTGCACGTGCTGGTGACCGACACGGAGGCCCGCGAGGACGACGTGCGCCGGTTCCGCGAGCGGGGCGTCGAGGTCGTCCAGGTCTGAGCCGCGGCGGCGCCCCGACCGGCTCCCGGCGGCGCCCGACCCCGGTGGCGCTACCCCGGCGCCCCGGCCCGGTGGCGCGGCCCGACCGGGGCTCCGCCGGGTCGCTACAGCGGCGCGGGCGAGTTCGCCTCCCGCACCAGCAGGCTCGGCGAGCCGGTGGCGTCGGCCGGCACGACCCACACGTCGTTGAGGCCGTCGCTGCGCTGCACGCCGTAGGCGATGGTGTCGTCGTCCAGCCAGGTGGGCTGGTCGTCCACGCTGCGCGTCTCGGCCAGCGGCGTGACGGCCCCCGTCGCCAGGTCCATCGTCGACAGCCGCCACCCCCGCTGCGGGTCGCCGCCGACCGCCGCCTTGTACGCGATCCGCCTGCCGTCCGGCGAGAGCGACGGGCACTCGACGTTGTCCGCCAACGCCTTCACGGTCCGCGCCGCGAAGTCGCCCTCCACCAGGTACCGGTGGCCGCCGGTCGACATCGTGGCGTAGAAGCGGTTGTCGTCGGCGGTGAAGGTGACACCCCAGTAGTTGCGGTCGACCGCCGTCACGGGCACGCCGTCCACAGTGGACGTGAATTCCTCCAGGGACGGCACGAGGGCCCCGGTCCGGGTGTCCAGGATGCCCGTGCTGGTGGAGAACCCGTTGGCCGCGTACGAGTGGCCGTCCACGAACAGCGTCCACGCCACCATCCGCCCGCTCGCCGACACCCGCGCCCGGTTGGGGAAACCGGTCAGCGGCACGGACCGCAGCTCGCGCAGCGCGGAGTCGAGCACCACCAGCCCGCCCGCTTTCAGCGCGCCCACCGGGCGCAGGCAGGCGATCGTCCCGCCCGCCGCGTACGCCCGGTCGCAGCGCTGGTCGGTGACCTCGCGCGGCCCGGCGGGGTCGGTGCGCGACACCACCGACAGCCGGCCGTTGCCGAGCACCTGCAACCTCGGCCCGGTCACGGCGCCGGACTCGACGTCGCTCCCGGGGGCGGCTGACAGGGAGGTGTAGCCGATGGCGACACCGGCCAGCACCGCGGCGGCGACGGCGGTGACGGCGACCCGGGCGCGGTTCGACAGGGGGTTCATCGCTTGTGTCCCATCAGTGCGGCGGTGGCGACGAGGGCGAGGGCCACCCCGAGGGCGGCGAGGCGGGTCGCGGTCTCCGGACCCCAGAACTGCCAGGCGAGGCCGAACAGCACCGACGACCCGAGGTAGCCCAGCGCCTGTCCACTCTGGACCAGCGCGAGACCGGTGGTGCGCAACCGCTCCGGCAGCAGCGGGCTGGCCAGCGCCATGAGCACCCCGTCGGTGGCGGCGTAGAAGACGCCGTACAGCACCAGCACCACCGCGACCAGGGACCAGCCACCCAGCGGGCCGAAGATCAGCAGGTACACGGCGACCAGCGCGGTGTAGCCGCCCAGCACCACCGGCAGCCGCCCGACGCGGTCGGCCAGCGCGCCCAGCGGGGCGGCCAGCAGCAGGTACACCAGGCTCGTCCCCACGGCCAGCAGCGGGAACCAGCCGATCGACAGGCCCTCCCGCTTCTGCAGCAGCAAGTACACGAACCCGTCGCCGATGGTGGCCAGCCCCAGCACCGAGGCCGCCGGCACCACCCGGCGGACGCCCTTGTCCCGCAACAGCCCGCCGACCGCCATCGGGCGCACGGGCGCGGTGGGCACGGGGGAGCGGTGGTCCCGCACGAACATCACCAGGATCACCACGCCCAGGGCGGCGACGCAGAAGCTGGTCACGAACACCGAGTCGAACGACCCGTCCGCGGCGGCCAGCACCGCCAACGCCACCAGCGGCCCGGCGAACGCGCCGATCCCGTCCATCATCCGGTGCACGCCGAACGCCCGCCCGAGGTCGCCGGCCGGGGTGGACAGCGTGATCAGCGCGTCCCGGGGAGCGGTGCGCAGCCCCTTGCCCGCGCGGTCCGCGGTGACCACCGCGCCCAGCAGCGCGGTGGACGTGCCGGCGGCGAGCAGGCCCAGCTTCGCCACCGCCGAGAGCGCGTAGCCGAACCCGGCCACCGCCTTGCGCCTGGTGGTGCGGTCGGCCAGGTAGCCGCCGACCAGCCGCAGCAGCGTCGTCGCCCCCGTGTAGACCCCGTCGACCACGCCGTACGCGGCGGGGCTGAGCTGGAGCCCGACGACGAGGTAGAGCGGCAGGACGGCGGCCACCATCTCCGACGAGACGTCGGTGACCAGGCTGACGGCGCCCAGCGCGAAGACGTTGGCGCTCACGCCCTTCCAGCCACCGGCCTTCGGGCGGTCGATCGTGGACAGGTACACGGCGGACCTCCTTCACGGGCAGGGGCGCCGCGCCCGGTCGACGAAGGGCCGGGCGCGGCGCGGTCGGGGGTCAGTGACAGGCGGTGGTGCCGCTGTCGGTGAAGGACTTGCCCGCCACGGGCACGAACTGCCAGTCGAAGCTGTTGCTGCGCAGGGTCAGCTTCAGCACCCCGTAGGTGTCGCTGTTGCGCACCTCGCTGTTGGGCTTGATCGTGCCGAAGCCGTAGTGGCTGGCGCCGCCCATGCCCGCGACGAACGTCCGGATGCCGCGGGTGGTGTCCAGCGCGCCGCTCGGGTTCTGCGGCGCGAAGCGCTCGTACTGGTGGTTGTGGCCGAACAGCACCACGTCGGCGTTGTGGTCGTACAGCGCCTGGAACAGCGGGCGCGTCGCCGTCGAGGGGGCGTGGTTGGCGCCCGAGGTGAACAGCGGGTGGTGCCAGTACGCCGCGGTGCAGGGCTTGGTGCTGGCCGCCAGGTCGTTGCGCAGCCACTGCTCCTGGGCCGAGCCGGCCGCCGTGCTGATGTTCGAGTTCAGCGAGACGATGTGCCAGTTGCCCAGGTCGTAGGAGTAGTAGCCCTGGCCCGACGGACCGGCCAGCGAGCCGAAGTAGTTGTAGTAGCCGCTCGCGCCGCTGGTGTTGTAGTCGTGGTTGCCCGGCGACGGCCGGGTGCGGGCCTTGTGCCTGCCCCACGTCGGGTTGTAGTAGTTGTTGAACTCCGTGGTGGTGCCGCTGTTGTAGACGTTGTCGCCGGTGGTGAACACCGTGCCGGGGATGCCGTCGAGCAGGGCGGCGGTGGCGCTGTCGCCCGAACCGGAGTTGGAGATGTCGCCCGCGCCGACGAGCACCGGGTCGCCGCCGGGAGCCGTGGTCGTGGTGGTGGGCGTCGTCCCGGTGGTGACGACCAGCTGCGGAGCGGTGGCCCCGCTCTCCCGGGAGTCGTAGTCGGCTCCGTCGGTGCTCGACGAGGTGATGCCGAAGGAGAACGTGCCGTTGCCGGTGACGTAGGGGGTCACGTCGACCTCGTACCAGGCGTTGCGGGACACCGGGCCGAGCGAGCCCAGCGTGCCGCCGTCGATGGCTGGCTGGTCGTTCCAGGTGACACCGGTCTCCGACCAGGTGGTGTCGGTCATGGACCTGAACGTGCCTCCGCTGGGGCTCTGCGAGCCCGAGACGTCGTCGGTGTGCACGCGCAGCTTGGCGCTGCCGACCGCGCCGGACACGCCCGACACGGTGAACTTCAGGAACGCCCGCTTGACCGGCGAGTTGTCCACGCCGAGCTGACCGGAGGCGCCGTGGTTCGTACCGGTCGCGGAGTTGTCGACGTAGGTGTCCGCGGAGGGGGTGAAGGTGGTGGTGGCGGCCGACGCGGCGGGCGCGTTGTCCGACGTGGCGACGGTGGTGAGGGTGGCCGCGACGAACGCGCCCACGGCGAGCACCGCTAACGGGGCCCTACGACCTGACATGCCGAAACCCTTCGCTTCCTGATGCACGGGACAAGGGCCTGGGGAACGCTAGGGACGCGCGAGCACGGTGGGGTGATCGCGCGGCGGCGGGTCGGTGAACTGCGCGCTAACGCCGCTCCTCGCTGCGCGACCCCGCATACTCGTGCTCGTCGGACGATGCGACGGATCCTCGGAAGGGCGGCGGATGTACGACTTGGTGCTGTTCGGAGCGACCGGTTTCACCGGCGAGCTGACGGCGGCGTACCTGGCGGCGCACGCGCCCGAGGGCACGCGCTGGGCGTTGGCGGGCCGCAACCCGGCGAAGCTCGCGGCGGTGCGCGACCGGCTGCGCTCGGTCGACCCGGCGGCGGCGGACCTCGACCTGCTCACCGCCGACGTGACCGACGCCCGGTCGCTGGCGGTGGTGGCGGAGTCGGCGCGAGTGGTCCTCACGACCGTCGGCCCCTACACCCGCCACGGCGACGGCCTGGTGGCGGCGTGCGCGCGGGCCGGCGCGGACTACGTCGACCTGTGCGGCGAACCGGAGTTCGTCGACCGCACCTACCTGCGCCACCACGCCGCGGCGGTGGAGTCGGGGGCGCGGCTGGTGCACTCGTGCGGCTTCGACTCGATCCCGCACGACCTGGGAGCCCTCTTCACCGTCCGGCAGCTGCCCGAGGGCGTGCCGATCGCGCTGGAGGGCTTCGTCAGCGCGTCGGGCACGTTCTCCGGCGGCACGTTCGGCTCGGCGCTGACGGCGTTCTCCCGCCTGCGCCCCTCCGCCGAGGCGGCCCGGCGGCGGCGGGAGGTCGAGGGCCGGCCGGCCGGACGGGTCGTGCTCGGCCTGCCCGGCCGGGCGCGCCACGACAAGCGGCTCGACGCGTGGACGCTGCCCGCGCCGACGATCGACCCGCGGGTGGTGCTGCGCTCGGCGGCGGCCCTGGACCGCTACGGCCCGCGGTTCACCTACCGCCACCACATCACCGTGCAGGACCTGCCGACCGCCGTGGGCGTCGCGGGCGGGGTGGGCGCCCTCGTCGCGCTGGCCCAGCTGCCGCCGGCCCGGAAGTGGTTGCAGGAGCGGTGGAAGCCGGGCGACGGCCCCTCGGCCCGGCAGCGGGCCCGCGCGTGGTTCCGGGTGCGCTTCTTCGGCGAGGGCGGCGGCCGGCGCGTGGTGACCGAGGTCTCGGGCGGCGACCCCGGCTACGACGAGACGGCGAAGATGCTGGCGGAATCCGCGCTGTGCCTGGCCTTCGACCGCCTGCCGGCGACCTCGGGCCAGGTGACCACCGCCGTGGCGATGGGCGACGCGCTGACCTCGCGGCTGGCGAAGGCGGGCACCGGGTTCGACCTGCTCCAGGACGTCGGCCCCCGCCGCGCCTGACCTCCCCGCGCCGGAGTTGTGATCGGTAGGGGTCGGGGCGCGGCACGATCGCGGCATGACCGATCCGCAGCAACCGGCCCCCACCACGCCGCGGTCACGGCTCCGGTCCACCGCCCGCGGCCTGGCGTGGGCGGCGCTGGCCGCCCTGGCCCTCTACACCGCGATGGGCTCGCTGATCGTCGGCGCCGTCCGGTACCACGCGCTGAACCCGGTGACCGTGCCGTCGCTGGACATCGGTTTCGGCGCCCTGGACGGGCGCGAGGTCGCGATCGTGCCCTACGGGTCGGACGCGCCCGCGGGCCTGCTCGGGGTGCCGGCGTGGCTGGTGGACCTCCACCACGCCGAGGTCGCGGCGATCGACCTGGACACGCGGGAGGAGCTGTGGCGGACCGGGATCTCCACCGGGCGCGAGTCGCGGCAGGCGGTGGTCGTCGCCGTCGGCGACCGGCTCGCCTACGTGGCGGACCACCTCGGCCTGGCCGTCCTGGACCTGCGCACCGGTGACGTCGTGGCGAGGGGCGCCGGCGTCACCGGACTCGGCGGGGCGTACCTGGCCTCCCGCACCGCCTACGCCTACGACGCCGACGAACGCGCGGTGGTCGCGCTGACCGCGCGCGGTGAGGTGCTGGCGATCCCGCTGGACGACACCGCGGCGCGCCCGGCGGGCGAGTCGACCGCGGCCCGGTGGCACGACCGGCTCAACCTCGACGACGACCGGAGACCGCTGGCCGCCACCGAGTCGGAGGACGTCCCGGAGTCCATCGCCCTGCCCGGCCGGGCCGATCGCGACCTCGTGGTCGAGAACTCCACCCACGGGTCCGCGCTGAGGGTGGTCGATCGGGCCACGGGCCGCGTCGAGCACACCTACAACTCCGCCGACGGCGTGCGCAACGCCGTGGTGTCCCCGCGCGGACGTGTCGTCGTGCTGACCGCGGACGAGGTCGACGGCGTGCTCCTGGGCTCGCTCGTCGTCGTCACCGCCGAAGGCATCCACGGCTGCCCGGTCGGCGATGTCGACTTCATCGGCTTCTGACGAGGGGGCGGTCACGTGAACCCGACGAACGGCGCACCGGGACCGGGGCCGACCGCTCTCCGCACCCTCGGACGGGTCCTGCGCAAAGCGGCCCCGGTGCTCGGCTACTCGCTGGTGCCGGTGCTGCTGCTGGTGTTCTTCGTCGTGCCCGGCCCGGTCATCAGCACCTCCAGCGCCATCGGCGCCGAGATGGCGTTCGCCGCGGTCAACGGCCGCGACGCCGTCGTCCTCGCCTACGAGGCCACCGGGTTCGCCGGTGTGCGAGGCGGCACGGAGCGCAGGGTGACGGCCGTCGACCTGGCCACCGGGGACACCCTCTGGGACCGGCCGCTGCCCGACGGCCACCACCTCCCGGAGGTCGTCGCGGCGGGGCGGAGCCTCGCCCACGTCCGCAGCGGCGCGGGCCTCGACATCGTCTCCCTGGCCGACGGCGAGGTCGTCGCCGAGGCAGAGTCGGTCGAGGGGCTGGGCGCGGACCGCTACGTCGGCGTCGGCGCGGCCGGCGCGTACCGGTACGACCGCGCGCGGAACGCGATCGTCACCGTCACCGCAGCCGGCCAGGTCCGGGCCGTCCCGCTCGACGGCACGGCCGCCGCGCCCGCCGACGCCGACCTCACCGACACCTGGTCGTGCCTGCTGGGCAGGAGCGGCGCGGCACCCGCCGACTACGACGGCACCGCGGAGACCGCCGCGCTGCCCGGCGGCCGGACGGTCGCGCTCGCGCGGCCCGTCGGACGCCCCAGGGGCCTGCCGCTGCTGCGCCTGCACGAGCGCGGGCCGGGCGACCGGACCCACCGCGAGCTGTCCGCGACCGACTTCGCCGAACCGGGCTTCCTGGTGGACCACACCCCGGTCGAGCCGCGGCGGCGCGCCTGCCCCGGCCGCGCGCCGCACGAGGACGTCCACCCGGGAGGCCGTCCGCACACCGCGAGGACGGCCGTGCTCGCGTCGGGGCACGCGGTGATCCTGAGCAGGACCGACCTCAACGCCGACACCAGGTCCCTCACCGTCGTGGACCTGGCCACCGGCGAACCCACCGCGACGGCCGGGATCGACGGCGGCGTCGTCCGCGCCATGACGGCGCCGTCCGGGCAGCTGGTCGTCGCGGCGTCGACCGAGCTGCACGGCCGGCTGAACTTCCCGATCACGACGCCGACCGCCGACGTGCTGTTCATCGCCGACGAGCGCGGCGGGCTGCGCCGGGTCGTGGTCGGCGAACGCGGCTGGTTCGGCCGGATCGGCGGTTGACCCCGGCCGGCCCCCGCGCCCGATCGGGGCCCGGGGGCGCGCTTCAGCGCAGCTCCGCCCGCGCGGCGCGGAAAACGGCGTCGGCGACGCGTTGCAGCGGCGGCGAGTCCAGCTTCCACTGCTGCCAGTGCAGCGGCACGTCGACCGGCCGGTCGGGGTGCAGGTGGACCAGGCCGCGGTGGTGCCTGACCTGGTGCTCGCTGAGCAGCGCCCACCCCGCGCCCGCCGCCACCGCCTCCTCGAACACCGGGCCGTCGGGCAGGAAGTGGCGGTGCCCCGAGGCGGCGCGGCCGGTGACGGCGCGGCAGAACGCGTCCTGGAGGTCGTCCTTCTCGTCGAACACCACCACCGGCAGGTCCGACAGCGGCCGGTCCCGCCAGCGCCGCGCGAACGCCCGGCCGGCCACCGCGTGGTAGCGGATGCTCCCGAGCGGGCGGACGCTGCACCCCTGCACCGGCTGCGGCGACGAGGTGACGGCCGCGACGACCAGCCCCCGGCGCAGGGCCTCGGCGGTGTGGTCCTGGTCGTCGCGCAGCAGCCCGAGGACGATGTCGTCCTCGCCCGCCAGCTCCTTGACCACGGTGCGGAACCACGTCGACAGCGAGTCCGCGTTGACCGCCACCTGGATCGGCGTCGGGCGCTCGGCCAGGCCCAGGCCCGCGAACGCGTCCTGCTCCAGCAGCGCGAGCTGGCGGCCGTAGCGGGCGATCACCGCGCCGGACTCGGTGAGCCGGGCGGGTTTCGCGCGGACCAGCAGCACGCGGCCGGTGCGCTGCTCCAACGCCTTGATGCGCTGGCTCACGGCCGACGGCGTGACGTGCAGCACGCGGGCCGCCGCGTCGAACGTGCCTTCGTCCACGACGGCCAGCAGGGTCCGCACCGACTCCGGGTCCAGCATCACGAACGCTAATGATACTTAAGGAAGTGTAGCTGGCCTTATGTGAACGCGGTTCCTAGCGTGGATCCCGTGATGTACGCGCTGCTCGCCGGGCTCGGCGCCGGGCTGTCCCTGATCGTCGTCATCGGCGCGCAGAACGCGCTGGTGCTCCGCCAAGGCGTGCTGCGCCAACAGGTCCCGGCGATCGTGGCGATCTGCGCGGCGTCCGACGCGCTGCTGATCGCCCTGGGCGTCGGCGGTGTCGGCGCGGTGCTCGCCGCGTGGCCCGCCGCGCTCACCGCCGTCCGGTGGCTCGGCGCGGCGTTCCTCGTCGGTTACGGGGTGCTCGCGGCGCGGCGGGTGCTGCGGCCGGCGGCGTTGCAGCTCGGCGGCGCGGCGTCGGCGGCCATCGTCACGTGCCTGGCGCTGACCTGGCTCAACCCGCACGTCTACCTCGACACCGTGTTGCTGCTGGGCACCGCGTCCACGTCGTTCGGCGACGACCGCTGGTGGTTCGGCCTCGGTGCGATGACGGGCAGCGCGCTGTGGTTCACCACCCTCGGGTTCGGCGCGCGGTGGCTGTCGGGCCTGTTCACCCGGCCGTCGGCCTGGCGGGTGCTCGACGGCGCGGTGGCGGTCGTCGTGACGGCGACCGGGATCTCCCTGGCGCTGGGGGCCTGACGCCGCGCCGCCGCCCCGGTCACCCCCCTGGCACCGGGCCGCGACACCTTCGGCAGCCCCGCGCCACGCCGCCGTGTCGTGATTCCCCCTGTCGGTCGACTCCGGCGCCCACCTCCCGGCGGTGCCGCCGGGAGAAGGCCGGGCAGGCGTTGCGCGAAGGCGCGATCGGGTTATCGTGCGACATGGCCACCTGGGACGACGTGCGCCGGCTCGCCACGGCCCTGCCCGAAGTCACCGAACGCCCGACTGCGGGGGGCGTGCCCGCCTGGCGGGTGAAGGACAAGCTGTTCACCTGGGAGCGACCGCTGCGCCGCACCGACACCGCCGCCCTGGGCCGGGCGGCCCCCGACGGACCGGTGCTCGCGGCGAGCGTGCCGGACCTCGGCGCGAAGGACGCCCTGCTCGCCGACGACCCGGACGTCTACTTCACCGTTCCGCACTTCGACGGCTACGCCACGATCCTGGTCCGGCTGGACCGGATCGGCGAGGGCGAGCTGGCCGAGCTGCTCACCGAGGCGTGGCTGTGCAGGGCGCCCCGGCGGCTGGCGGAGCGGTTCCTGGCGGACAAGCCCTGAGGGAAGCCGCTCGTCCCCGGTGGGCGGCGCGTCGGCGCGCCGCGGTGCCGGGCGAGTCGTGGTGCCGGGCGAGTCGTGGTGCGGCGCGGTCCCGGTGGGCGCGCCGCACCACGCGGGCGTCACCAGGTGCTGTTCTGCCACCCGGTGCCCAGGCGGACCTGGTCGAACCCGTTGCCGTCGGAGTCGTCGGTGTAGGCGATGGTGATCAGGCCCCACGCGTCGACGCCGAGCGCGGGTTCGTCCTGCCGGCCCGTCGCGGTCTGGACGGTCGCCTGCCGCGGCAGCCTGCCCTCGACCGAGCCGTCCGGGTCGAGCCCCTGGGTGTGCACGTCGGACGCGACCACCGAGGTGACCACGACGCCGCGCTGGTCGTCGATGCCGACCTGCGGGTCGACGCCGTCCACGAGCACGTCCACAGCGGACTGGGCGACGCCGTTGGCGCTGAACGAGCGGACGGCGGTCTGAAGCACGCCGGTGTGGTCGGTTTCCCACGCCACCGCGAAGTCGCCGTTGAAGTTCGCCGCCACGGCCGCGTGCCGCTGCTGCCCGCCGCCGTCGGCGTTCACCACGCCCTGCGCCAGCTTCACCCCGCCGGACGGGGTGAGGACCTTGCGGCCGATGTTGAAGAAGCCGTTGCCGTCGCCGTCCTCGTCCCACACCACGACGGCGTTGCCCGCCGCCCCCATCGCCACGTCCGGGCGCCGGTGGGCGCCGCCGGCGGCGTGGACCTGCGCCTCGTAGGTCTTGGTCGTCACGGACGCGAAACCCGACACGCGCACGGTGGTCCCCGCGCCGGACTGCTCGTCCTCCCAGGCCACCGCGAAACCGGCGGTGTCCGGGTCGGCGGCCACCGCCGGGAAGCGCTGCTGCCCGGCGGCCGAGGCGTTGGCGGTCGCCGAGCCCGCGATCGTGCCGTCGGTGCGCACGACCCGGACCGCGATGTTGTAGAACCCGTTGCCGTCCGGGTCCTCCGACCACACCACGACCGCGCTGCCGTCATCGTGCAGCGCCACGTCCGGCTGCACGTGCCGCCAGTTCCCGCTGCCACCGGCCGACAGCTTCTTCTCGTACCGCGACACGCCGTCCTCGAACAACCTGATCCACACGTCGCTGTGCACGGGGTCGCCGGGGTTCGCCGAATCGCGGTCGTCCTCCCACACCACGGCCGTGTAGCCGCTGCGGACGGCCGACACGGCGGCGTTGTCCTGGTCGCCGGTCGCGGTGGAGTTGGCGGTGGTCCAGGCGACGGCGGCGGTCGCGGCGCCCGTGCCGACCAGCAGGAGCGCGGCGGTGGCGGTCAGAGCGATGATCTTCTTCACGGCGCCTGCAATCCGGGGTTGCCCGCCTCGATGACGTAGCTCCGCAACGTCCGGACGGGGTAGTCGCGCGCGGTCACCTTGTCCACGAAGCGGAAGTCGACCGCGACCTGGCTCGGCGTGGTGACGGTGCGGACGTAACCGCGCAGGTTCTTGTAGAACTTCACGTGCGGGTTGAGGCCGGACAGCGCGTTGTCGGCGGCGTTGCCGTTGCCGCCCGAGGTCACCGACGTGGTGACCAGTTCGGTGCCGACGACCCGGTTCTGGGTCCTGTAGTCGAGCATCAGGTCGGCGGCCCAGGACCGGTGCACGTCACCGGTCAGCACCACGGTGTTGCGCAGCCCCGCCGCGTCCCACCCGCGTTGGAGCCGGTCGCGGTTGGCGCTGTAGCCGTCCCAGGAGTCCATCGACCTGGCCCCCTCCGCCGAGGCCAGCTTCTGCGCGAAGAACACCTGCTGGCCCAGGAAGTCCCAGGTGCCGAGCTTCTGCCGCATCCCGTCCAGCAGCCAGGTCTCCTGCGCGGCGCCGATGAGCGTGCGGGCCGGGTTGTCGGCCTCCGGGCACACCTTGGTGCCGTCGCCGCAAGCCTGGTCGTCGCGGTGCTGACGGGTGTCGAGCATGTGGAACGTCGCCAGGCCGCCCCACCGCACCCGCCGGTAGAGCTGCATGTTCTCCGCGACCGGGGCCTGTGCCGGGCGCAGCGGCATGTGCTCGTAGTACGCCTTGTACGCCGCCGCGCGGCGGGCCTTGAAGTCCCCGGCGGGGGAGCCGTCGTTGCGGATCAGGTCGGCGTAGTTGTTCTCCACCTCGTGGTCGTCCCACACGACCAGCCACGGCGCGGCGGCGTGCGCGGCCTGGAGGTCCGGGTCGGTCTTGTACTGGGCGTGGCGCACCCGGTAGTCGGCCAGGTTCGAGATCTCGGGCGAGGGCGCGTGCTTGCGGACGTTCGTCGTCGACGCCGCGCCCTCGTAGATGTAGTCGCCCAGGTGCAGGATCAGGTGCGGGTTCTCCTCCGCCATCCGCCGGTAGGCGGTGAAGTACCCGGCCTCGTAGTGCGAGCACGACGTGAACAGCATCGTCAGCGCCGGGGAGGCGCCCGGCGCGGGCGCGGTCACCCCGCGGCCGACCGGCGAGAGGAAACCCAGCGCGCGGAACCGGTAGAAGTACTCCCGGCCCGCTTGCAACCCGGTCACCTCGACGTGGGCGCTGTGCGCCCACGTCCGGGCAGCGGTGTGCGTGCCGGACTTCACGACCTGCGTGAACCGGCGGTCCGTGGCGACCTGCCAGTCCACCGCGACGTTCTCGGCGGGCATCCCGCCGAAACCGTCGGCGTCGAGCGGGCTGGGCGCGAGGCGCGTCCAGATGACGAACCCGTCCGGCGCGGGCTCACCGGCCGCGACACCGAGCGTGAACGGATAGGCGATGGCGCTTGCGGAAGGGGGAGCGAGGACCGTGACGCCGGCACTGGCGATGCCGCCGGCGATCAGGGTTCGCCGTGTCAGTGGGGACATGGTCAGTGCGTACACCCGGAAGGTGATCCCCGGCCATCCGCAAGGTGTACACGCGGGGTGTCGAACCGGCTGCAGTACGTGATTTCGCCCGAATGGCCGACAAACGTGATGGGACCTCGCAGTCAACCTGCCCCCGCGCCCCCGCGCCCCCGCGCTTTTGCAGCCGGCAGCAGTGCACCTAGTGCGCATACCGGTTGCCTCGTGTTCTCCTCCCCGTACGGCCTGGGCGCAGCCCGATCGCATTTGTCGGGGGGTGTCAAGCACGCTCTTCGCTTGACACCCCCCGACAAATGCGATTGCCTTCGGCAGGCCGTGCGGGGAGGAGAACACGACCGGCCTTTCTTTTCCTCCTCCTTGGGGGCCTCTCGGCCGCTCTTCATACTTGTGTCCCGCACGGATCCAGGTGAGGTTCGGTGCTGTACCGCCCGAGGCTGAAAAGAAAAAGAGTCCTCGCCGGACAGGCAGGCCGCCAAGGAGGAGGAAGAGCAAGAGCGGTCGTGTTCTCCCCGCATGGCCTGTCAAAGACGACCATGCTTTTCCTGGGGGTGCAAGCGAAAAGCGTGCTTGCACCCCCAGGAAAAGCATGGTAGCCCTCCGGGCAGGCCATACGGGGAGAACACGAAGGCACCGGTCTGCACGGGGCGTGCGGAACCACGAGTGAAGAGCACCGACGGCCCGGAGTGGTGGCTGCGCCACCGACCCCGGGCCGTCGAGCGCCTAGCCCAGCGAGCGCTTCAGGAAGTCGACCTGGAGCAGCAACAGGTTCTCCGCGACTTGTTCCTGCGGCGTCATGTGCGTGACACCGGACAGCGGCAGCACGGTGTGCGGGCGGCCCGCCGCCAGCAGGGCCGAGGAGAGCCGGAGGGTGTGCGCGGCCACGACGTTGTCGTCGGCCAGGCCGTGCACGATCATCAAGGGGCGCTTCAGCTCCGGCGCGTCGGCGATCAGCGAGTTCCGGTCGTACACCTCGGGCTCGTCGTCGGGGTGGCCGAGGTAGCGCTCGGTGTAGTGGGTGTCGTAGAGCCGCCAGTCGGTGACCGGCGCGCCGGCGATGCCCGCGTGGAACACGTCCGGGCGGCGCAGCACCGCCAGGGCGGACAGGTAGCCGCCGTAGGACCAGCCGCGGATGGCGACGCGGCCGAGGTCGAGGTCTTCCTCCAGGGCGGCGACGGCGTGCAGCGCGTCGACCTGGTCCTCCAGGGTGGCGCCGGCGAAGTCGAACGCGATCGCCCGCTCCCACTCGGGGCCGCGGCCGGGCGTGCCGCGGCCGTCCACGACGAGGACGGCGAACCCCTGGTCCGCCAACCACTGCGAGGCCAGGTAGGCGTTGCGGGCGGACAGGACGCGCTGGGCGTGCGGCCCGCCGTACGGGTCGAGCAGCACGGGCAGCTTGGTGCCCCTGGTGTGGCCGGTGGGCAGCAGCAGCGCCGCCCGGAGGTCCCGCTCGCCGACGGTCAGCAGCCGGACGTTCGGGGTGAGCACCGGGGTCTCGGCGAACGAGCCGATCTCCCCTCCGCTCGACACGGTGACCTTCGCCCCGAAGTGCCCCAGGCCGCTGGACGACAGCACCAGCACGTCGCCGCCGCGCGCCACGCCGTGCACGCCGTCCTCTGTGGACAGTCGCTCGACGCTGCCCTTCGTGACGCGGTAGACGTGCACCTGGGTCGGGTCGTCGGTGGACGCGGTGACGAGCACGTCGTCGGCGACGTCGACCACCGACCGCACCTGGAAGCCGTCCGGCGTCCACGACTCCTCGCCCACGACCAACCGGTTCGCGCCGTCCCTCGGCAGGACCCGCACCAGCTCGCCGCCGGGCGCCCACCTCGGCGCGCCGGGGATGATCTCCAGCCAGCGCGGGTCGGTGTCGTCGGCCACCACCTCGACGCCGTCGGGCCCCACGGCGAGGACCTGGACGCGGCGCTGGTCGCGGGACTGCACCTGCAGCAGCGGGCGGCCGTGCGCCGACCAGTGCGCCGACACCAGGTACGGGAAGGCCGCCCGGTCCCACTCGACCGGCGTGCGGCTGCCGTCCAGCCCGATGACGGCGAGCTCGACCACCGCGTTGTCGGTGCCCGCCGCCGGGTAGGCGATCTCGGTGGCCGGGGTCGCCGGATTGGCCGGGTCGGCGATGTGCCAGCGGGCCACCGGTCCGTTGTCCACCCGCGCCGCGAGGACCTGCTCGCCGTCCGGGGAGAACCAGTAGCCCCGGAACCGCGACATCTCCTCGGCGGCGATGAACTCGGCCAGGCCCCACGTGACGTCCGGGCCGTCCGGTTCGGCCACCGCCCGGTCCCGGCCGGTCTCCAGGTCCACGACGTGCAGCGCGCCGTCGGCGACGTAGCCGACGCGGCGGCCGGTCGGGTCCAGCCGGGGGTCGACGGCGCTGCCGGCGGCGGGCAGCTCCCGCACCGCGCCGGTGGCGAGCTCGACCAGGAACAGCCGCCCGGACAGGGCGAACACGGCCCGCGTCACGTCGGCGTCCGTGGCGTACCCGACGATGCCCGCGGCCTGCTCCCGGCTGCGCTCGCGGCGCGCCCGCTCCTGCGGCGACAGGTCCTCCGGGTCGGTCAGCAGGGCGCCCGGGTCCGCCACCAGCTCCTCCGCGCGGGTGGCGGTGTCGAACACCCACAACCCGTTCGCCCGGCTGGTGGCCGAGGCGGTGCGCAGGAAGCAGACGTGGCCGCCGTCGGGTGCGACGGTGAAGGTCCGCGGAGCCCCGAGGGTGAACCGCTGGGTGCGCGCCTGTTGGCGCGGGAAGGAGGTGTCGTTGCCCACGCAGCACACCCTAAGCCTCGTCCGGCCGCGGCACGGCGGACACCCGGCGCGGCGCGCCCCGGGCCGACCGGGCGGCGCCGGACGGCCGCGGTCCCCGGCCCCTGACGGGGACCGGGGACCGCGGCTGCCGGAGAACCCTTACAGGGTGGTGTACAGCGGGTGCTTCGCCGCCAGGACGTCGACCCGGGCGCGCAGCTCCGCGAGGTCCGGCGTGGCCTGGAGGGTGGCCGCGATGATGTCCGCGACCTCCGCGAAGTCCGCCGGGCCGAAGCCGCGGGTGGCCAGCGCGGGCGTGCCGATCCGCAGGCCGGAGGTCACCATCGGCGGGCGCGGGTCGTTGGGGACCGCGTTGCGGTTGACGGTGATGCCCACCTCGTGCAGGCGGTCCTCGGCCTGCTTGCCGTCCAGTTCGGACGCCGCCAGGTCGACCAGCACCAGGTGCACGTCCGTGCCGCCGGTCAGCACCTTCGCGCCGGCCGCCGCCACGTCGGGCTGGGACAGCCGCTCGGCCAGGATGCGCGCGCCCTCCAGGGTGCGGCGCTGGCGGTCGGCGAACTCGGGCGACGCCGCGTGCTTGAACGCCACCGCCTTGCCCGCGATCACGTGCTCCAGCGGGCCGCCCTGCTGGCCGGGGAACACCGCCGAGTTGATCTTCTTGGCGAGGTCGGCGTCGTTGGTCAGGATCACGCCGCCGCGCGGGCCGCCGAGCGTCTTGTGCGTGGTGGTGGTGACGACGTGGGCGTGCGGCACCGGGTTCGGGTGCAGGCCGGCCGCGACCAGGCCCGCGAAGTGCGCCATGTCCACCAGCAGGTAGGCGCCCACCGCGTCGGCGACCCGGCGGAACTGCGCGAAGTCCAGCTGCCGGGGGTAGGCCGACCAGCCGGCGACGATCAGCTTCGGCCGGTGCTCGGCGGCCAGCCGCTCGACCTCGGCCATGTCCACCAGGCCGTCCGCGTCGGACACGTGGTAGGGCACCACGTTGTACAGCCGGCCGGAGAAGTTGATCTTCATGCCGTGCGTCAGGTGGCCGCCGTGCGCCAGGTTCAGCCCGAGGATGGTGTCGCCGGGCTGGATGAGGGCGGCCATGGCCGAGGCGTTGGCCTGCGCGCCCGAGTGCGGCTGCACGTTGGCGAAGCCCGCGCCGAACAGCTCCTTCACCCGGGAGATCGCCAGCCGCTCGATCACGTCGACGTGCTCGCACCCGCCGTAGTAGCGCCGGCCGGGGTAGCCCTCGGCGTACTTGTTGGTCAGCACGGAACCCTGCGCCTGCAGCACCGACACCGGCGTGAAGTTCTCCGAGGCGATCATCTCCAGCGTGCCCTGCTGCCGGCGCAACTCGGCGGCGACCGCCTCGGCGACCTCCGGGTCGAACTCCGCGAGGGAGTCGTTGAAGTGCTCGGACATGTGGTCTCCCTACGAGTTTCGCTTGTAGAACGGCAGCGCGACGACCTCCACGGGCTCCTGCTTGCCCCGGATGTCGACGGCCAGTCGGGTGCCGGGCCCGGTGTGGCCCGGTGTCACGTACGCCATGGCCACCGAGTAGCCCAGCGTGGGCGAGAGCGCGCCGCTGGTGACCTCGCCGACGACCGCGCCGGACTCGTCGAGCACCGGGTAACCGTGCCGGGGCGCGCGGCGGGACGCCGTCTTCAGGCCCACCAGCTTCGCGTCCGGGCCCCGCTCCGCCACCTCGGCGAGCGCCTCGCGGCCGACGAAGTCCTCGGGCTTGTCGAGCTTGACGACGCGGCCCAGGTTGGCGTGGTACGGGGTGCGCTCGGCGCTCAACTCGTTGCCGTACAGCGGCATCCCGGCCTCCAGGCGCAGCGTGTCGCGGCAGCCGAGGCCCGCCGGCCGCAGCGCGTGCGGCTCGCCGGCCGCCAGCAGCGCCTGCCACACGTGCGGCGCGTCGGAGGGCTGGAGGAACAGCTCGAAGCCGTCCTCGCCGGTGTAGCCGGTGCGGGCGAGCAGGGCGGGGCGGCCCGCCACCTCGGTCGGGTAGGAGGCGTAGTACTTCACGGCCGACAGGTCGGTGTCGGTCAGCCCGGCGAGGATCGCGGTCGACGCCGGGCCCTGCACGGCCAGCAGCGCGTAGTCGACCGAGCGGTCCTCCACCTTGGTGTCGAAGCCCGCCGCGCGCTCGGTCAGCGCGGCGAAGACGGCGGCGGCGTTGGAGGCGTTCGCGACGACCAGGTACTCCTGCTCGCCGGTCCGGTAGACGATCAGGTCGTCGATGACGCCGCCGTCGGCCTGGCAGATCATGGTGTAGCGGGCGCGGCCCTCCCCGATCGCCGACGCCGCGCCGACCAGGGCGTGGTCCAGCGCGCGGCCCGCCTCGAGGCCGGACAGCACGATCTCGCCCATGTGGGTCAGGTCGAACAGGCCCGCCGAGGTGCGCACCGCGTGGTGCTCGGCCAGCTCGCTGTCGTAGCGCAACGGCATCCGCCAGCCCGCGAAGTCGGTGAACTGGGCGCCCAGCGCCTCGTGCTCGGCGTGCAGCGGCGTCCGGCGGGTTTCCACGGGGTCCTCCCTGGTGGCGGGCACGGCAACGGGACCGACCGGGTCGGTCGGGCTGCCGCTACGAAGGGTGACACGGTCCATCGGAGACTCCTCGTCGAGCGTGAGCCTCCCCCTCTGTCATGGGCCTGAGAGCTTCACCGCGCGCGGGGCGCGGCTTGCACCGTGGGCGAGGCGGCTGCCTGCTTTCCAGAGTTGCCTTCGTCGCGCGGTAGCTGTGCCTGAGAGATTCCGGGGAGGAGTTGCTCCTTCGGCGCCCCTGGTGGGGACTCTCCCGCGCGACATCGACGGCCGTGTTCAGTTGGTACCGCCAGACGCTAGTTGTGCCTGGTAGGCACGGTCAACCGGACGCGCGGCGAAACGGCCGGGGTCACAGGGCGCGCTCCGCCCGGACGCTCTCGACCACCTTGCGCTCCGCGTAGAAGGACACGAACGGGATGGTCCCGGCCAGCAGCACCAGCGCGGTGCCCTTGAGCGACCAGCGCGCCTTGAGCGCGAGGTCGACGGTCAGGACCAGGTAGACGGCGTAGAGGAAGCCGTGGACCGGGCCGACCACGGCCATCGGCCCCGGGTTGCCGCCGAGGTACTTCAGGAGCATCGCGAGGACGAGCGCGAGCAGACCGACGCCGACCACGTAAGCCATGAACCGGAACCGGCTCAACGCACCGCTCATCGCCCTACCGACCGCCTTCGCTCACCGCTGGTCCCGCGCGTGGAGTTCGCGGAGGTAGCGGTTGTAGGCCGCCAGCTCGTCGTCCTCGTCGTCGTGCGCGGGTGTCCTGACGGGTTCCACGGTAGCGACCGGCTCCGGCGCGGTGGCCACCGGCTCCCGGGTGCCCTCCGCGGCGCGCTGGGCGGCCAGCTTGCGCATCCGCCAGACCATGAACGCGGGGAACAGGCCGAACAGCGGCCACTGGAAGACGTAGCCCAGGTTCTGGAACGTGCCGCCGGCCGTGGAGAACCGCTCCCACTGCCAGTAGGCGAGCCCGCAGCACACGACCAGCGCGGCGACGCAGACCGCCGCGATGGCGAGCTTCCTGGACAGCTGGGAGGCGCCGGGCACCTGCCCAGACTACGGCGTGGGCGGCGGTCGGCGTCGGGCGGTCGGCGTCGGAAGGGGCTCCCGGGTTCGGGAGCCCGCCCTCCTGGTCCGGCCGGGCCTCACCCCGGCGTCGCGCCGCTCACCGGCGCGACGTCGCGGACCTCACGCAACGCCGTCCCGGCGCTGCCGCTGCAGCCTGGCCACGCACCAGGCCGCCGCGCTACCCCGACGCAGGTGCTGCAGCACCGTCATCGGTCCGAGCCGACGTCCCAGGTCGGCGGGTGTGAGCCCGGCCGCCCGGTAGTCGAGGGCGCGCTGGTCCAGCGGGCTGATCCCCGCGTCCCACCACCGCTCCGCCTCGGACAGGTCACCCACCAGCTGCCAGTAGCTGGCGGCGGCGGCGAGCAGGACCTCGGGCACCTCGGGCGCCCGCTTCCGCATCGCCGCCACGTACGCCGGGTCCGCGGACTCGACCCGGACCAGTCCGCGCGGCCCGCCATTCGCCCGCTGCACGGGGATCCCCGGTGCGGACGGCGGGGCCTCGGCCAGCCACTCGTCCTTGATCCGGTTCACCTCTTGCAGCTCGGCGTCGTCCGAGCGCTCAGCCGCCCACTGCCGCAGCAACTCGTCGACTCCGGAGTCCTCGACCATTCTGCCTCCTCGTCGGTCGAAGATCAGCCAATGCAGCGCACCGTATTAGCGGGTACGGGCGTCCGCTAGACCCAGGTATGCCAAAAACCCTGTTACCACGGTGTTATAGCCTTCTTTCCACCCGTACGGCCCAACGCGAGCGTCCGATCGTCACGTTTGGTGACCAGACCACCCGGGCCACGCGGGGTGGACTAGCCGAACAGGCTCCGGACGAACGTGATGATCGACTCGGCGCCCTGGCGGAGCCAGCCGACCGCCGTCCGGACCGCCTCCGCGGACTGGTCGGGCTGGGTGATCAGGAGGAACAGCAGCAGCGCGACGACCGCCAGCGTCACCACCTTCTTGACGTTCACGTGGCCTCTCCGTCCGTTCGCTGGTGCCCGGCCGGCGGGCGTCGTGCCCGCCGCGTTACCCGACATGCTCCCTCATTCACCCGGATGACGAGCGGACAACGCGCGATCAGCCCACTACCGGGTACAGATCCACGCGGTCCGCGACGCCTGCCCCCGGCAGGCAGTCACCTGAACGGACGATCAAGGGCCTCCGCGCCCCGGCCGATGACCAAGGTACGGGCCACTCGCCCACTCCCCCCTGGCACGAGCACCGAGGTTCCGCGACACCACCAGCCCTCCGCCGCAGAGCACACCACTCACCCGCTTGCACTGACCCACGCACCGTGCGTCACGAAGCGGATGCCCGCCGCCCCATTTCCCCGCACCCCCTCGGGCAATTCTTCGCGCCCTTTTTCCGGTCCGCCCGCGCGGTCACCCGACGACGCCGGACCGGCGCAGCCCCTCGACCTCCGCCGGGGCCAGCCCCAGTTCCGCCAATACCTCGTCCGTGTGCTGCCCGACCGCGGGCGGCACGGAGGGTGTCCCCGCCGGCGTGCGGTCGAAGCGCGGCGCGGGCGCGGGCTGCGGCAAGCCCCCCACCTGCGCGAACGTCCCGCGCGCCGCGTTGTGCGCGTGACCGGGGGCCTCCTCGGGCGCCAGCACGGGGGCCAGGCACGCGTCCGTGCCCTCCGCCAGCGCCGCCCACTCATCCCTCGTCCGGGTGGCCACGGCGTCGGCGATCCGCCGCCGCAGCGCGGGCCACTGCGCCGGGTCGCGCCGGTCCGGCACGTCCGCGTCGCCCAACCCCAGCACGACCAGCAGCTCCGCGTAGAACTTCTCCTCCAGCGCGCCGACGCTGACGTACCGGCCGTCCGCCGCCCGGTACACGTCGTAGAACGGGGCGCCGCCGTCGAGCAGGTTGGCGCCCCGCCCGCCCGGCCACGCCCCGCCGGCCTTCATGCCGTGCAGGAACGTCGTCAGCAGCGCCGCGCCGTCGACCATGGCCGCGTCCACCACCTGGCCCCGCCCGGACCGCTCGCGCTCGTGCAGGGCCGCCAGCACGCCCGTCGCGAGCAGCAGCCCGCCGCCGCCGAAGTCGCCCACGACGTTGAGCGGCACGGTCGGCGGCGCGCCCGCCCGGCCGATCGGCTCCAGCGCGCCCGCCACCGCGATGTAGTTGATGTCGTGCCCGGCGCGGTCGGCCAGCGGCCCGTCCTGGCCCCAGCCGGTCACCCGGCCGTAGACCAGCCGCGGGTTGCGGGCCAGGCACTGCGCCGGCCCGACGCCCAGCCGCTCGGCCACCCCCGGCCGGAAGCCCTCCACCAGCACGTCCGCGCCCGCGACCAGGCGCAGCAGCAGCTCCGCGCCCGCCGGCCGCCGCAGGTCGACCCCGATCGAGCGCCTGCCCCGGCCCAGCACGTCGCCGGGCACCGCCGCGGACCCGCCCACCCGGTCGACGCGGACCACGTCCGCGCCCAGGTCGGCCAGCACCATGCAGCCGAACGGGGCGGGCGCGAGGCCCGCCAGCTCGACCACGCGCAGCCCCGCCAGCGGCCCGCCCACTACAGCGACCTCGCGATGATTTCCTTCATGATCTCGTTCGTCCCGCCGTAGATCTTCTGCACGCGCGCGTCCGCCCACGCGCGCGCGATCGGGTACTCGGTCATGTAGCCGTAGCCGCCGAACAGCTGGACGCACTCGTCCACCACCGCGCACAGCCGCTCGGTGGCCCACCACTTGGCCATCGCCGCGGTGGGCACGTCGAGCCGGCCCGCGAGGTGCGCCTGGACGCACTCGTCCACGAACGCGCGGGTGACGCGGGCCTCGGTGGCGCACTCGGCGAGCTTGAAGCGCGTGTTCTGGAACTTGATCAGCTCCCGGCCGAACGCCGTGCGCTCCTTGACGTAGCGCACGGTCAGATCCACCGCCGCCTCGATGCTCGCGATCGACCCGACGGCGATGACCAGCCGCTCCTGCGGCAGCTGCTGCATGAGCTGGACGAACCCCTGGCCCTCCGCCGGGCCGAGCAGGTTGCCGGCGGGCACCCGCACGTCGTCGAAGAACAGCTCGGCGGTGTCCTGGCCCTTGAGGCCGATCTTGTCCAGCACCCGGCCGCGCCGGAAGCCGGGCGCGGCCGCGGTCTCCACCACCAGCAGCGAGGTGCCCGCCGCGCCCTGGGCGGGGTCGGTCTTGGCGGCCACGACGACCAAGTCGGCCTGCGTCCCGTTGGTGATGAACGTCTTGGACCCGTTGAGCACGTAGTCGTCGCCGTCCCGGATCGCCCGCGTCCTGATGTTCTGCAGGTCGGAGCCGCCGCCGGGCTCGGACATGGCGATCGCGCCCACGTACTCGCCGGAGGCCAGCCTCGGCAGCCAGCGGTGCTTCTGCTCCTCGGTGCCGTAGGCCAGGACGTAGTGGGCGACGATCCCGCTGTGCACGCTGTTGCCCCACGCGCTGTCCCCGACGCGGGCCTGCTCCTCCAGCAGCACGGCCTCGTGCGCGAACGTGCCGCCGCCACCGCCGTACTCCTCGGGGATGGACAGGCACAGCAGGCCGACCTCGCCCGCCTTGGTCCAGAACTCCCGGTCCACCTGCTTCTGCGCGGCCCAGCGCTCGTGGTTCGGGACCGATTCCTTCTCGAAGAACGTCCTGGCCAGCCCGCGCAGCTGGTCCAGGTCTTCGGTCATCCAGGGTGAACGGCGAGTCGGCATGTCCTCGACGGTCCCACCGGCGCGGGCCGGCCGCCATGACCGCCGCAGCCACAACTGTTCGCGAATCGTGAGCGCGATGGTCACCTTCGGGTGCGCGACACTGCGGGCATGAACCTCCGGAGGCTCTCGCCCCGCGACTGGGCGACCTGGCGTGACATCAGGCTCGGCGCACTGGCCGGCGAGCCGCGCGCACCCGGTTCCGCGCTGCTGCGCGAACGGGGCTACGACGAGGTCCGCTGGCGGCGGCTGATGCACCCGCGGTGGGGTGTCAAGGTGGTGGCGGAGGCGCCCGAACCGGTCGGGATGGTGGCCGCGACGCCGCAGGAGGGCCAGGTCGGCGGGCTGTACCTGTACTCCATGTGGGTCGCGCCGCTGTTCCGCGGGCGGGGTGTCGGCGCGGCCCTGGCGGCGGAGGTCCTGGCCTGGGCGCGGGAGCACGGGTGGCGGCACGTGCAGCTGCGGGTGCTGCCGGGCAACGTGGCCGCCCGCCGGCTCTACGAGCGGCTGGGCTTCACGGGCGAGGGCGAGGTGATGCGCCTCGCGGTGAGCTAATAAGTCAGTCCTCGCGGTCATGGGCTTGGGGACCGCGGCTGCCTACCGTGGCAGCATGAGCGAAGCCTTGATCTTCGACGCGGTGCGGACGCCGCGCGGCCGGGGTAAGCGCGGTTCGCTGCACGGCGTCAAGCCGATCACCCTGGCCTCCGGGGTGCTCTCGGCGCTGGCGCGGCGCACCGACCTGGACACCTCGGCGGTGGACGACGTGGTGCTCGGGGTCGTGACGCCGGTCGGCGAGCAGGGCGCGGACATCGCCCGCACCGCCGTGCTGGCGGCCGGGTGGGACCTGCGGGCGGCGGGCGTGCAGCTCAACCGCTTCTGCGCGTCCGGCCTGGAGTCGGTGAACCTCGCGGCGGCCAAGGTCGCGTCCGGGTTCGAGGACCTGGTCGTCGCCGGCGGCGTGGAGTCCATGTCGCGGGTGCCGATGGGCTCCGACGGCGGCGCGTGGATGGCCGACCCGGAGACGAACCTGGCCACGAACTTCGTGCCGCAGGGCGTGAGCGCGGACCTGATCGCCACGCTGGAGGGCTTCAGCCGCGAGGACGTGGACGCGTACGCGGTCAGGTCGCAGCAGCGGGCGACCCTGGCGCGCGACAAGGGCCACTTCGAGCGCTCGCTCGTGCCGGTGGTGGACCGCAACGGCGTCGTGCTGCTCGACCACGACGAGGCGATCCGCCCGGAGACCACGCTGGAGGGGCTGGCCGCGCTGAAGCCGTCGTTCGCCTTCCACGGCGACCTGGGCTTCGACGCGGTGGCGATCGACCGGTACCCGGCGGTGGAGCGCGTCCGGCACGTGCACACCCCCGGCAACTCCTCGCAGATCGTGGACGGCGCGGCGGCCGTGCTGATCGGCAACGACCGCGCGGGCCGCGAGCTGGGCCTGACGCCCCGCGCGCGCGTCGTCGCCACCGCGGTGGTCGGCACCGAGCCGACGATCATGCTCACCGGCCCGGCCCCGGCCGCGCGCAAGGCGCTGGACCGGGCGCGGCTGTCGGTGGAGGACATCGACCTGTTCGAGGTCAACGAGGCGTTCTCGGCGGTGGTGCTGAAGTTCCAGCGGGAGCTGGACCTGCCCGACGAGAAGGTCAACGTCAACGGCGGCGCGATCGCCCTGGGCCACCCGCTGGGCGCGACCGGCTGCATGATCCTCGGCACGCTGCTGGACGAGCTGGAGCGCCGGGACCTGCGCCGCGGGCTGGCCACGCTGTGCGTGGGCGGCGGCATGGGCATCGCGACGATCATCGAGAGGGTCTGATGGCCATCCACTACGAGCGGGACGACGAGGGGATCGTCACCCTCACCATGGACATGTCGGGCTCGGCGAACGTGATGAACGCCGAGTACCACCGGGCGATGGGCGAGACCGTCGCCCGGTTGGAGGCCGAGCGGGACGACGTGGCCGGCGTCGTGCTGACCTCGGCCAAGAAGGCGTTCTTCGCGGGCGGCGACCTGAACCTGCTGGTCCGGATCACGCCGGAGGACGCCGGCGAGGCGCTGGGCTTCCTTCAGGAGGTCAAGGACCAGCTGCGGCGGCTGGAGCGGTTGGGCAGGCCGGTGGTGGCGGCGATCGCCGGCGCCGCGCTGGGCGGCGGCTTCGAGATCGCCCTGGCCTGCCACCACCGCGTGGTGCTCGACGACGACCGGATCAGGCTGGGCCTGCCCGAGGTGACGCTCGGCCTGCTGCCCGGCGGTGGCGGCGTGACGCGGCTGGTGCGCCTGCTGGGCGTGCAGCCGGCGCTGCCGCTGCTGATGGAGGGCAAGCAGCTGCGGCCGGCGCGCGCGTTGCAGGCCGGGCTGGTGCACGCGCTGGCGTCCTCGCGGGAGGACCTGATCGCGCAGGCGCGCGCGTGGATCAAGGCCAACCCCGCGCCTCAGCAGCCGTGGGACCAGCCGGGGCACACCGTGCCGGACCTGAGGTTCGGCGACCCGAGCGCGTACGGCCTGCTCGCCGCCGCCCCCGCCGTGCTGCGCAAGAAGACCCGCGGCGCGTACCCGGCGCCGGAGAAGATCCTCGCGGCGGCCGTGGAGGGCGCGCTGGTGGACTTCGACACCGCGCTGCAGGTCGAGGGCCGGTACTTCGTGGAGCTGGTGACCGGCCAGGTGGCGAAGAACATGATCGGGACGTTCTGGTTCCAGCTCAACGAGATCGCCGCGGGCCGCTCCCGCCCGCCCGGCGTGGGCGCCACCAAGGTGTCCAGGGTCGGCGTGCTGGGCGCGGGCATGATGGGCTCGGGCATCGCCGAGGTCAGCGCCAGGGCCGGCATCGAGGTCGTGCTGAAGGACGTGACCGCGGAGGCGGCGGCCCGGGGCGCCAACGGGGTCCCGGGCATCACGCCGACCGACTCCGACGCCGACCTGGCCGGCTGCGACCTGGTCGTCGAGGCGGTGTTCGAGAACCGCGAGCTGAAGAACCGGGTGCTGCCGGCGGCGGAGTCGGCCGCCCTGCCCGACGCGGTGATCGCGTCCAACACCTCGACGCTGCCCATCACCGGCCTGGCGACCGCGGTGGGCGACCCGACGCGGTTCATCGGCCTGCACTTCTTCTCCCCCGTGCCGAAGATGCGGCTGGTGGAGATCATCCGCGGCGAGCGGACGTCCGACGAGACCCTGGCGCGGGCGTTCGACTACGTGCTCCAGATCGGCAAGACGCCGATCGTCGTCAACGACAGCCGGGGCTTCTACACGTCCCGGACGTTCGGCACGTACGTGACCGAGGCGACGTCGATGGTCGCCGAGGGCGTCAACCCGGCCCTGATCGAGAACGTGGCCAAGCGGTCCGGCATGGCCGTCGGCCCGCTCGCGGTGTCCGACGAGGTCACCCTGACCCTCCAGCTCAAGATCCGCGAGCAGGCCCTGGCCGACGACCCGACGGCCGCCGGGGCGCTCGGCGACCACCCGGCGTTCGCGGTGCTGGAGGAGCTCGTCGCCCTGGGCCGCACCGGCAAGTCCGGCGGCGCGGGGTTCTACGAGTACCCGGAGGGCGGCAGGAAGTTCCTGTGGCCGGGCCTGGCCCGGTACGCGCGCGACGACGCGGGCGTGGCCGAGCGGGACGTCGAGGACCGGCTGCTGTTCGTCCAGTCGCTGGAGACCGTGCGGTGCCTGGACGAGGGCGTGCTGACCTCGGTCGGCGACGCGAACGTGGGCAGCGTGTTCGGCTTCGGGTTCGCACCGTGGAGCGGCGGCACCTTGCAGTTCATCAACTCCTACGGGCTGACCGGTTTCGTGGAGCGGGCGGACTACCTGGCCGACACCTACGGCGAACGCTTCCGCCCGCCCGCTTCCCTGCGGGAGCGCGCCGCGAAGGGCGAGCAGTTCTGACGGACGAGCGAGGAAAGGGGAGCCCACCGACGGGCTCCCCTTTTCTCCGGAACCCCGGCTGCTCCGCCCCGAAACCGGCTTGAAGCCACCCCGAACCGCCCCGAATCCGCGCCGCGCCGCCCAGATGTCGGCTTGAAGCCGCGCGCAGCGCGCACCCCGGTGTGGGCTGCGTGTCATCCCCGTATGGCCTGCGCGCAGCGAACCGCATGTGTCAAGGGGAGATCGAGACACCCGGTGGAACCACCCCGGGTTCGATCTCCCCTTGACACATGTGGTTGTCTTTGACCAGGTCATGCGGGGATGGCACGACGCCCTGAGCTTGGTCTTCGTGTCATCCTTGGCGGCCTCTCGGCCGCTCTTCATACTTTCGTCCCGCACCGATCCGGGTGAGATTCGGGGCCGTGCAGCCCGAAGCTGAAAAGAAAAAGAGTCCTCGCCGGACAGGCAGGCCGCCAAGGAGAATGAAAAGAAACAGCGGTCGTGTTCCCCCCGCATGACCTGTCAAAGACGACCATGCTTTTCCTGGGGGTGCAAGCGAAAAGCGTGCTTGCACCCCCAGGAAAAGCATGGTAGCCCTCCGGGCAGGCCATACGGGGAGAACACGAAGGCCGGCTTCTGTGCGGGCGCGCGAACGACTAAGAGCGCTTCGGGGGCGGTTCGGGGGGTAGGTGCTTTGGGGGCGGTTCCGGGGGTCAGGTTGTGGTTACGGTTGTCTGTTGGGTCGTGCCGTTGACGGTGATGGCCAGGGTGGTTCGGCCCGGGTGCAGTGCGGTCAGGGTGCCGGTGGTGGGGTCCAGCCACGCGGCGTGCCAGGGGCGCAGGTCCGGCTCCTGTCCGATGTGGACGTTGGGTGAGGCGGTCCAGTCGGCGCTGATCGGGTATTCCACCGGGACCTCGCGGGCGCCCTGGGTGATCTTCGCCGTGACCACGGCCGGTGAGCCGACGCGGACGGTGCCCGGGGCGGTGAGGGTCAGGGTGTCCACGTGTGGGCGGATCTCCGCCGCTACCCACTCCTCGCCGCGTTCCGGCGCCGGGTCGACGCCGAGCAGGGTCCAGCCGGAGAAGCCGCCCTCGGCGGGTGCTCCGCCCGTGCTCCCGTTGACCAGGTAGGGCACGCCGTCGACCCGTGACGCGTGGAAGACGCCGGCGTGCGCGCCGATGGACACCGCGCCCTTGCCGGTGGAGCGGCGGAAGTCGGCCAGCCAGTCCTCGACCAGGTCGGCTTCCAGCCGGTCGTTCAGCCGGCTCTCCCCGGTGGGCGCCGGGTCGCGTGGCGGGTGGTGGTGGATCACCGCCACCGAGTGCACGGGGCCGTGGTCGCGCAAGGCGTCGCGCAGCATCACGACCTGGTCGAAGCCGCCGCCGCGCAGGGTGCCGGCGGACGAGTCGAGCAGCACGAAACGCGTTCCCCGGTGGTCGAAGACGTGGTTGGTCGGGCCGAACTCGCGGCGGAAGTCGTCGATCGCGCCGGGGCCCGCGGTCTCGCGGTCGCCCGGCACGTAGTACCACGGCAGCGAGTCGCCCAGCTCCTCGGTGAGGACGCGGCGGGCCAGGGCCAGGTCGGCGGGCGCGGCCTCGGCCACGAAGTCGCCGTTCACGACGACGAAGTCCGGTCTCCGCGCCTTGATCTCGCGCAGGGTCCGCCGCGCCGCGCGGACCGGGTCGCCGTCCGGGTCGCGGGCCGTGAACCGGGCGTCGGACAGCACCGCGAACCGCCACCGCCGGTCGCCGACCGTGCCGTCCCGGACGACGACCCGGTCCGCCACCGGCGACGCCGCGGGCAGGTCCGCGGCCGGCGGGACCTCGGCCACGACGTCGTCCACCAGCACCTCCCCGGTGTACTGGCGGTCGGCCCTGGTCTCGATCGCGTAGAACCGGTCGACCCGCAACGGGAACGCCAAGCCGCTGGGTATGGGGACCGTCAAGCGGCGCCAGCCGGTCCACGTGACGTGCGGGCCGTACAGGGACCGGGTCAGGCCCGTGCTGTCGGTCACCGTGAACGCCGTCCACTCGCCGCGGCCGTGCCCGTGGACCCAGGCGCCGAGGGCGAGCGGCCGGCCCTCGACCGCGATCGGCTCCGGCGGGGCCGCGTACGCCGTGCGCGTGCCGGTGGACCGGCTGAAGTCGTAGGAGAGCCTGAGGCCCGGCCCGGTGCGGCCCTCGGCGACCGGCGCGACCGAGCCGGACGCGCGGGTGGAGCCGAACGTCCAGGACGCGCCGTCGTCGAAGCCCGCGACCAACCGCTCCCGCGACCCGACGGTCACGGCGACGGTGGTCGTGTGGCCGCCGACGCGGGCGGTCACGGTCGTCGCGCCGGGTTTGAGCGCCTTGACGCGCAGCACGCCGTCGTCGCCGGGCACGACGTCGACCACGGCGCGGTCGTGGTCCAGGGTGATGTCGGCGGGCTCGACGGGCGCGGTGAAGCCCTCGGGGTCGTGGCCCACCACGCCGAACGCCCCGACGCCGCCGACCGCCGGCAGGCTGAGCCGGTTGGTCGTGGCCGACAGCCGGGTCAGCGGGCCGAGCACGGTCAGCTCGACCTCGCCGGCCACGCCGCCGCGCCGGGCGACGGCCTTCGCCGTCCCCGGGCCGACCGCGCGGAACACGCCGTCGGCGACCCGGCCGACGTCCGGGCGCGACGACTGCCAGTGGCGCGCCTGGTCGCGGGCGGGGCCGTAGGTCTCGTCGTAGCCGTCGGCGAGCAGCCGCCGGGTGAGGCCGGGGAACACGCGCTCCGGGTGGCCGCCGGCGACGGTGTCCGCGCCGGGCGCGCGGCGCGGGTCGATCGCGGTGCGCGCCCAGAACCCGACGAGGTCGCCGCTGCCCTCGGGCGCGTAGAGCGCCAAGCCGTTGGGCACGTGGCGTTCCGCGCCGTCCGAGGGCGCGTTCTCCAGCACCACCGCGTCGGCGCCCGGTGTCCGGGCGAGCAGGGTGGACGAGCCGCCGCCGTCGAGGTTCAACGCGTTGTGCGCGCCCATCTCCGCGAGCACGGACGCGACGTCGCGCAGGGTCAGGCCGAGCAGGAACGGCGATTGGCGGCCGTCCACGGTCAGCATGAACATCTTCCTGCCGTCGGCGGAGAACCCGACCGCGGTGCGGGGGTGCAGCGGGTCGTCGGGCGCGACGACCACGCCGTCCCGGATCAGCACCTGGTCGCCGCCGATCGCCGTCCTCAGCGTGCTCCCGTCACTCGTTCCGGTGGTGTGGTCGAGGGTGACCCGCTCCCCCGGGGTGAGCGCGCCCAGCAGGTCCGCGCCGGCTTCGCGGCCGACCAGCGCGTAGCCGTCGGCCGGGATCGGGTCGTCGCCCGCGGACGTGCGCTGCTCGACCACGACGCCACCGCGCACCAGCACCTCCACCACCCCCGTCGCGCCGCGAACCGCCCGCGCGCGGCTGTGGGAACCCCACAGCGGGGTGAACGCGCCCACCTCGCCCACGCCGAGGGTGGCGCTGTTGAGCTGGGCCAACGGGATCGTGGAGCCGTCGGAGCGGGTGAGGCGGCCGCCGAACAGCACGTCCACCACGCGGCCGACGCCGGCGGCGTCGACGCCGACCGCGCGCCGGTGGCCGGCGGCGGGCGACTTGACGGTCCGGCCGTCCCGGACGCCGACGCCCTCGGGCGCGTTGGAGGCGCCGATGTCGAAGAAGTCGCCGTTGACCGCGGCCACCGCGCGGGTGCGGGCGGCCTGCGCGGAGAGGGGTTCGGCGGCGGTCACCCGGCCGGGGTACAGGTAGCCGACCTCCGTGCCGGCGGTGAGGTCGACGGCCAGCGCGTCGCCGCGCACCCAGCCGCCCGCGTCGCCGGGCTCGTACCAGTCGAAGGAGCTCAGCGACACGCCGGGGGCGACCGGGCGGGTGGTGCGGGCGGTCTCGACGCGCCGCGCCGGGTCGACGGCGGACCTGGTGGCGACCGCGTCGGGGAGGTCCGGGACGCCTGTCCGGCCGGGCTCGGCGCGAGCGGCGGTCGGGAGGGGCGGGGCTGCGGACGGGCCGGTCACCGCGTCGGGCGGGGCAGACCGGGCGGCGGCCACGAGCGGGGTCAGGGCGAGGACCAGGACCGGGACCAGGACCGGGACCAGGACCGCCGCGAGCGGCCGCGGACGTCTGTGCACAGGGGCTCCCGAGCGGTGTCGCAGTTGGTCTCCCGCCACCGGTCCGCCGGCGCCGGGGGGGTGGTCCGCGCCCGGCCGCGTCGGTCGGACCGCCCTCGCCCTAGGGTGCCGCCCCCGTCCGGTACGCGCCAGGGCTGTTGCCCGTCCACCGCTTGAACGCCCGGTGGAAGGCGCTGGCTTCGGAGAAGCCCAGCCGCAGCGCCAGCTCCTCCACCGACTCGCCGCCCCGCACGAGGCTCGCCACCGCCTGGTCGCGCAGCAACTGCTCCCGCACCTCGCGGAACGTCGTCCCCTCCGCCGCCAGCCTGCGCCGCAGCGTCGGCGCGCTCACCCCGAGCCGCGCGGCGACGTTCTCCAGGCCCACCACCCCGCCGCCGAGCATCCGCCGCACCTGGCCGGACGCGTCCGCGCCGTGGTCGCGCCGGGACAGCAGCTCGGCGGGCGAGTCGCGCAGGAACCGGCGCAGCGCGGCCTCGTCCTGCACCACCGGCATCCGCAGGAACCGGGTGTCGAACGCCAGCGCGGTCCCCGGCGCGCCGAACCGCAGCGGGCAGCCGAAGATCAGGTGGTACTCGGCCGCGTGCGGCGGCTCCGGGTACGCGAGGTCCACCGCGCGCAGCGGGACGCGCCGGCCGATCAGCCACGACGAGAACCGGTGCCACAGCACGAGCAGCGACTCGACCAGGAACCGGTCCGGGTCGTCCACGCCCTCGGCGGCCAGGGTGAACCGGGCGACGCCGTCCCGCTCGGCCAGCGCCATGGCGGGCCGCACGTCGAACAGCGCGTAGAACGCCAGCCCGCGCCGCAGGGCGTCCTCCAGCGTGGCGCAGTGCACGGCGAGCAGGCACATCATCGGGAACGTGCCGCGCTTGCTGCGCTGCGGCCCGAGGCCCATGAACTCGTCGTCCAGCTCCTCCCACAGCGCCTGGACCAGCTTGCTGTACTGGGCGGGCGTGACCCGCGCGCGGTCGTCGGCGAGCAGCGCCTCGGGGATGCCGGCCGCGGCGAGCAGCGGGGCCGCGTCGCGCCCGTGCCGGACCGCGCCCCGGAGGGCGGCGGTGACGTAGTGGATCGCGATGGTCCTCGTGAGCATCGCTCACAGTGTGGCAGCACCGGGGACGGCCGGGTGCGGCGACGCGGCGTGGGGAGAGGAGTTGCCGCGCCGCCGCACCCGGTGGCCCACCCCAGTGAGCCGGCGCCTCGTCGGTGGGGCATCCGCCCGCCCACCGACGAGGGACGATGTGGCGCCTATCACTTTAAGTGGTCTAGACCAGATGCGTCAATAGCCCCGAGAGGACCTATCTGGTCGAGACCAATCCGGTCCTGGCCGGTACAGCTGTCGCGGCCGGGCGGGCGGCGCGGCGAACGGCCCCTTGCCGCAGATCACCGGGTGTGCGCGGCGACCGGGCACGACCGGCCGCGGCGCCGGCCGGCGACCGGGCACGGCCGCACCGGACTTCGTGAAACCGGAGCGGACCGCACCGCCGCCGGCCCGCGCGTCCCGTCCGGGCGCCGCACCCCCTCTCCCCCCGGCCGTCGCCGGCCCCCGGGACGAGAGTCCTCGAAACGCCTGACGAAGTTCTGACGCCTCGCTGGAGCGGCGGGTTAGGGTCGCCGCGTGGAACGGACCGGTCTCGCTGTCGTGGCCGCGCTGATGGTGGGTTGCGCGGCCTTCGGCCCGTTCCCGCACCCGGTGCCGCTGTTGTTCGCGATCGCGGCCACGGGCGCGGCCAACGCCGCGTTCCCGCTGATGCGGACCTTCGGCTCGGCCGTGCTGGGCGGGGTCGCGGCGGCGGGCATCGGGTTCGCGGCCGTGCCGTTCGCGACGTGCTCGTCGGAGCGGTTCACCGAGGTCTTCACCTGCACCGGGGACGCGCCGACGTGGCACATGACCGGTTCGGTGCTGGTCGCGGGCCTGGCCGGGGCGGCGCTGGTGCTGGCCCGCGCGCTCGGCGCGGTCGACCTGGAGCGGCGGCTGGCCGCGATCGAGCGCGCGGTGGAGGACCGGGCGACATGAGCCTGACCTGGCGGCAGGTCGCCGCGTGGCGCACCGGGGCGCACAGCCTGGACGCGCGGCGGTCCGCCGAGGACGCCCTCGACGTGGTCGCGGAGCTGTGCGGCCTGCACGCGCAGCTGATGTCCTCGGCCGAGGCGACGCTGCACGCCCGCGTCGACGACCTCGGGCCGGACTTCGTGGCGAACGCGCTGTGGGAGGACCGGACGCTGGTCAAGACCTGGTCCATGCGCGGCACGCTGCACCTGCTGCCGGCCCGCGAGTACGCGCTGTGGCAGGCGGGCTTCGCGACCTACCGGCACTACACCAAGCCGATCTGGCACCGGGGCTTCGGCATCACCGCCGAGGAGCTGCAGGAGCTGCTCGACGGCGTCTCGGCGGCGCTGGAGGGCCGGGTGCTGACCCGCGCCGAGCTGGCCGACGAGGTGGCGCGCCGCACGTCGCCGCACGTCGGCGAGAAGCTGCGGGAGAGCTGGGGCGCCTGCCTCAAGCCCGCGTCGTTCCAGGGCAGGCTGGTGTTCGGTCCCGGCGAGGGCCGACTCGTCCGGTTCACCCGGCCGGACACCTGGATCGACGTCGGCGAGCCGCCTGCCGACGCGGTGGCCCGCATCGCCCTGCGGTTCTTCGCCCAGCAGGGCCCCGCCACCCGCGAGGAGTTCGCCCGCTGGTGGGGCGTGAGCCCGGCGGAGGGCGGGCGGGTGGTCAAGGCGCTGGGCGACCGCGTCGTGCCGGTCGACGTCGAGGGCGTGCCGCACTGGGTCCGCGCCGACCTGGTGGCGGCGCTGCACGAGGCCGAGCCGGTGGGCGTCGTGCGGCTGCTGCCCGCGTTCGACCAGTACGTGGTGGCCGCGACCAGGCACGCCGAACACCTGCTCGACGGCGGCGCGCCCGACCGCGTCTACCGGCCGCAGGGCTGGCTCTCGCCCGTGCTGCTGGTCGACGGCCTGATGACGGGCGTCTGGTCGCAGCGGCGCACGGCTCGCGGGGTGGGCGTGACCGTGGAGCCCTTCCGCTCGTTGTCCGCAGCGGAGCGGAGAGCGGTGCTGTCCGAGGCCGACAGGTTGGGCGAGTCCGTCGAGGTGACGTGGGTCGGCTGAGCCCCGTCGGCCCGGGGGTGCTGTCCTGCCGCTCCACGGTTGCGTCAACAAGCGGATTCGGAGGTCGGCCGTGCGGGTGCTGTGGGCTGCGAGCGGCCTGGCCGTGGCGGCGTCGGCCCTGACGGGTGTGCTGATCGGCGTCTACGTCGACGGCATCGAGGACGGGAAGGAGGCCGAGCCGCCCGCCTCCACCTGGATCACCACGTGGTCGTCCACCGCGTCGAGCACGACCGCCTCGGCCACCGGCTCGGCCACCACCGACCCGGTCTCGGCGTCCCGGGCCGCCACCACGACGTGGACGCCGCCGCCGACCACGACCACGACGCGCGCCGAGGCGCCGCCGCAGACCGAGGAGCCCCCGCCACCACCGCCACCGGTGGCGACGACGCCCACCACCACCAGGACGAAGGACGCGGAGTGGCCGTGCGGGCCGCTCAACCCGTTCCCGCCGCCGCACTGCGACGACTGAAGGGGCGCGGCTCCCACGCCCGACGGCGGCGGCGCCCGGTCGTGGGAGCGCTTCCAGGCTGGTCGTCCCGGCTAAGCTGATCGGGTCCGGCCCGGTGGCGAGGGAGGTGGGGCCCGTGCCCGTCCGACCGCACCCCGGCGCCCGGCCCACGCTGGAGGACGTCGCGGCCAAGGCCGGCGTGTCGCGGGCGACGGCGTCCCGCGCGCTCAACGCGTCGCCGCGGGTCAGCCCGGAGGCGCACGAGGCCGTGACCGCCGCCGCGGCGGAGCTGGGCTACCAGCCCAACCGGGCCGCGCGGGCGCTGGCGACCAGGCGGACCGGCGCCGTCGCGGTGGTGTTCTCCGAGCCGGGGCCGAAGACCTTCGACGACCCCCGCTTCGCGTGGCTGATCCGCTCGGCGGCCCGGTCGCTGGCCGACGTGGACGCGCAGGTGGTGCTGCTGCTGGTGCGCTCGCCGCAGGACCTGGCGCGCGCGGAGCGGTTCCTGGCGGGCGGGCACGTCGACGGGGCGCTGCTGTTCGCGCCGCACCGGGGCGACCCGCTGCCGGCGGTGGTGCGCGGGCTGGCGCTGCCGGTGGTGTGCGCCGGGCGGCCGTGGGGCCCGCCGCGCGGGCTGCACCTGGTCGACCACGACAACGAGGGCGGCGGCGTGCTGGCCACCGAGCACCTGCTGTCGTCGGGGCGCAGGCGGGTCGTGTCGGTGACCGGGCCGCCGGACGAGCACTCGGCGGTGGACCGGCTGGCGGGCTGGCGCTCGGCGACCGGCGCGTCCGACGCCGACGTGGAGCTGCTGACCGAGGGCGGCGGGTACTCCCGCGACGGCGGGAAGCGCGCGATGGCGGCGCTGCTGGCCCGGGTGCCCGACCTGGACGCGGTGTTCGCGGCGAGCGACCTGATGGCCGCCGGCGCGCTGGACGCGCTGCGCGAGGCGGGCCGGCGCGTCCCCGAGGACGTGGCCGTGGTGGGCTTCGACGACCACCCGATGATCGCGCCGCACACCACGCCCGCGCTGACCAGCGTGCGGCTGGACACCGACGGCCAGGTCCGGCAGATGGTGACGCACCTGCACCGGCTGCTGCGCGGCGAGGCGCTCAAGCCGCGCCGCGAGGTGCTGCCGACCGTGCTGGTGCGGCGGGAGTCGGCCTGAGCCGCCGGGGCCGGACCGCCGCGCGCGGCGGTCCGGGCCGGGGTGGCCCGGCCCTCGCCCGGGCCACCCCGCACCCGGTTAGAGGGGCGGCGCGCCGAAATATGACGCGCGCGTGGAGAAAATCTTGTGAGGCCGGGCACACGAGCGGCCCGCCCCGCGCCCCCGAGCGCGGAACGGGCCACCCGTCCCCCTGCTACGCCTCGGCCATCCCCGCCACGACCGAGGTGCGGGCCGCCCGCCGCGCGGGCAGGGCGGCCGCGAGGACGGCGGCCACCACCGCCGCCGCGAGCATCGTGCCGATCTGCCCGAACGGGACGGCGAACGCCAGCCCGAGGGAGTCCGACGACATCGCCGTGGTGAGCACCCAGCCGAACCCGATGCCGAGCACCAGCCCGATCGCCGCGCCCATGACCGCCATCAGCACCGACTCGACCACCAGCATCAGCCGCAGCTGGCCCCTGGTCAGCCCCAGCGCCCGCAGCAGCGCCGACTCCCGCGTCCGCTCCAGCACCGACAGCGTCAGCGTGTTGGCGATGCCGAACAGCGCGATCACCACCGCCAGGCCGATCAGCGCCCACACGAACGCCAGCACCTGGTCGAGCTGCTCGTTCAGCTGCGCCTTGGTCTCCGCCGCCGAGTCGATGACCGCGAGCGGCGAGGTGTCGGTGACCCGCTCCACCGCGGCGCGCCCGTCGGCGGCGCCGGGCCGGAGCTTGATCATGATGCTGTCGTAGCCGCCGTGGTCCGGGTCCAAGCGCGCGGAGGTCTCCAGCGTCACCACGCCGTCTTCGAGGCGCTGGCCCGTGATCAGGGCGACGACCTCCAGCGCCTCCGAGCCGCTGTCGGTGGTGATCGTCGTCGTGGAGCCGACGGTCAGGTTCTTCGCCTCGGCGTACTGGGCGTTCAGCGCGATCGTGCCCTCCCGCAGGTCGTCCAGCGAACCGCTCCGGACCTTGGGGCGGAACAGGTCGCCGATCGCGTCGCGGGAGATCCCGGTGAACAGGGCGGCGCCGTCGGACAGCTGCGTCGTCGGGGCCGCCTGGGCCACCTCGGGCACGCCGGCGAGCCGCGTCGCCAGCTCGACGGGCAGCGGGCGGCCGTAGACCGAGGAGGTCACCGTGTAGTCGGCGGGCAGCCGCTCGTCGACCTGCGCGTTCGCTGTCTCCTTGGCGCTGTTGGCGACCACCGTCACCATCGCGACCACGGTCACGCCGATCATCAGCGCCGCCGTCGTGGCGGCCGTGCGCTTGGGGTTGCGCCCCGCGTTGGCCGAGGCCAGCTTCGCCGGCACCCCGAACAGCGCCCTGGGCACGACCCCGAGCACGCGGTTGACCGGCCCCACCACCAGCGGCCCGAGCACCACCGCGGTGGCCAGCAGCAGCATCGTGCCGCCGCCGCTGACCATCACCGGCAGCTCCTCGCCGGACAGCCGCATCCCCAGGGCGACGACCCCGACGCCGCCGAGCCCGAGCAGCGCCGCGAGCACGAGCCGCAGCCGACCGGTGCGCGAGACCTCCTCGCTGCTGTCCGGCTGGCTGCGCAGCGCCGCGACCGGCGGCACGCGGGTGGCCTTGCGGGCGGGCAGCACGGCCGCCAGCACGGTGACCACCACACCGACGCCGAACGCCGCGAGCACCGTCGTGGCCGTCACCGGCAGCCGCACCGGCGGGGCGTCGCCGACGCCGATGCCGCCGATGAGCTTCTGCAGCAGGGCGGACACGCCCAGGCCGCCGAGCAGGCCGATCACCGACGCCGCGAAGCCCATCGCGAACGCCTCGGCCAGCACGCCCCGGAACACCTGCTCGCGGCTCGCCCCGACGCACCGCATCAGCGCCAGCTCCCGGGTCCGCTGGGCGACCAGGATGGTGAACGTGTTGTAGATGACCATGGCCGCGACCACCAGCGCGATCACCGCGAACGCCAGCAGGAACGTCGTGAACTCGGCCGACTGCGAGCTGATCTGCCGCAGGGCCTCCTCCGTCAGCTCCTCGCCGGTCTGCACGCGGTACCCGGTGTCGCCCAGGGCCTTGCGCACGTTGTCGGCGACCTGCTGCTGGGTGAACCCCTCCGCCGCCACGCCGACCACCTGGTACGGCAGCCGCGACGGGTCGAACGCGGCGAGCGCCTCCGGCGTCAGCACGACGTGGTCGTAGCCCGACACCGACACCTCGCCCACGCCCTGCTCGTAGGTGCCGACGAGGGTGTACTCGTGCTTGCGGTCGCCCTCGCCCAGCAGCGTGACGGTCTTGCCGACGGTCAGCTTCGCGGTCTCGGCGGTGCGGGTGTCGACCGCGATCTCGGCCGCGCCCCGGGGGAAGCGCCCGTCGGCGAGGTCGTACTCGCGCAACCGCTCGGTCTCCCCGATGGCGAACGCGAAGGCGGGCTTGGCCTTGCCGCCGTCGGTCAGCAGCGGCACCTGCTGGAAGGAGCGGGGGTCGGCGCCCGCGACGCCCGGCACCCGCCGGACCGCTTCCAGGGCCTCCGGCGTGATCCCCTCGACGTCGCCGGACACGGTGACCGCGACGTCGACGCCGCGGCTGCTCTTGGCGAACTCGTCCTTCATGCTGTCGTTCATGGCGTCGCCCAGCACCAGCGTGCCGGTCACGAACGCCACGCCGAGCGCGATCGCGACGGAGGACAGCACCAGTCGGGCGGTGCGGGCTCTCAGGCCCGCGATGACCGTGCGCAGCATCGCCTCACGCACCCAGGTGCTTCAGGGCGGACAGCACCGAGTCGGCGGTCGGGTTGTCGATCTCGCCGGCCAGGTGGCCGTCGGCGAGCAGCACCACGCGGTCGGCGTAGGAGGCGGCCACCGGGTCGTGCGTCACCATGATCACGGTCTGCCCGAGCTTGCGCACCGACATCCGCAGGAAGTCCAGCACCTCCGCGCCGGACCGCGAGTCCAGGTTGCCGGTCGGCTCGTCGGCGAACACCACGTCCGGCTTCGACACCAGGGCGCGGGCGCAGGCCACGCGCTGCTGCTGGCCGCCGGACAGCTCGGTCGGCTTGTGCTTCAACCGGTCCCGCAGCCCCAGCACGTCGACGATCGTGTCGAACCACTCCCGGTCGGGCTTGCGGCCGGCCAGTTCCAGGCCCAGCAGGACGTTGGCCTCCGCGCTGAGCGTGGGCAGCAGGTTGAACGCCTGGAAGACGAACCCGATGCGGTCGCGGCGCAGCTTGGTGAGCTCCTTGTCCCCCAACGACGTGATCTCCGTGCCACCGATGGTCACCGAGCCGCCGTCGACGTTGTCCAGCCCCGCGAGGCAGTGCATGAGCGTCGACTTGCCGGACCCGGAGGGACCCATGATGGCGGTGAACCGACCGGCCTGGAACGCGACGTTCACGCCGTCCAGCGCCCGGACGGCGGTGTCGCCCTTGCCGTAGACCTTCACCAGGTTCGCGGCGGCTACAGCGGTACGGGTACCGACGTCGGACACCAGTGCGGACATGCTCCCTCATTCCCTCTGCTCAAGCTGACGGGGAGAAAGCTATGGCGACCGCGCGTACACGGTCGTCACCTCGCCGACGGAACCCTCCATCCCCCTGCGGTATGACGCCCCCTAGTCCCTTGGTCGGGCCACGCCGACCGATGACGACGTCGACCTGAGCACGGCACGCCCCAGTCGGCCCGGACTGGCCCAGGCCAGCCCTACGCCAAGCCGCGGCCGCGCCCCGCGCGGCGGCGCTTCAGCGCAGCCGTGTGCCTCGTGTTCTCCCCGTACGGCCTGGGCGCAGCCCAATCATGTTTTCCGGGGGGCGTCAAGCACGCTCTTCGCTTGACGCCCCCCGGA
>Ga0196958_10000034_pt1 | contig 72465 bp, 65 predicted proteins | sample S1v_10metaG_FD_148654 | JGI IMG/M metagenome (GOLD analysis project Ga0196958, IMG submission 148654) | Soil microbial communities from Anza Borrego desert, Southern California, United States - S1+v_10 | ecosystem: Environmental > Terrestrial > Soil > Desert | place: USA: California | collected... | reverse complement strand
TCGTCCCGAGGGGTCGAAGTACGCTGCTTCGTGGCCTCTCGATTCGAGCCCCAACGCGTCCACCAGCCACCTCGCCGGCAGAAGGAGGTTGATGGAGCCGTCGATGGAGCAATCCAAGGTGCTCGACTCGCAGAGATAGCCTTCGGCGGAGACGAGGACGGGATGCGGGATCTTTCCCTTCTTCGTCCATCCATCGACTCCGTGATAGGGGATCTGGAAGTGCGCGTACGCGGGTGCCCAATAAAACTCTCCGAGGAAAACGTGGAGCAGATCGCTGACTTCGGGCATCCATCGGCCCCAGAACGTCTGCTCCCGCGCCCAGGCGAAGAGCGCGTCCGTGTGCTCGCGCCGGACGAAGTAGCTCTTGACCCAGTAGTACATCTCGCGGCGCTGCCGGTCCCATTTGTCCTCGCCAGGCGGCGCCGGCTCCTCCCACTTACAGAGCATTTCGAGGACGAAGGCCGGCGTCCCATCCGGACGCGTGATCGCGATGACGCTCCGCGGGTCCGGGAGGTCTGTTGTGCTCCGAACCCACGCCCGCGTGTCCTCTGGCTCGTGCCAGTTCGTGTACTGCGACGGGAACCACCACGTGTTCGTGTGCGCGTCCTCCTGCGTGGACGCGATCAGCAGTGAAGGGTCCAAATCGCGCTCGCCGATCTGCCAGGGGCCTTCGTACCGCGTCTTCCCGGGTTCGTCGAAGCGCCCGCCGAACCGGAAGTTGTCCGCCACGCGCGCGAGGAATTCGTGCCACGCGAGCCACTGGTACTTCTTCCCGATCCGCTCGGGTTTGGACGCCTCGCGCCGGTCCATCTCGCGCCGGTAGTTTCGATCGAAGTAGCCGAAGCGCTGGGGCGTCCAGCCAAGGTCGAGCACACGCTGGAAGATCCACCGCTGCGCGAGGGCGAGGTCAAACAGATCTTCCTTGTTCTGGCCCGTATCGAGCCGCGGTCGCACGATGTCCTCAAAGATGCGCCGCTTCGCCTGCCCGAGCGTTCGCACGAAGCGCGTTTGCGCCGCGGCGACGTCGGGGCGCTTGATACTCGCCGCCTTCTCCCGCATCGCTTCCGGAAGATGTTCCGTGGCATCGAGAACGCGCGCTGCGGTCCGCGCGCGGCGGATGGCATTGAAAGCGGTGCGCTGCCGCGGTGTGAGCTTCTTCTCGAAGCGAACGTATTGCTGTTTTTTGGAGAGGAGCTTCCCGCTACGCAGCGGCGTGGGTGACCAGTCGAAGGTATGGCTGTTCGTGCCGATGATGTACCGCGCGAAATCTCCCGACCCCACCACTGACTCGTGGATCTCCAGCAGGGCGAGTACTCCGTCCGGCATTCCCTTCTCAAACTTGCCGTACTTCGCGACTTCCGCTTCGGTCGGGAAGGTCGTCGGCCACTCGCTGCGATGTGGAGGGCGAATGCGCTTCGCTACGGCACGCACGGGCAGCTTGCGATGGAGGGCGTACTCAACGACGCCACGCGCGTAGTCACGGAGCAGAAGGTGTGGCGTCGGCTCGCCGGCCTTGAAAACATCATCGTAGACGCACTGTGCGACCCGTGCGATGCCAGCGCGATCGGCGCTACGGAGCACGCATCCGTACGCGACGGCGTAGAGGCGCTCACGGACATAGAGGTCGTCGACGCTCCTGAACGTCGCGAGCAGCCTCTCGAGTACGTGCAGGCGCGGCCCGAGGAGGCGAACGAGCGCCTTCGATGCACGATCCCGCAGCGGCCGGTGCGAGGTCGTGAGGAACCACAGCAGCGCCGTTGCAGCGAGGCGCACCGACTCGTCGTCGATGTGGGACTTGTCCTCCGGCGACCACGCCCATTCCACGAGTCGGTCGACGGCGGTGTGCTCGCCGTACTGCTCGGCCAAGTAGATCGACCACCACGCGTCGCGATCCGGCATCGCATCGCGGAGCAGACGCTCGTGTAGGAAGTCCGCATTGAACGGGTGCTCCGGATTCGCAGCGACGGTGAGGACCACATCGAGGAGCTCATCGGACTCGCTGGGGCGAAAGCCGGACCGCATGTATGCCTTCGCCGGGTCGCCGATGGACTCCGGCCGACGCCAGAGCAGACTTCGGATGAAGGCTCGCCGCATAGGCGACGCGGTTGCCGCGTCGGGCATGACGTCGGGGAGTTCCACGCTGTAGCGCTCGGGCGTTTGGATGGCGAGAGCTTCCATGAGCCCGAACGTCCACTCGCTCGTGTAATCCCGCACGCGAGCACCCAATGGATTCTCCGGTGCGAACGCCGCCGCGACGTCCTCCGCGTCCACGTGTAGATCAAGGAGGTACTGCGCGACCTGGTGATCCTGCAGGCGCTCGTAGGCGAACCGAATCGCGTCGTGCGGACCGTCCTTCTTCCACACGCGCTCCTCCGCGAGGAGGCCTTCGGAGAGGAGTCGGGCGAAGAGCGAATGGCTGTACGTGCGGCCGGGAAGGTGGGCATCTACGATGGCTTGCGCCGCGTCGCGTGTGAGGAAGTGCCCCGCAGACGCGGCGAGGCCCTCCGCCACGCTGCGCAGCGCGGCGTGGACGAGGCGCTTCCTGGGGTCGAAGTCGAGCTGATCGGATGCGCTGAGCTTCTCGTTCACCGCATCAAGCAAGAAGTCGAACATCTGCGTGACGCCGTGCATCCCCTTGGGCATCTCCGTGAGCCCGGCGTCCTTGATGCCCTTGCAGAACAGCTTGAGGAAGAGCGGGTTCTGGAACTCCGGGTTCAGAAGCGGGATGGACGGGCGCTTGATGCCAAACCAGCCGAAGAACGTCCGCGCCGCCTGGTACTCGTGCTCGGCAAAGCCTTGGTGCGTTTCGCGAGTGAGCTTCTCGCCGAGGCTTTCGGGGAGCACGTCGCTCAGGTACGACGTCCTGACCGCCACGCCGACGCTGATACGCGGGTAGCGCGCGCACGCGGTTAGGAATCCCGCGAGGCCCTTCTTCCAGATCGTTCGATCGTCCCCTTCATTGAGGGCGTCGATGAGGATGAGCGCACGGCTCCGGCGCGCCTCTGCCGCCGCGTCGAGCGCTCCTAGGAACTCATCGCGCTTGCAGTCCACGTGGAGGAGCTGGAGCACCTGCGCCCACGGATCACCCTTCGCGAACTGGCCGCCAAGCAAGATGACCGTCGGCTGCTTCGCCGTGATCCTCCGCTCCGCGACATCGAAGAGCAGGTGAGTTTTGCCTTGACCGGCATCGCCGTCGAGCACGACCGCGTGCGTGTTCGCGGCGTGTGCCGCCGGAGAGGAGGCTTCTTCTGCGAGTTCGCGCAGGCGCGCCCCGAGGTCATAGGCATGACGCCGCTCGGACGAATACGCGTCGCGGTTCTTCTTCGCGCGCGCCTTCTCCTCCAGCGCGTAACCGCATGCATACGCGAGGTCCGCCGTCTCCCTCGACCGCTGCGCAAGCCCGTCGATGTCGTACCGATCGAGGTAGTCGTCTCCCTCGAATACCGCTAACCGCGCGATGACGTCATGCGCTCCCTCAGCGAGAGGCCGGTAGAGCGCTTCATCGCTGCTGACCATCGTCGGTGAGAGCCAGTCGGATTCCTTCCCTATCTTGCCCCTTAGCACGAGGAAGCGGTGGCGGAAGGCGTCGGTCCTCCCGAGTCCTGCGAAGAGCCGCGCGATCGGCAGATCGACGTTGAGCTCCGGCGTGTAGCGCTCGCCGACGTTCGCGCGCGCTTCCTCGAAGCGCTGCTGAAACCACTGCGGTCCGAACCGGTCCTCGTGAAACCAGAAGTAGTGACGTCCGTGGTGCTCCTCCAACGACAGACGCGACGAAATCTCGTGATCGCCCCAGTACTCGAAGGTCACCACCATTCCCCGGTCCTTCGCCCATTGGGTCCACGTCTTCACGTGCGCATTCCACTCGGACATTGCGGACTTCTGCTTCTTGCCCTTCTTCTCGATCCGCGGATCAGCCCTGTCGAACGGTAAGCAGATGATGTAGCGGGTGAGCCGCGGGTGCTTGGCCAGCGCGCTCGCGACCGACTCGTTGAGCTGCTTCCACTGGACCGTATCGAGCGACGTGAAGAACTTGGCCTGCCACGCCGTCTCCTCCCCCGCGGGCACAGCCCAGTAGCACTCGACCCCGGCGTCGGGGGTGCCTTTCCGCGTGAAGCGTGAGCCGGCAGGAAAGGTCTCTGCGTGCGCGAGCTGGCAGCAGAGTTCCTCAAACGCTCTGTTTTGAGAACCGTCCCACGGCCGCAACTGCATCCAGTTCAGTGACATGGCTGCAATATACAAGTCCGCGAGAACCAGTTGAATGGTGCATCGTCCGCGACAGAACGCACTGCGGAGAAGACTTACGCGGGCGTAATCGTGCCGTCACGTCCGCTGCGATGCTCGACAGGCGTGCGTCTGCGTTCAGCGGCTAAGGTTGTGATTCGCGAGACGGCATCCGAAGGCATGCCCGCAGGCTGTGCAGCCGGAATCTCTTCGTGATCCCGCCCAGCCTCCTTCGCGGCGAACGCCCGGCGAACTCGCGCGAGAAGGGGCCCCGGGAAACCGCGGCCCCTTCTCGGCTTCAGTTCGCGAGGCTCGTCCACCACACCATGAACTTGGACGGATCGAAGACCACAGCGCCGCGTTCCGCGCCGGTCCGATCGATCCGTGCGGCGTCGAGCACCGAGTCCCACCGTGCGCCACGTGCGAGACGGCTGTCGAGCGCCGCGGCGGACCAGCCGGTCACGAGCCGCGCATCGCGATGCGAAAGTGCGAAGCGCGGGATCATGGAGACGCGATGATCAGAACTCGGCACCATGCGAATCCACTCGTGCTCCGCCTCGTCGAGCAGAAACTTCAGCACTGCGGTTTCGCCGGCAATCGTCGGCAGCGGCCGCGGTGGCAGGACGAGCGAACGCAGCGCGGCATCGCGCGGCACGTCGAATCGGCGCCGCGCGGCGAGATCGAGACGGCCGCTCGGCAGCGTGCGCGACATTCCTAACGTGGCAAGCCTCAGCCGCGCCGAAGAGTCTCTGCACGCCGCGATGACCGCAGCATCCTCGACGAGGCCGACGGTCATCAGCGCGTCGAGCGTGAACCGCGTGGCGTTCGTGCAGATGATCCGCTCGCGCGCGGGCATCGACTGCTCCAGCGCTGGCAGCGCGAAGCTCTGCAAGCGGCGACTGAGTGCGTCGATCAGCAGAAGCTGTTCGTACGCGTCCCCGGTGAACGGCGCCGCCCCCTCGTTCCGAGCTGCGAGTTCGCGAGTCGCCGTTCGGAACGTTCCGTCATCGCGTAGGCGAGCCGCTTCGTCTACGGCCACCGCACGCGCAAGCCGTTCCCACTCCTCGACCGATGCCGCGCGTGTCATGACGCCTCCCGCCGCGCGCGCGTGCCGTTGATGCCGGTGCGCACCACACCGAGCAGCGCCGCGAGCGAGCCGTCATGATCTCGCCCGAACTGCACGAGTCGCGCCGCTCGCATCGCCGAAGCATGGAGATCAGACTCTCGAATGCCGAGCGCGCGAAGGCGCGGAAATACGACTTCATCGATGATTCCGATCGACTCGCGCAACAGCAGCTCATCGCGCAGGTCAATCGCCGAACGGTGCTGGACAGCGCCCGGCACCTCCGTTACGGTACAAACGTCCGTCGGTTGTCTCACGTGTTTCTCCAATCGATGGACCGGGTGTGCGTTTGTCGCCCGAAGGCTCCGGCGTTGCCGCGTCGGAGTCTTGAACTACCCGAACGACCGCCCATCCGTCCGTTGTCACGCCGCGCGTCGTCGTCGCGTCAGTGGACCGGTCTCACCTCAGGCCACGACGAGTTGCAGCGTCGATTGGAGTTTCGCGGTGCGATGGGTTTTGGGGAATGAGGCGGGTAGTAGGAAGAGAGTAGGAATGAAGGCGCTGGTGCGCCGAGGCAGCAGCCCCATCATACGCCGAGGATGATGCGTCTGACGAACATCGACATCGCCGCCGCGGTCGAGCGCGCGGTGGACGCACTCGCGACTGAAAAGGAGCGCGGGAGTGCGCCGCAGGCGACACTGCTCCTTCTCGGAAACGCTCTGGCGCGCGACTACCGCACCGCGCCGTCAGACCGTCCGACCACGCGCACCTTCTACACGAAAGATCGCCTGCGTCTGGCCTTCCCGGCCGTCGGCGCGACCGCACCGTCGGAGAAATCGTTTCACGCGACGGCCGACCAACTCGGACGGTGGCTGCAGGGTCGCCGGCACCGCGACTACGTTGCGGGCGAGCCGGTCGACGTACGACTCGTCGGACCGACCGCGCCCCAACGCGGTGATGGTGGTATCGGCCGGCACCTGTACCTGCACGTCGTCATCACTACCGCGACGACTAAGAGCGTGCTGCACGACAGCCGCACGAACCCGACGACGTTCACGACCGCGGAGCCGGCGCCCTCCCGGCCGCAGGTGGCAGCGATCAACGAAATTCCTGCTCCGCTTCCCGATTTCGTCGGGCGTGATGTCGAGTTCAACGACGTCGTCTCGTGGCTCAGCGGGAGTGAAGCATCGGCGCCGACCTTCATCCTTCATGGACCACCCGGCAGCGGCAAAACTGAGCTGGCGCTTCGCGCTGCCCATGCGCTTTCCGAGGAGTTCTCGACTCGGTTGCTGATCGACGGCCGAGGTCTCGATCCGGTGCCGCCAAGCTCCGCGACGCTCCTACGAACGATCCTGCGGCGATGCGGCGGGAATCCGGAGGACGAGGGCGCGGCCGTTATGGACCTCGTCATCGCGCTTGTACGCGCAATCGGCGAACGACGCGCGCTGATCGTGCTCGACAACGCGCACGACTCGAATCAAGTAGCAGACCTTCGGTTGCCGGCGGGCAGCGCACTCCTCGTGACGGCGCGGGAACCGATCGCTTATCCCGGCGCGCGCATTCACGACCTCGGCGCCCTCGATCGCAAGAGCGCCCGCGGCTTCCTCATTGCTGCTTCGGCTCAGGCATCGGCCCCGATTCCGGCCGCGTGGCGCCGCAGGCGCATCGACGGGATCGATTCTCGCGACCTTGCGGCTGATTCAACGTCGGTCGCCGATGTCCTGGCGCAGCTCTGCGGTTTTGCACCGATCGCACTCCGCGCTGCCGCCAACCTCCTCCGCCTCGGCGAATACACGCCGCTCGCTCTCGCCGAACAAATGTTCGATGAACGGCACCGCCTCGACCGCATCGGCAGCGTCGGTATCCGCGCGCCGATCGCCGCGATCTTGAGCGTCGCTTACGGCCGACTGTCCACCCGCGGCGCACGGGCGGTTCGCGCGCTGGCAACGTTCCCCGCCGACTTCGATCGAGCCGCCGCGCGCGCCTTGGAAGTGGACACGGCAACGTTGGATGAACTGTTCGATCGCGGGTTCGTCCAACGCCGCGGCGACGATCGTCTGCTACTTCACGATCTCTACCGGCTGTACGCCCGTACGCGCGCCGAAGCGGATGATCCCGTGTCGTTCGAGTCCGCGCGGTTGATGCACGCGGCCTACTTCGTCAACATCGCCGCCCACGTCGCCGAGTTGTGGCGCGGAGGTGATCCGACGGCAACCACCGCACTCTCAGCGATGGACGCGGAATGGCCGAACTTCGATGCCGCCTACGCATGGGCCGTCACCTACGCTGAACGTACCGAGGATGCGGTTGCGCTGGAGGAACTCGTCCTCAACCTCCGCTGGCTCCTCATCCACCTGCGCGACGCGGAGACCCTGCTCGCATGGTCGCAGAAGGCGCATGACATCGCGATCGCGCAAAGCCGCTGGGCGGACGCGTCGCGTCACCTCGTTTCCATCGCCATTGCTCGCTATCTGCAAGGCGACAGCGCGGCCGAACAAGAGGCACAGGAACGAGGGCTTGCGCTCGCAGAGCGCGTGAACGACGAAGACCTGATCCGTGCGCATGCGGCCAACGTTGCGGTCTCCTTGGAGTACGCAGGTCGGCTTTCGGAGGCGCTGGCGCTCCTCGAGCGCGTCGTCGCTCTCGACGCGAAGGCCGAAGCTTGGCGCGGCGAGCTGTCCGATCAGGTGAGCCTCGCACTCGTGGCGCTCCGGCTTCGGGACTTTCGCAAAGCGGAAGCCGCCGCGCAACGCGCCGCGGAGCTCGCGCGTGAACACGGCCAGCAGCAGGAGCTGGGAAACGCGCTCGGCATCCTCGGCAACATCTACGCCGAGGAAGAGGAATGGCAGCACGCGCTCGACTACTACGACGCTGCGCTCGATGCGTTCGAGGCCAGCAGATATCACGCCGGCGAGGTCGTCGTTCGCGCGTCGATCGGACGAGTCCACGTCATGCGCGGCGACAAGCGAGGCATCGACGAGATCAACGACGCAATTCACGCTGCCAAAACGGCACATGACAGGCGCGGCGAGTTGCACGGCCTGGTTGCGCTCGGCCGCGCATATGAACACCTGAGGGAGGGACGATTAGCGGCGGAAGCGTACGACGCGGCGCTGCCGCTGGCTGAGACGCTTCAGGATCGGCCGCGTGAGGCTTGGCTTCGCGAACGTCGAGGGCGCGTCGGAGGCGCGTGACGCGTGACGTATCGCCCACAACCCGGGACCGCGCGGAGCGTTCCGAACGCGTGCTCCGACGATCGTAGCCCGTCATCTGATCCGGTGTGTGAAGTGAATCGCCGTGCTCACGATCCCGGCGGCGATGCTCGCCGGTACGGCGAAAACGGCGCCGAAGTGCGCGGTTCCGAGGCCAAGGAGCACGGCAGGGTCGCGAACGAACGGTGCGGCGATTGCCCACGCGCCGAGGCAAATCAGGACAGGCTCCACGGTCGTGTACACGAGCCGCGTGTGTCGCGGCCAGCGCTCAAGAGGCATCACCGCAATCAGCACCAGCGCGAGAGCGAGGACCGCGATCTGAAGGAAGATCGGGGGCTCCACTCGGAAGAACTTCGTATCTGTGAACGGTGTGAGAAACGAAGCCGCAACCGCTGCCGTCGCCGCCGACGCTGGCCGAATCGTGAACCATCGCTCGGGCGCGATCGCGACCGCGGCTGTTGCAAGCAGCACGACGAGCCAGACACTCCGAGGATCGACACGTAGAACGGTTCCGGGCATCGCAATCACGTCGCGCGCAAAAAGAGTTGCTGCAACCGCGAGCAGCATCACCGCACTCGCACGGCCACTGTTGGTGCGTGATGACGCGGCGCCGATCACGGCAGCGGCGGCAGCAACAAGAATCAGGACCGCTGGCAAACCAACCCGTGGCCAGAGCAGGGCACCACTGAGCCCGATGGCAAGGGCGATGTACGCGACCTCAGTTGCCCGTCGCATTCAGCTCCTGTGACGGACAGCGCAGAAGGTTCGGCTTCTTCGCCAGCGGCGACTCGCTGAAGCGGAACATCCGCTCTCCACGTCGTGCGCGCACCTGGTTCTCGAAGTAGACGGACCACATCTGGAAACAGGGCACGTGATTGCTATGGTACGCGAGCGCGTGACCGAACTCGTGAATCGTCGTAATCAGCGGGTCGTAGGTAAGGTTGTATGCCACCTCCGCACCCCATGCACTTCCACGAAGGAGCGCACTCGGATCGACAACGACCTCGGTGTTGCCACTCAGAGTCTCGTCGGGTTCAAGCGTGACACCGCCGCCCCACGCCGTCACCGGGCGTTCGAACGTCCCCCACCGCGTGTTGAGAGGCCACCACGAAAACGGCGCCGAGGAGCGCTGCGTCACGGCCGTGTCGGTTCGGAACTCCGTGATGTGCATGCTGCTCATCATCGCAAACACCTTCTCCTCCACCGTGCGCCGATCGTTCGGGAGAGGGATCCCTTGCGCAGCAAGGTCGCTCATGTAGGTTGTCGGGTCAGGAATCGCGGTCGCGAGAAACTGTGCCTTCGTGACGCCCGGCCGCAGGCCTAACACGTAGCCCCTCTTCGCGCCGCCTTGAAGCGTGAGGAGCGCGGCGGCAGCGGGGTTGTGAAGGCTGTCGCGGAAGAGGAAGAAGTCTCCCCACGGATCTTTCCCAGAGAACTTCACGAGCCGCCCGGTGGGATCGCTGTTGTTCACGGGGTCGCCCTTGCCGAAGATGTAGAGATTGGAGGAGTCGGCGTAGCCTTCAGGGTCCGGTGACAAGAAAGTACCGGTACTCGGGTCGTACCAGCGGTCGCGCATGAGGACGAGCCCCGTTGCCGGATCGCGGAAGGGTGCAGCCTTGAATGGCGACAAAAGAAGCTGCTCCGTGATGCTCGGCCCGGCAGTCGCGGTAGCACTCGCCGCGGCGACCTGACGCGCGTTGTGCTCGTGGAACGCACGTCGCGCCTCAGGTGTCATTCGTACCGCCATCGCTAGGAGCGCAGGGTCGCGCGTCTCCTCGCCCACGACCAGCGCGCCGCTACCGCTACGAACATGGATTTCCACATGGAGCGCGTGTGTCTCGTCACGCAGTGTCGATAGATTGACGATCTGCTGCGCGAAGGCGGGAACCTCGTACGTCTTTCGGCCGATGATTGCGCCGGCATCGTTCTTCACGATCGCCTCGAAGCTCACCGCCTTTCCCGCGACCTCTGCCGCGAGAAGATCACTGCGAGTCGTAAGTGTTCGCAGCCGCTTGAACGATGCTGCCTCGTTGAGCCCGGCGAACGTCCGGCCTTGATCGAAAGTATGGCCGCCGTCTACCGATGCTTGCACGCGTGCGGCGACCGCGAGTTGCCCAGAACAGACAATCCGCATCGTCCCAACTGCGCCGACCTCCATGAGCACGTCCTCTTCCACGTGCGGACGGCCACCGCGGGGAACGGTGTAGCGCGAACGCAACGTGCCGCCTTTCGGATCGTTCGGGACCGCGTAGATCGCCTCGCAACCGACGTCGTGCGCACTGTCGTTCCGAAGCGCGACCGTCGTGGAGTAAATCCGATCGTTCACCTTCGCAGTCACCACCGGCACGATGTACGCCACCGGCTCTGCGGCGTTCAGAAGACGCACAGTCGCGGTACAAAGAACGGCTGCTCGGAGGAGGCGGAACATGCGGGATTTCTTTCGCGGACTCGGCGCCGTGCGACGCGGTTACAAGTAAGGAGTGACGGAACGGGACCTTTCCTTACCCTCTACTTTCGAGGCGTGATTCAACCGCTCTCGACTTGTCGATTGACGTTTTCCCGGAAAAGCGTGCGTTCGCCGCGATCAACGCTGCCCGTCTGTACGCGCAATTTCGCGCGAGCGTAGCGTGGCGCGGTAGCGCTCTTCGCGTCGTTTGTTGGTGATCCGGAAGTAGATGAGCGTCGAAGAGATGTCGCGATGACCGAGCCAGTCCTGCACGTCGGCCACGTCCCAGCCGGCGTTCGCGAGATGAACGCCGATCGAGTGGCGGAGCACGTGGACGTGGCACCGATCCGGAGGCAGGGCTGCGCTGACGGCATACTCGTGGAAGAGGCGATTGATCTCGCCGCCCGAGAGCGGCGCATCCGTCTTTCTGCGACCGCGGAACAAGTACGGGCTTCGGTCGCCGCGCCGGAGTGCGAGGTAGCGGCGCAGCAGCCGTGCGCTTCGCGGATGGAGCGGGTATGCGTTCGAAGCACCGTGCTTGATCCGGGCAATCCACACCTTTCCGCCGCGGACATCGTCGAGCGTGAGAAGTGACGCCTCGGTGCGCCGTAAGCCGTGCCGGTAGATAAGATCGAACAGCAGCACGTCGCGCGCGTTGCTTTCGGGGATAACGCGGAAGAAACGTTCGACCTCCTGCTTCGTGAGGTACTTGACCGCCTCCTGCTCTCGCCGCCGACCGGCCATTCCGTGACGTCTCGCACGGCCGGCGATTCTGACGCTTTTCCGGGAAGGCATGCGTTCGGGGGGAAGACTGAGGAGAGAGGCACCTTCCAGTCTGCGGCTCGCCCAGAGACCTGTAAACACCGCCGTCGCGAACGCGAGCGTCAGCAGGTAGCCGAATCATGCGACGACGAGAACGAGATTCGGCGCGGCGCGAAAAGACTCCTAAACGAGGCGTCACCGATCGCGCGCTGATCCGCGAGCTGTTCATCCAGCGCGTTCCGCTCTACCCGGTCGCTGATGCGCGCCGGCTCACTCGTACCACGCAGGACGAAATCGATGCGGCGATCGCCGACGGCGCGATCGCGACAGAGGAATTCGGCGGACAGGTCGTCATTCCGTGGGATGACGTAGCGCGCCTCGCGCTCGAGCGCTGGACGCCGCGGATGATGAACGGGGCGCTCGGCTCGACGGATCGACTCTCGGTCGTTCCGCTGCTCAATCGCGTCCAACAGATCGAGGTCTTCCTGCCGGTCTACCAGATCCGGCTCCTTCACTACCTTGCCGAGACGGAGCGCGGCCAGTTCCGGGCGCGTCTGAACGCGAGCGATGTTCTCGAACGACATCTGCTGGACCTGGCCAGTGCCGTCGATGCCGACGAGCTGGAACTCGCGGTACCTGGGTTTCGCGCGGCACTCGATTACCCCTACTTCATTCCGCGCGAAGACGACTGGTTTACCGCCTTCTGCTGGTACTGCGGCCGCCTGAGCGACGTAGCGGGCCGGCAGGTCTGCACCGACTGCCACCGACGCCACGAGCCGCGACCACATCTCGGCGAAGACGGGATTCCCGAACTGGATCAGGAGGAGTGATGCCGCCCAAGAGCGACGTACGAGTGTGTTCCTTTTTTTGGCCGCGCAAGACACCTACACGAGTCATACCCCGAGCGGTGGGTGTCGCGTTCCGGAAAGGTGGTCGTCGTGGCTGAGCAGGTGCGGTACGAGCGCATCGCACCGCCGCGAAAACTCCGTCGCCGGACGCGGCGTACGACCTGGCGCTGTCGGATCTACCACGTGCCAAAAGAACGGTTCCACCGCGCCGACGCGATCCATGTGGCGGCGCACGCAGTGGTGGCGTCGGACTTCGGCATCCCCATCCAGCGCGCAATCTTCGACGGTCGGCACCGGCTCTTTGAGGCGGCGTGGGCGTCGCTTGAGTACGCGCGGGACGACGGGAGCAGTGAGGCGCGGATTGCGCTCGAGCGCGACTGCATCACCGTCCAATGCGGCGTCGTCGGTCGCGCGCTCGCGCTCGGGTGGTCGCACAAGGTGTGGGGCTGGGACGACGGATCGCTCGTGCACGACCTCATGGAGCGCATGGCGTACGACAGCTATGTGCGGTCGGCGTGGGACGCGTACCAGCGCGAGCGCGCTCGGGTGATCCTGAACGATCCCCGGACCTGGACGCGCGTAGAACTCCTCGCCCAACGGCTGCGCGCGGTGCGGTCGATGGACGGCGCCGCGATCGCCGCGTTCCTCGCAGACCTCACCACGGACGCGACGGTGGTCCCCTCCGGCGCTTCCTGGCGGACGCCTCCGACTCCGGGTGTCGAGCCGAACGCCGTGCTCGTGTGGCGCCGCCCGACGCTCACCGAGGCGCTGAAGGGCATGGACGGCTACCAAGCGGCACAGCAGGAGGACTGGTGATGACGACCGCGCGCCTGCAACGGGGAGTGACGCTCGCCGACGTGCTGGTGCACGAGGCTGGACACGCGGTCGCGGCGTGGGAACTCGGCGTGCGCATCGGCGCGATCCACGTGCACATGCGCCGACGCGAGGGCCGGGTGACGTTCGCGAGCGACGTGGGACTCGGCCGTTTCCCGGCGGGCTCCGATGCGCGGCGGCTCGCGATTGAGAGGGAGATGATCGTGTTCCACGCGGGACTCGTCGCGCAGCGGAGATTTCACTACGAAGGCGCGTGGGGGCTCGTGCCACGCACCGACTACGAAGGCATCCTCGCAGCAGCGTTGCAGATCGAGACCGACCACCGGCTCATCGACGAGTGGTCGGATTACGCGGAGGAGCAAGCGCGCGCACTGATCGAGCTTCCGCAGACGTGGCGGCGGGTCGAGGCGCTCGCGGTCGAACTCGCGCGGCGACCGGTGCTCCACGGCGAGGAGATCGACGCGTTCCTGGCGGGCGTTCGGGTGCCGAAAGTTGGAAACGCGCGGTGCAGATACCGGCGGCGCGAGGCGAAGGAGCGTTTCTGCCTTACGCACGATCCTGAGGATCGGGAGCCACTGGAGCGCGCGATCGCCGCCGCGCGGAGGGCGCGATGACGGAACGCTTCTTTGACAACCGCCCGAGCTTCATGTGCGCATGCGGCCATAAGAAGGGCCGGCACTGGATCACGGCGGCGCAGCCGCGCGGGCCGTGCCGAGACTGCGGCTGCGCGGCGTTCAGCCCCGAGGCCATGTGTCGCTGCGGCCATGGCAAGAAAGCACACGAGCAGCACTCGAAGGGCCACTGCAAAGAGGCGTACAAGTGCGGGTGCAAGGGATTTCACGCGGCATGATCGGCTTCAATGATTTCCCTGAGATCGAGTCGAAGATTCGGATGGCTTTGCGACGAGCAGGCGTGAAACGGCGAATCGTTGAAGCACGCATGCAGCGGATCGTCCGCGCGGCGAGCACGATCATGGACCCGCGCCTTTCACTCCAGCACGCGGCTGCGACAATCAGCGTCGCCGACCTCTACGCCGCACTTTTGATGGTGGCTGTCGCCGATACGTTCCGCGATGGTGAGCAGCCAGGGATTGTCGGCGACTTCTTCCAGTTCACAGAGGAAGATGTGGTGCTGCTCCAGCGTGTGTTTGTATTGCTGCACGAGCGCTACTTCGGCTTTCCGCCGCACGCATCTGAGGAACCTCCCTGATCACCACTGATGGGCAATCCGCGTGCGCGTGACGGATGCAGTACGGCAGCGATTCACCCGCGACGTTCCTGGTACGCAGGTGCAGGAAGACATCAGGTCGTGTCGGCGGCGAGGTCCTCAACGATACCCGCGGCGCGCATGCGGCGCGCGCTGCGCTCCGCGACGCCCGCGTGGAGTGCCGTCCGCAGTGTCGTCTCCGGCACGTGCACTGGCCGGCCTTCCTTGTACGCCAGCATCGCCGCGTCGATGCGGTCCCGCAGTTCGCGATCACGGTACGGCGCGGGAAGCGGCTGCAGAACCTCGACGGGACGGGCTTTGTACGGCCGGCCTTTCAGGAGCCAGTAGCAGGAGCCCACCGGCAGGTTCGCGAGCTCGCGCGTGCGCCACGCGATCTCCGCCGCGGGCGTGAGGAGCGGCTCTTCGATCTTCTCGTTCGGGCGCGTCTGCTCGCGCCAGACGGAGCCGAGCGGCTCGAAGATGTCGTGCGAGAGCATCTTTGCCTCCGCGTAGGGAAGCCGGAAGAAGAACTGCCGCCCCGTGTTGCCGAGGAGGTGCGGCCGGAACGTCGGAGGGAACAGTGACAGCCCCTGCGCGGCGAGCGTGACGAAGACCTTGTACTTGCGCGCGGCGACGAGGAAGTCTTCGAGCCCGCTCTCTGCGCCGGCGAGGACATGCGCTTCATCCAGCAGGAGCGCGTAGGGGGTCCGCTTCGCCGGCGGCAGGTGCTCGCGCCGGAGTGCCGCCATCTGAAAGACGTTCACGAGGAGGCGGCCCATCACCTCGGCGGACGGACCGAGATAGCCCTTCGCGAGATTCACGACGACCGTCTCTCCGCGATCGAGGGCGCCAAGGAGATCGACGGTGGATCGCGCCTGCCCGAGGAACCGCTGGACGGCGATCGAACCGAGGAAGGGTTCCAGCTTGTTCAGCACGGCGGACACGTACATCTCTTCACGCGGGCCGAACCGGCGCGTGAAGTACGACCGCGACGCCTCGGACGCTGTCGCGAGTACCCCCTCGCGAACCGCGGGGATCAGGAAAAACTGCGGGAGGTCGACGAGGCTCATCACCGAGACGCTCTCGATGCAGGCGCGGAGCGCGTGGCGCATGAGCTCCTCGACTTTGACGCCCCACGCCCAGGACGCCGCCTCCTCGCCTGCGTACAGCCGCTTTAGGACGCCGACGAGGAGGTCCACGTGCCGACCGACGTCGATGCCGTCGACGCGGGTGAGTGGGTTCCATCCGGGCAACAGATCTGGACGTGTGAAGTCGAGGAGTACGAGGCGCGGTACGCGCGCGAGGAGCGACCACGCCGCGACCCGATTAAAGAGATCGCCGTGCAGATCGATGAGGGTGAACGGGCGCTCCTCCGCGATGTGATTGCGGGCGAGGAGCTCGAGGAGGCTCGACTTACCGCTCCCGGTCGCACCTAGGACGAGCGCGTGCTGGTGCGCGTCGGACGCGGCGAGGTGCGTCGCCATCGGCTCCCCGCCAGGCACCCGGTATAGCCCAAACGCCATGCCCCGCCGCTCGCGCTGCGCCTCCACGAACGGATCGCGCGCCCAAAACGCCGCCCACCCGCGCTTCGCCTTCGCCGTGGAGGTTTCAAACGTGAGCGACAGCTCGTTCGGATCACGGACGAACACCCGGCGCTTCGGCCGGCGGAGGACGTACGTGATGCTGCCAGCAAGGCCGAGGGACGCGAGAACGGAAAGGGCGAGAGCGAGCGGTGTCATGGTGATGGTGTTAGGCGAACCGCGCGAACCAGAGGAGCACGAGGAGGAGCACGAACACGGCGCCCGCGAGGACCGCGAGGTGCACGAGCGAGCGACGAAGATGCGGAATGGCAAGGAACCGCAGGCGCAGCCGCTCCGATCGCGTCGGCGGCGTCGGATCGCGGACGACGAGCGTGCCGTCCTCGGGGTGTCGCGTGAGGAGGGCACGGCGTGTGAGCTTTCGGAGGTGCCAGCGCGCATGCGATCGCCCGAAGAGCTTCACGCTTTCCGTGAGATGGTCGATGTGGGTCCCCGGCCGGTGCGGCTCACACCAGAGGAGATACAGATAGACGGTGAAGGTCGTGCGCCCGACGAGCGGCAGCACCTGCACGAACCAGTGGGTCGGGAGCTCCTGATGTACGGCGCGGTCATACCGGTGCGGCTCGACGTTGCCTGCCACGATCTCCACGAGGACCGTATCGATCCCCCACAGATCCTCGACGTGGTAGACGACGTGGCCGCTTTTCACGAGCCGATCGAGCCATCGGATGACGCTCCGGTTCGAGACGCGGAGCATCCACGCGAGGTCGTTCACCCGGAGCGCGAGGAGTCCCGTACGTTGGCGAAGCGCTTTCGTGAGCAGGAGGAGGAGCGCTTCGTTCCTGCCGACGCGATCGACGACGACGAAGAAGGCTGATAGATCCGCCCGCACGGTCGAGACGCCTTCGGGCGGCTCGGGCCGCGGCGTCACGAACCGCAGCCGCGTGTCGTCTTGGAGCGCGTGGTCGGGCCGAGGCAGCCTACGACTGCTCGGATGCGGCAGGAACAGGTCCATGGGGTGGAGTGGAAGGGGCCAGGGGCGTACCGAACTCAATGAGGCGGGTCGTGGATGTCAGGATGCGGCGAATGTAGGCATCCGAAAGCACATCCGGCGGCTGCATGCTCGAGACGACGATGGGGCGCACGAGGTCGGCGCGCCGGCGAAGCAGGTCGGCGGCGGCATCCCGCAGGAAATCGACGCGCTCGAGGAGGAGCACGGGCGCCGCGAGCGCGAACCGCGCCTCGGAGGCCGAGACGGGGCGATCTGCACGCAGCAGCGCGGCGTTGATGCGACGCTGCTTGAAGGCGCTCTGCAGCCAGCGTAGCGTCACGCCGAGGAGCGTCGCGTCGGCGCTCAGAAGGTAGAGCCCGCGCGCGCCGTGGACACTCTCCTCGCCGAACCGGTCGAGGTAGGCGCGGAGCATGGTTGCGGTGCGCTCCGGCACACGCGGCAACTCGGCAAGTGCGTCCCCTTCTGCGCGCTCTTCGTACTCGACAGCGAGGTAGTGCCAGACGAGATCGCGGACGATGCGCTCGTTCCGGAACCGCTTCGCGATGCGCGAGAGCATCGCCGTCTGCAGGGCGTGCCGGCCCGCGCGCTGGTGTAGCAGCGTCGTGCGATGGACGCGCAGCTCGCGCGCGAGGTCCTCGACGTTCCATCCCCAAGCGTCGGCGAGGGCGAGGAGTTCCGAGATGAGGCGAGGCGGCCGTTGCAACGGTGCAGGTTGGAGGTAAGAATGCACCCATTGTTGCGCGCACGGATCGGCTCTGGGAGCGCAACGCGCGCACTTGTGCTCCGCGAGCACACCGGGATGGCGTTCAGATGCAGTGGAGTAGAGGTTGATGTGTGCTTGTGCACCACCGGCGCGGTGGAGCATCACACGCACGCGTGGACCTCTTCAGTGTACGGCGTGCTTGACAAGTTGAGGAGATTGACGTGAAAAGCGCGCATCGCAAGGCGTCGACATGCGATTACCAGCGTTCCTTGTTCTTGGTGTCGTAAACGAGAACGACACCACTATCCTCGCCTCGGATGGCGATCATCGACTAGACACGCCGAGCTTTTGAGCTCTGCTGGCTGCTCTACACCAGCGAGACGGCACCCGACGACTGGGGTGCCATCTCGCGCGGCCTAGCGGCCGAAGACCGGAAATGGACCGTCTCTACCTTCGGCGCGCGCGACGCTCCGTGCCGTGGCGTCACCGTTTTTGCAGAGCGATGGGATGAAAGCGGCGCGACCCGGCCGCAAAACGGCGCCGCCACTTCCCACCCTCCCATCGCCGGGGGTCGCTCGTCGCGGCCGCACGTCTCCACCACCCATGCGCCGTCACGTCGCTTGCAGCGGGTGTCCTTACCTTTCACGCACGCGCTTCGTGGGCAAGCGCCGCGCCGGCGCCCCCGTACTCAGCCTCAATCGGGTGTGCGGCGACGTGCTCCGCACCAGCGCTCCGGGTAAAATATGTCCGCTCATGAACAGGAGAGGGATGCAACGATGAGTGTGCGTTACCGGACCGAGTACTCAAACGAAGTACACCAGCTCGTGGTCTCCGTCTCCCGACATCTCTGGATTGGGAAAGACGGTGCGATTCGACATCAGGTTAAGCCGTTCGAGATCTCCCTTGCAAAGCTAGCCACGAGCGCCAAGCGCCACATCGTTCACTATCTCGTCCGCGATCACCACAGCGGCGCCTTCTATGCGGAGATTGCCACGTCACCGAACCTGCCTGATGTTCGCAAGTTCCTCCTTCGTGCGTGGTCGCGCAAAGACCACCTCTCGTTCTGCGGTGTTCCCGAGTTCCTTACGGTGCCGCAAACCGTCGACGCGCAGTTTCCTGATCTGCTCACGTGGCTCGACGATCTTGGCGTTGAAATCGTCGAGGCGACAAGCGGCTTCCAAGCCGGCGTGCGTGACCTGAAAACGTGGGAAGACGACTTTCGCTACAACCTTGCCTGGTATCCAGCCGACGATCTCGACCGGCTGCCGGCGTTATCCGAATCGATGTGCTACGACCTGACCGAGCGCGAGCTCTTCAACCGACCACACGTCAACCGCTGGCGCGCCGGGCTGCGGAATCTTCGTTTCCCGCTGCCCGACAATCCTGTCATCCAGATCGCGTCCGAAGAATGGCGCCGACACATTCGCGATCTCGAGCTGGAACGTCTCAACCGAATCGCCGCTCGTGTCGAGGCTCGTCACACCGAAGCCTGATCATGCCTCAAGCCTGCCCGCGGCGCTCCGATCTACCGCTCGTAGATCGCAAGTACGTTCATGTCAGGCTCCGATTTCAGTGTACCGACAAGCCTTAGGCCGTGCTTGTATCCACGTGCGATCAAGTTGTATGCGAAATCGCCGGTTGCATAGGCGCCGCGCGGGCAGATATGCAGGCGTAAAGTACTTCCGTCGTTGTTCAGCGGCAGCCGATAAGCGATCCAATGGATTCGTCCATGCTCTCTCGACGCGTCTTCCACCGCATGCATTGCGGCGCGCGGGTCGAAGTTCTTGTCGAACCACGCCCAATACTCTTTGCGCTCGTCGACGAGCGTATGCTCTTTCCCGGGATCCGCTGGGTCCGGATACTTCGGCGGTTTTTCACGACCGAAATCGAGCTGCTTGTAAAGCGCCACGATCTTCCCGTTCTCAAACTCGGCTGCCGCTGGCACCAGTTTCGTCTTGGTCAAACCGTATTTCTCCGCTTCGATTGCCCCGGGAAGCGACAGAAATACCAGCGGGCGTGGCGATTCTCGTATCCACGTCGCCTCCTGCCACTCTTGCTGACGGACGTCCGCGGGAAAAAAGAACCGCTTCGGATATCGCTGCAGATAGGTAGAGACCAGATCCTGAAGCTGGCGCTCAGCGTTGTGAATCGGAAGGCGGATCGTAGTCTGAGAGTCACCGACTGAGGATTGAGTACCGACGGAGCCGCCAGCTTTTCCCTTTGCCTCAATCTTTGGCGTCAGAAGCCATGAGAGGTATGCGGGCAGGCCAACGCTGCCACCTGCCTCCAACCCGAGCTCGCCTTTGATCTCTTCTGCTCGTGCCTTCGTTAGTGCCACACTGACTGGCCGGTGATCCACTCGGGCCGTACGACGGCGTCGTGAAACCGGGCGATCTGCACCGGATCGCTGAACAGAGGAGAATCCTCCAACCATCGCAGGTGCGCCACCCGCTCAGCGGGCGTCTCGCTCTTCGCCTTCGTATCCATACTCGGAATCCTAGCAAACATGTCTCCTGCAAAAGCAGCCTCGACGATCGGTAAGCTCCTAGCCTCGCGTGTGCGCAGGTCATCCCGGAGCGGCGTGCATCGTGCGCGTTCCGAAGTCGAGTTCATCGAGTCCGCCTGTTTGCAGTCCGCGTCTTGCCACGCTCGTCTCCACTTCCCATTCCGGCGCTCCGTGTTTGCTGCTACGCTACCCGGCCCAGCCGGCTCGTCCCGGTCCAAATGAACACATGGTCAACCGTCATCTCGTCGTTCTGGGTTGCTCGGCAACGAAGCTGGACAGCGATGGCCTGCTGCCCGCGATAGCCAGGTACGATGGCCCGGCCTACCGCGTTCTCAACTCATACTTGCGTGAGGTCCAGTGGCCGGGCCCGCTCTCCGTGGGCATTCTCTCTGCGGAACACGGTCTAATCGGTGGCTTGACCCACATCGAAAACTACGACCGGCGTATGGATTCCCGCCGCGCGTTCGACCTCAGGACGCAGTGCACAGATGTCCTCAACACCTGGGCAAAGGACCATTCAAAGCTCACGCTTTTCCTAGGTAAAGACTATCTGCCGGCGCTCAACCTCGACGCGCTACCGGCCCGCCGAAGCCTCGAGATCGTCCCCGGTGCGATTGGCATGAAGCTCAGTCGTCTCCGGTCACTCCTCCACGGGTTTACCCATCCGACCATGCGTCGATCGTTGCCGCCACGGAGCGAACGCGCTCTCTACTTTCTGCCTGACTGGGACGATCACGTCGACGCGGACTTCGACTTCCGCCGAGACCAATTCTCAAACCCCAACCGCCAGGAACGAAATCAGAAGCATTGCATCGAGCTCGTCCAGCCACGTCGCATGTGCGACGGAGTTCTCATCAGTCTCGCGCAACTGCAGGGCTCGAAGGGTCTTCTTCGCCGATTCGCACCCACGGACCCCGAGTCGCTTGCGCCGACGCCGATCGCCGACCGCTTCGGCCTTGCCGACGATCAACTCGCGTTCGGTGACTGCGGAGCCTTCTCCTATTCTTCAGAAGACGAGCCGCCGATCTCAACCGAACAGGCCGTCTCGCTCTATCAGATCTACGGCTTCGATCTCGGCGCGAGCGTCGATCACATTCCTCTTCAAGTCGTCATCACTGAAACCGGCAAACAGCGGCGTTTGTCGCATGCCGACCGGAAGCGCCGCGTTGCGATCACGCAGCGTAATGCTGCCGAATTCATCGCCGTCCACCGTCGTCGCCGGGCTACATTCGAGCCGGTTGGCATCATTCAAAGCATCGATGTAGCCGGGTACGCGAAGCAGGTCTCAGCCTATGCGGAAATGGGTTACCAAACGATCGCGATCGGCGGGTTGGTTCCGCGGTCGGACCGCGAAGTTGCCGAGATTGCGACCGCCGTCGAACGTGCGCGCGCCGCGCTTCCAGCGTCGCTCCGGAATGACCTGTGGATACATCTCTTCGGCATCTACCGTCCCAAGATACAGCCGGCTCTTCGCGAAGCACGGATCGACAGCTTTGATAGCGCAACGTACTTCCGGAAGGCGTGGCTACGCTCCAGTCAAAACTATCTCGCGGCTGATGGCTCGTGGTACGCCGCTGTACGCGTTCCCGTAACTTCCGACGTCCGGACGCTTCGCCGACTCCGTTCATCCGGACTGAGTGAGGCCACGCTTCAGCGTCGCGAGCAGGCAGCACTGGCTGCTCTTCACGCCTACGGGCGGCGCCGAAAGTCACTCGAAGACACTTTGCGGGCGGTTCTCGACTACGACAAGCTCCTCGACCGCGGCGATGGAACCAGTGCCGAAGAGCTCCGTTCCACCTATCGCCGTACGCTCATGGCTCGGCCGTGGGAGCACTGCGATTGCTCCATCTGTGCTGACATCGGCATCGATACGCTCATCTTTCGCGGATACAACCGGAACAAGCGACGCGGCGCCCACAACACTTTGATGCTGTACGAACGTCTTGCATCAGGTGGCGACGACAAATGACGACTGATGAACTCCTTCAGCTTCTCTTTCCGACCGGTGCCCCGTACTCGTTAACGCCCGATCAGCAAGCCGTCGTTCGTCACCGCCGCGGCCCAGCATGGGTCCTCGCCGGTCCAGGTTCCGGCAAGACAGAAGTTCTATCGTTACTCGCGCTCCGTCTCCTCTTTTGCGATGACAACGACGACGGCCATCGCATCGCGCCCGAAAGCCTGATCGTGACGACGTTCACAGAAAAGGCGGCGCGGAATATTGATGACCGTATCCGGCGGTACCGCGATCAAATTGTGGCTGCCCAGCCGGATCTTGCCGCGGTCGATTTGTCGCGGCTCCGCATCGGCACTCTCCACTCGCTTTGCAACGATCTTCTGCAGGAGTGTCGGGCCCCGAACTATCAGAACGTCCGCTTGATGGATGAATTCGAGCAGGCAATGTTCGTTTACGAGCATGTCAGTTCGGACCCCTTGGCCGAGCGCCGCGATCTTTGGGCAACGTTCTCCTACCTGTTCGCACGCCACGAGTGGCAGCCAACCTATAACTACGCACCCTCGCGCTGGAATCGCGCCGAAGCCCTAACCGATATCTTCAACCGCATCGTTGACGATCGCGTCTCCGTTCCAGCCATGCACGCTCGTGGCGGCAACTGGCAACTCATCGCCCAGTTGTACGACAAATATGCTGCCGCGATGCAGACGGAATTTCGCTGCGACTTCGCACATCTGCAGTTGCGTTTCTTAGAGTTCCTCGGCACACCGCTCGGCCAGGTGTTTCGCGAGGGAGGAGGCGGCCACTCCGGCATTACGTGGGTTCTCGTCGATGAGTATCAGGACACGAACCTTCTTCAGGAAGAGATCTACCTGACACTCGCTCACGCTGAACCGTCCAGCATCGTAGTCGTCGGTGACGATGATCAGGCTCTCTACCGATTTCGCGGTGGTTCGGTGGAATGCATGGTCACCTTCGATGCGGCTTGCCGAACCTATCTCGCCGGCACCCCGACCGTCAGCCGCTACCCGCTCGTAGACAACTTTCGCTCACATCCCAAAATTGTCGAGTTCTGCAGCAACTACATCGAGGCATTTCCAGCGACGCGGCTTCCCGGTGCTCGCGTTCCGAACAAACCTCGCCTCCGAGCACATTCAAGTATCAGCGGCAACTATCAGGCAGTGGGCGTGCTCTCGGGCACCAACATCAATCACCTGAGTACGCGTGTCGCACAGACAATCCGGGATCTTCGCGATCACGACATCATCCACGACTACAACCAAGCCTGCATCCTCCTGGCAAGCACACGCGAAAGTCCGCAGAACGCACTTCCGTATGTCACCGCTCTGCGGGCAGCCGGCATCGACGTCTACAACCCAAGAAACAAGGCGTTCGTGCAGCAGGAGGAGGTATCCGCGCTGCTCGGCGCATTGTCGTCGCTCCTCGACCCGAACGGCGCGTCGATTCCTCCGCGTCCACCGGGCGTCGCCGCACTAATCAACGAGTGTCGTGCCGCATACGACGTGGTCGCGGTACAACACCCCGGTCTCCGTCAATACATCGAGCGCGCGGTCGGCATCTTTCGACAGCGTCCGGGTCAATATGTCGAATCTCGAATTCAGGAGATCATCTACTACCTCCTAAGCCTCGATCCCTTCGCCGCGTGGCAAAACGATCCCATCCGACGCATTCGTCTCGGTCGGCTTACGTCCATCTTCGAAGCGTTCGCCTCGACTCCGGTACCCAATCGTCCGAACGTCTTCCGCGGCAATCTCAGAACAGATGAAGGGGGATCTGGCGCCATGAACAACCTCTGGCTGCTCGGCTTCTATCATCTCCTCTTCGGCTACCTGTCACGAGTGGGCGTCGATGATGTGGAGGAGGAAGTTGTCGGCGCGCCACCTGGAATGCTGCCGGTTATGACCATCCATCAGGCAAAGGGCCTAGAGTTTCCCTTCGTCTTTGTCGGGCACCTGAATCGCGCTGGCCAGATATCCGCCAGCCATCAGCTGGAAACGGCGCTATCGCAGTTCCCGACACGACCCGAACGCGCGTTCCAACGGCCCCCGGAGCAGACGCGTGCCGAACTCGACGTCATTCGGCAGTACTTCGTGGCTTATTCGCGCGCGCAGAACGCGCTCATCTTGATGGGCACAACTGCTCATCTCCGCGCCGGTCGACCACCATGCGGCCCCAATCGTCAATGGCTTCCAAATCAGGCTTTACCACTTTGATACCGGTGAGAATATGAGTGTCTGGTCCCAGTATCGCGATGTCACCGTGGCTCCTCCGTCAGAGCCTCCCATTCGCCCGCGCTTCAGCCTCACTGCGGACATCATCTCCTTCCGACGGTGCACTCGTCAGTACGGCCATTTTGGGAACGACGGCTACGTTCCTGCGCAAGCCGTGCAGGTCTTCTTCGGCACAATTATCCATCAGGTTCTCGATCGGTGTCACCGCCACTACTCGGGCCTCATGGGAGCGCCCGCTCGGAGCTTTCCCTCCGATAACGACGTGATCGCGTACTTTGGCGAAGTCGAGAACGCGCTGAAATCCCACGGCATTCGGCCTGCATCGCCCGAGGTGCGCGAACGCGCCCTCGTCGTCCTTCAAGCGTTCAATCGAGTCGAGGGGCGAACGCTCTACCCCCGTGTCTTCGATACCGAATATCGCCTCGAGACCGACCGCGGTGACTACGTTCTACGCGGAGTCGTTGATGTACTCGCAGCCAGCTCTGATCCGACGGCCGATCAGGACGACGTGGAGATCTGGGATTACAAAGGCACGCGCTTTCCCGACCTTTCATCGCCCACAATGCGTGATTACGAGTGGCAGATGGCCGTTTACGCCGAGCTCTATCGCGCTCGCGCTGGACGCTATCCCAAGAAAGCCGTTCTCTATTTCTTGAACGAACTCGATGTCGCGAGTACGTCGCGTCCGCTCCGTGCCGTACACGAAGTCCAGTTCGACGACGCCCGAATCGCTCAGGCACTTCAAGAGTTCGCGAGTACGGCGCAGGACATTATGCGGTGTCGGGCCGCTCGGAGTTGGCCGTTGCCGGCACAGAGTCCTAACAAGGAGACGTGCGACATTTGCGACCTCCGATGGAACTGCTCCGCGTCCGATACGCGGTACGTTCTGCGCACGCCCCTGCTCCCGGAGCCATCCCAAAACACGCGCCGGTAATCCTCGCGCGGCGAAAACCGTGCCGGTCGGTTACCGCCGAACAACTCTAGGACCACGAGCCCGGAGGTGAGATCGCCGCACGGCGTCGTCGCCGCGGTACTACCCCCTCGGAGAAGAGGCGCCATTCATCGACTCGATCGATGCGCGTACTACGACCTGATCCTCAAAGGTCGCCGTTCCGCTCCTCAACACATGAACTCGCGCAGTGACGCGAACCGTGGCGACTCATCTTGGAGATGACGAAAGGTACTCATGTGCTCCTCCAAAGACCTGAACTGCTCTGTCGCGAGCAGCAAGTCCAAGTTTCGTAGCGTTTGACTCAACGCATCCGCCGCCTTGCCGCATGAATCGTGAGACGCGTATGGAAACGCCCGGTTATGACCGTCTGCCGCGCGTATCATCAGCTGTGCCATTAGATGTTCCGTGCTGTGAATACCAACGCCAGTTCGGAGTACCTCGCCATCGTCACCTTCAGCGAGCCATTTGATCGCTAGTCCCCATCGATGGCAAAGCCAGGTGAACAGCATCCGGCCTACGCGCCCATTGCCGTCACTAAATGGGTGAATAGCGATGAAACACATCGCAAGAGCGATAGCATGAGAGTAGCTGCGGGAGACCGTATCCACCGCCAAGCACCAGATCCTCGTGACGCCTGCAAGATGGGAAGGACAAGTACCCTGCAAAACTTTATAACGTCTCAGAGGGTCGACGAAATCGACATCCCGCCGAGCGCCGAACTCGATCGCGCGCTCTCGTGGACCCAGGCGCTTCCCCTGCCTATATAGAACAAGTTCATTTAAAGAGTTGACTACTTCGGCGGGTGGGGTAGTCCGGTGAGCTAACACGAACGCCTCAGCGTACGAGCAATTGATTTGATTGAAACATCGTCGAATCTGCTCTGACCTCGGTTGACAGCGGAGGCAGATACTCTCCAAGAATCGGGCGCGGCGAATTCGCAACTCGTCCCGGCCTCCGTTACGCTCGAAGTTCGACTCGCACTCATAGTCGTAGCCTAGCAGGTCGTAAACGTGGTCGATGTTCTCGACGTCTACGAGACGCTTCAGATCGGCCAACTGCAACGAACTAGTCACGCTGAAAAACTCCACCAGCCGTCACGCCTACAATCTCCTTGGGCCTGTTCAAGTTACGAATTGACGAGATCGATTGCGCCTTATCGGACGAACCTACGTGAGCATAATGTCAGTCTCGAGTATACGCGAATCCGGGTCGTCGTCTCCGCGTTGGCGCGCTTGCCGCTCTCTCCCGCGCCAAGGGCTTAGTCACTCGTCAGTCGCTACCATCTTCGGGGTGTTTCAGGCGAAGGTCGGCTTCGAACCGTACTGCCCTCGCTAGGCTGCCACCGACGGTTCTAGGTTAAACTCCGCATGACATAAGGGGAAATTCATGTCACGCAACGTGCCGCTCTCACGCGCTGACGCTGTCAGGCAGTTCCACGCAGAACTTCTTGTAAAGCACGACGCAACAAGCGGCGATCGTGCTCAACTCTGCGGGTGGAGCAGCGCGCGGAGTCAGGAGGAACGCTTCGCTGCACTCGTGAGGAGCTTACGATATACGGGAGGCAGCATTGTTGATTTCGGCTGCGGCACCGGCGATTTTCACGCCTTTATCTCTAAATTCTACGGAAACGTGAACTACACCGGCCTAGATCACGACGAATCGATGCTGGCCGTGGCGCGACTGGCACACGACGCGCGGTTTGTACGATGTGGTTTCGACCAAGTTGATTTCGAACCCGTAGACTACGTAGTCGCCAGCGGCATTTTTCAGTTTCGCGACGCGGAGGATCCGAAATATTACGAGACATTGGCAAAGGCGCTGTACGAGCGATCGAAGATCGGGTTCGCGGCAAACTTTTTAAGTTCACTAAGGCGGGACTCGGAGAAGAGCGACCACGAGCTTTATTTGTCGCCGGCGGAGGTAGCCGACTTAGCCTCGGGAATTTCGAAGTCTTGGGTGATAGACCATTCCTACCATCCGGGCTTCGGAGATGTCACGGCTGCTATGTTTCACGCCGCTGAGGATCCCTCCTGGGGCAGGCCCAAATTTAGTAATCCTTAGAGATTTCGACCCCACGACTGCGCTAAAAAACCACCGCCTACAAGCCGAGAAGCTTGGCACCTGTATTCAGGAGTATGAACGTCACGACCCACGCCAACACGCTTCCCACGGCGAGCGAGAATCGTCCCGCCTCGGATTGGCGGTAAAGCATACGCATCGGTTCATCTGCAATTTCACCCGTGTGCCGCATCTGCAACGCTGCATCGAATCCGCGCACGACCCAGTATGCGAGGTTAACGGCCGTCGCCACTGCTAGAGCGATCATGCCGCTCTTCGGGAAGGGCATTGAGATAACCGGTGGCACGGCCAGGCACAAGGCAATCGTACCCAAAATGAGACCCACTCTTACGTGAGCGCGAACCGCATTACGCTTAAAGTGAGTCCAACGACTCGTCGTCGGCGACTCTAATCGCCTGGTGTCGTGCCAGTAACGCCTAGGAGCCGCGGCAGCGAACGCATACATCACTAAGTCGTACACATAGATGCCGACGTATGGGAGAGTCGCCAGCTGAACATTTTGAACTAGTGGGCTGCGAAATCCCAGATCCACGGAAGCAAGTAGGCTGAACAATGCAGCCACGCACAGCCCTACGAACAAGCGGGCGGTGCCGACTATGCGGCGCCCGTCCGAAAATGCAACCCCGGCGTCGCGTACAAGAAGCATCCACATCACAACGAATACGTGGTGCCAAGTCGCCCAAACAGTGACTTTGAAGTGGATGTATTGGGACACGTATCTCAGCAAGCGGCCTACGTAAGGATCTACAACGCGGAAGGCAGCGCCGATAGCAGTGTCGTAGTACTCTAGGCAAAGCCGTAAGGTGTGGCTGAGTCCCAAATGGAGCGAGTGATAGACGAGCGCTAGGATCGACAAAGCCGCTACAATTCGCCCCATTTGCGCCGCGAACGTTCCTGGGAAGAGCAACTCCGTTGTGACCGTCCGTACACGTCGGAGCGCGCGAGCGGCACGCTGGAAGTAGGTGCGGAGCGCAGTTTGTGGAGATGAAACAGCGGTGGCATTTGTACTATCGACGTCGCCAGTCGCAACCAGCTCCGTCATTCCGAAGTGCTCGAACAACGCCCCGAATTCCGTCACAACTGTCTTGCGGCCGTTAGCAGACAACACGATGATATGGAAGCTGGCCATTGGAAGTCCGGGCGCGATGAGCTGTGGTTCGATAGTTAGCCCAAACGTTTTACCCAAAACGGTGTGGTTATCTCTGGAGACAAACGATCTGGCACTGGCGATGCCCCTCGCCACATCGGCGTCGTTTGGATCGAGGGTCTTTAAAGGCGCCGGGTCGTCGCTATCGAACCACGGTATGGTGTGGCCTATATCTGAGGCCAGCCCGCCGGATTGGCTATAGGTGTTATTTGTAGCCCCCAATGTGGCGAATAACCCTGCGGCAAAGTTGAAGACGTCCGACATTCGCTGCCCTGGTTGGATGAACGCGGCGACGTCCATCGTGATCTTGTATGCAGCGGCAATCCAAGCTCTGATTGCGGGATCGCGTCCACCATAAAAGGTTCCCACGAAATCGCCAATCAAAAGGGTCTCACGATCCACGGCAGAGAAATACGGGTACACTACCGCGTCCGTTGAATACTTCATGTCAGTACTTGGCCAGTTAAGCGGCTCACGGAGAGAGTTGTACCGAAGACGTTCGTAGTCTGGCGGATTCCCGATTAAAACCGACATCCCGTTCGGTGGGGGGACGTACCATCCGCTCTCGTGGAGCAGTGGCTCGCGTTTGATTTCTGCGAGCCACCGAACCGCCAAGTCCGCTTCGCTGAATTGTGTCGGTGCTGCTCGCAGTGCTTTCAGCAGCGAGCAAGATGTCGCGCGGCGCGTCCGCACTACAACGTCAACCCTTTCCTCTGCCGTCATTGACTACCTCCAAGATCTTACCGGCCCCCGAGCCGGGTAGGAGAGGGCGACGAGCAGCGCGACCATGACGACGACCCTCACCCGCAGGCATCGTGTTCTTCGTCTTTCGCGTTGCGTCGTCGCTATCTATTGTTAATCAAAACGACGCGTATCGCGGAACAGATCCGGAGCGACGGTACGAGGAGATCGGCCTCGTCGCGGCGAAGTTCATCCGATCCTAGCGCATCATGTTCGACGTGACCGTTCCCGCGCCGCCGTTCCGAACACTCGCGTTCAGCCGCTTCACCAGTTCACCGATGAAGGGTCGCGCCGCTTCAGCCATCGCGTCGCCGAGATCGCGCAGCTTCAAATGCCCTGACGCCTGTTCGCGTCGCTGCCGTGCGTCGGCTCGCGCCGAAAACGGCGGCGATGCGGATCGCATCCGAATGCGAAAAATGATGGTTCCTCATCCCCTTTCTCAATTTTGACCAAGCTAAGGGGATGCAGACGGCAGCACGTTGCGCTCTGCATCGCTTCTGCACGCGAGGTTGATAGGTTCAAGCCGCAAATAGGTGGGTAGATACGCAGCCTGCGCCCCGACTTGACCTCCCAAGCGGATCGCCAATCAAGTGCCGACTTCACCCGTGGCACATTCCCGAGATGCACTCGGTTGACCAAGCGCCGCGAACACTTCACCGTTGACGCGGTGGGATATCCTCCAACGCCGTGCTGAACAAAGTCCTCTGGACGCTCGACAACGAAACTGATGGGACGGCCTTCGAACGGCTGTGTACTGACCTGCTCAGCCGGACAGGATATGCCGATATCCTCCCTGTTGGGGGCAAGAAAGACCGCGGACGTGACGCCGAGACCGATCGACGACAAGTGCCGATCGTCCTCGCTCCGTCAGGAGAAAGGACCTTCTTTCAGTTCTCTTTGGCGGATCGGTGGGAACAAAAGCTCAAGGACGAGCTCGCGAAGGTGAAGCGCAACAAACACGACATCGACGCGTTTCTGTTCGTCACGACTGCATCTGTTACCGGCACCACGCGTGACCGCCTCTCAAAGTGGGTGAAAGAGCAGTACGGCTGGCGCCTTGAGATCCGCGACCGCGAGTGGCTGCGCCTTCAACTCGAGGAAGCACATCCCGACCTTGCCGAGCGACATCTGGGTGTTCCGCAGGCACATCACAAGACGCCCGCACCCTCCCTCGAGCTCCCACCTCTCATCAGCAAGTCGGTAGCTGCTGAGCTTTTTAATGCGGGCAAGTACGGACCGGCCGCCGTCGCGCTATCGGAATGGCTCACCGGACATCCAGAGGATGCCGCCGCCTGGCGCGCGCTCGCGGCCTGTCACTATCAGCAGCATCACTATGCTGACGCACTCGCGGCGATCCATGAAGCACTGCGGCTCCAGCCGCGCGACATTCACACGATGCGGACGCACGCATGCATTCTCGTTGAAAAGGGCATCCGCGAGCACGCACGCGCCAGCATCCTGCTTGGCCGAGACATCTTCGAAGACATCGCGCGCTCAAGCCAGACGTGGTCCGACGCCTACAACCTGGGTAATGCGCTGATCGAGCTTGACGACGTCGCAGGCGCGCGTGCCGCGTACCTTGAGGCAGTCTCACGCGACGCGGAGCACGCCGAGGTCTGGAAGAACCTTGGCAGTGCAAACGAGCGCCTCGGTGACCAGGAAGAAGCTTTACGCTGCTACGAGCACGCGCTATCGCTGAAACCCGACTTGCCTGAAGCGCTGTTCGCGAAGGCAACGCTGCTCATCAGGCGGGATGAACCGGGAGCCGGCGCAGCGACCATCGAGCGCATCTTCGCTACGGACGCAACTGCACGTACGCATTGGGACGCCGCATGGTGGTGGCTCGCAGAGGCGTATCGGCGCAACGAGCAGCCGCTTGACGCGTTGCGCGTTCTCGGGCGCGCGCTTGCGCAGTTCCCCAGCAACGAGCGGCTCCTCGACATGAAGGCGCACCTGCTTACGGAGCACTGGTCGCTGCATCCGGATCTGCAGCGGGAAGCGGAGAAGTTCTTCGCGTTTCGCGCAGAACTCGCGCCTGACGATTTCCGGCCGATTGAGTCGCTGGGACGTATCTATCTGGCTACGGGCCGAGCCGACGCCGCGTGGAGACTCATCGAGGATTATCTCGGCGATCCGGACGCCATCGTCGCGCTTCGCGCACTCGGAGACCTGGATGCCGATCGGATCAAAGCGCTGCGATTCGCGCGGCGTTACAGTCGATTTCGCGAGCAAAAGCCTTTGGACACCTATGTCACTGGTTTGCGGGACAACGGCTTGAGCCTCACAGACTCCCAGACAGCGCAACTCTACTGGACGTTCCTAGACCCGTTCGCTGATGGACTGATGGAGGCGGAGAGCATCAGTACGCGCGACGAGAGCGCCTACGTCGCACTCGCGGAACATCATGCGCCACGGATCCGAGCGGCCCTCGCGCGGTGGTGCGAAGGCGTCTCCGTGGAACTCCTCCCTCCTCCGCAAGAGTCGCAGATCGAGGTACTGACGGTCCTCATCGCTGTTTGCCCTGAGATCGCGCTTCGCGAGTGCAGCAGCCAAACGGGGTTCGTCGCCGGATTTCTCTCGTTCACCATCGACCCCGCCACCGTCGAGATTCCAAACGCAGTCATTGAACTCCCAGGAGCAACGATCGAGGACGTGATCGTCGCGCTGAATCGCCGGACACACATATTTCCGGACCCTCCTCCGACGAGCAGCGCATGAGTGAATCTCCGCCGACACCTCCGCAGAACGCGCGATCGCTCTGGGCGGAGCAGTTCACAGCCCAATTTGCGGCGATTCCACTCCTCAATGAATTCGTCTTCCCGAACCCCCAGTATCGCAATCGGAAATGCGACCAGGAGGTCTGCGACCTCGTGCTCGTGCTCAAACAGCGAGGAATCATCTGCCAGCTCAAGGCACGAGACCAAGACAAGGTGGGAGAGAGGCTGCGCAGATCCATCGTGAAGAAAGCGCGTGAGGGTGGCAACCAGGTCGCAGGAGCCATTCGGACGCTTAGTCGCAAGCCGGTGTGGTGTGACCACCCTCGTCGTGGGCAAGTCACTTGGGAGCCGGGCGAGCTAGCTGCTATCCACGGTGTTGTGCTTGTCGAGTGCGCTGGCGAACGCGTCGAACTGCCGCACGATCTCAGCTGGAGTGCTGACGGCGTACCGATCACCTACATGGACGTGAGCGACTTCCTGAACGTCGTGGATCATCTCCGCGCATTTCCGGACATCGAACGCTACCTCCGAACACGCGCGGCGCTTGGCAATGAGGTCACGCGCGCCATCGGTGGCGAGAAGCCGATATTCGAACACTTCGTCATCAAGAATGGCACATTCGACGAGTGGGATGGCTACGGCGAGGCTACGAGTAGGTCAGTGCGCTTCAGGTCCGAACGCGAGACAGCATTCATCCAGAAGATGCGCGAGGACCGGCAGCATGCAGCGTTCATCGAGTACGTCAGTGACCTCCTCGCAACGCGCTCCGAAACGTATGCGACCGGGTTAAATGCAGAGACAATCGCGCGCTTCGATAACTCCGAGCGGCGCGTACGCTATCTCGCGATGCAGGAGGCCTTAGCGGACTTATCGTTGCCGGCCCGGCGCAACCTAGGACAACAATTGCAGTCCGTTCAAAGCAAGGTGCGAAGCGAAGACGACAACGATCCACGGATGGCATTTGCGGCAGCGTTCTTTGATGAAAAGCCCTCCTTCATCTATGTCGTCATGGCGTCGCGAGGGCTCAGTAAGCAGGCTGACTACGATCGCGGCATGGGACTGCTCGCCTCAGCACTTGCTCACTACGATAGCCACGAGGGGATGCTCCTCATGGATCGAGGTACCGGCGGCTTCGAAGTGTTCATGATTCGCGACCTCGAACTCAACGATGAACTACGAACTTCGGGTGAGAAGCTTTTCGGAAAGCTGCGCATAGACCATCTGCCCGGCACGCTGCTGCCGTAGAGTCGCAGCGCAAGTAGCATTAGGTTTCCGCGGAGTCGCCGGTGCGCTTTGCCTCCGCTTCCATGATACTTCTGGCTGCGCATGCAAAGGCCCAGAGCGCCTTCCGATAGTCCCCTAGTTCGTCATGCGTCGGTTCGCGGCCGAGGCGCATCACGAGCGCAACCCGGATGTCAGCTTCAAGGCCGGCAGAGAACTGCGGGACGTCATCGTTCGGAAACGTGTCTGGCTGAGACATGCCCAGACAGTCGGCCTCGCATCTGACCATCCCATGACCACGTGATGACACGCCGCCGCTATACAGGTGGTGGTTGATACCGCCTGTTGAGTATCAACAACCCGTCAATCTGGACACGAATGGCGAAGTAGTTCCTAATCATCTGTACGATCCACCACCACAAGGGATGATCCCCACGATTCATCAGAATCGTGGCGGGTTTTCCCGCATGCACAAGCGTTTTCTTGTCTCGCGCTTCCAGTTCAAGCCCCATCTGCCCGACAAGTCCGCGTTTCCCGTCGTCATTCGCCGTTGTAAAAGCATGCGCGGCGTCCAGAAGCCCCGAAAAGAACGTCTCCATCGGTTCAAGCCATGGTGGCTCGCCGTCTCGCATTCGGGCCGCCAACGTCAGTTCTGCCTGTCGTTCGGCGATCTCACGCTGCTTCCGGTCGTACTCTTCACGCGTGAGGGTGCCATCCACAACGAGATCCACAAGCCGTGAGCGCTGGTTGTTGATATCAACCAGCTCTGCGGCCACGCGGCGCTGCGTCGCCTCCTGATCGTGACGGTCGTCGGCGACCGCCTCTGCAAGCATCCGCTTCACAATTTCATGATCCGTCTTCGTGATCATGAGCTGTTGCATGACGGCGGCGATCGCGGCGTCGATATCCTTCTCAGCGAGCTGCGGCTGCGTGCACAGCCCGCGGAGGCGTTTTGAACAGGCGTAGTACCGATACGTGTGCCCGTTCTTCTGCTTCTGGTAGCCGACGAGCCGGCGGCCACAGGACGCACAACGAACGAGGCCGGTGAACGCGAAGCGAAGCCGGTGCGGTCGTGCCGCCACCGTGCGGCGACGCGTGAGCGCCGCCTGCACGCTGTCGAACGTTACCTTCGTCACCAGCGGTGTGTGAGAGCCCGCGTAGAGCTGCCCCTTAATGCGCATCGCTCCGTAGTAGAACTCGTTTCGGAGAATGCGATGGATCGCACTCGGGCTGATCCCCTGCTTCGAGCCGTCACGCCGATAGGTCGAAAGGTTCACGCGCCACTGCGTACGTGCGATGTGCGCAAGGTCGTTGATGGAGTAGTTGCCCGTCGCTGCGAGCTTGAAGAGCGCTTTCACATGCGGCGCGAGCAGCGGATCAACCGCGATGACACTGCGATCCGCTGCTTCACGGACATTCTTGTAGCCGACCGGCGCATGGCTGCTCCACTCGCCACGACGCCACTTCTCCTCCAGACCGCGCCGGATGTTCTTGCTGAGATCCTTCGAGAACTTACTGGAGAGGCCAAGCTCGATGGCGAGCACCAGCTCGTCGTCCGGCGCGTGGTTGTAGATCCGGTCGTCCGTCACGATCCGCGTGAGCTTCGTCGCTTCGAGCGCGTAGAGGACCGACCCACCGTCGAGGGCGTTCCGTGCGAGGCGATCGGCCTTCCAGCAGACGATCTCCGTAATTTGCCCAGCATTCACCATCGCGACCATGCGGCCAAACTCCGGCCGTCCGGGTGTCTTCGCGGAACGCGCCTCTTCAAAGACGAGCGGGTCGTTGATCCCGAGGCGCGCACACGTGCGCAGCGCCCACTCGCGCTGCGCCGGGAGGCTCAGGCACTGCTTGTCGTCGGACTCGCTGCTTTTTCGGATGTAGACGGCGGCGCGGGGCATGGAGGGAGCGGCAGGGAGGATGGCGCACTGAGGATGTTGCGGACGGCGGTCGCGAGCGCCCACAACGCCCGGCGGTAGTGACTCCGCTCCTCGGCGGTCGCGGGGCGACCGAGGCGTGCGTCGAGCGCGCGGTCGATCTCCCCCTCCAACGCAGCGCTGAACGTGGGGACGATCGGATCGGAAGCGGGCGTCGGTTGCATAGAGACAGTACGTTGCAGACGCGGAGCGGACAAGACCATCCTCGCAGATCGTCGCGTGTCGCGCAGGCGGTGCGAGGATGGTTGTGCCGCACGCGCACACGCGAAGCGGTCGTGAAACGGCGATTGGTGCCGTGTAGACGTGCTCCGGAAGCACATCGCACTGCGGGACGGTCGATCCGCACTCCCCCCCGCCCGTAGGCTTCAGTGCGTCAGCCCTCATCACTTCCTCTATGCCTGTCGATCCTCCCCGGTCCGCACCGACTGCTGCCGTCCCGGATGATGCAGCGCTCGCGCAACTCCCGCCATCCGATTCGACACTCGACACCGTAGAAAACGAGCGCTCCTATCTCAACGGCGTTCGCCGTGACGTCCAGCGCGTTCTCGACCTCCGCGCCCACGTCCGCGAACGCACGCACGAAGAGAACGCGGGCGCCACGGCCATACCAGATATTGATCGGCGCCCCACCCCCTCAATCGAAGCGCATCAGGAAGCTATCCCTGAACGAGTCGCTATCAACCCTACAGTTGACACGACGACAGGGGGCGGGTTGATACCCTCTGACGACACGCCTCCCCCTCAACCGACGCGTCAGTTGACAGGCACGCATGAACTCGTGCCGGGCGGTCCGACGCTCCTCCGTGATCGCGTCGCGCTCCTCGAGATCGTGCGGTACCGCCTCCTCTCGTTCCGACAGCTCCAGAGCCAGGTCTTCACGAACCTCCACAAGACGGTCCTCACCCGCCGCATGCAGGCACTCAAGCAGGCGGGTTTCATCGCAACGTGGGAAGAGCGCCTCACGGTGGGCGGACATCCCCGCTACGCGCTCCCAACGCGTACGGGTCTTGAATGGGCGCTGCAAGAACTGACAGCAGAGACGAACGGCCTTCCGCATACGCGGCTCGTGCGCCTCATGATTGGTGAAACCGGGAAACGTCCGCTCGAGCTCGCGCCACGGACTGCACCACCGTTCCTGCCGCACCAGGAGGAAACGAACCGCGTTGTCGCCGCCCTCGAAGCGCAGCCGGATCTCGGCGTCACGTGGGCGTCCACCTGGCACCGCCCGTTCCCGAACGCGATCGACGATCTCCGGATGCCGCAGCCTGACGGCGTGCTCGTCGCGACCCGCGACGGGAAGCCCCACCTCGTCTTCCTCGAGCACGATCGCGGGCAGGAGGCGCCGGCGAGCTTCGCGCGAAAAAAGGCCGAGCGGTACTACGAGCTGTCCCTCTACGGCATCGCGCAGGAGCTCTTCGGATTCGACGACTTCACGGTTTGGGTGACGATCAACGACGTGGCGAACCGCAAACCGCTTCAGCGCATCCGCACGCTTCAGGCGGTGAGTAGGAACGCCCGCATGATGCGGTTTACGCTCGCCGGCTGGATACCCGCGCATGGCCACCAACGGCCCATCTGGTTCACACCGACCACAGCCGTTGTCACGCCCGAGCACCGGCCGGATGCGCACACATCGCTCACTGGTGCGTTCGCGGCACCTTCCGACGCCGCCCTCGACGACATCGCGGCCGACACACTCCGCCGCGCACGCGCAGGAAGCGCGTAGATGGCCGTCATTACCTCGAAGAAGACGTCGGACGCCATCGCGGCGTCCCTAATACCCCCTGCTTTGCGGCGAGGATTTCGTTCGTTATCAATGAGTTAGATCAACGGAACCGTGCAGTCGACCCGACGTTCCGACTGCACACAGGAGACGCCGTCGAACCTCGCACATGGGGCGACGGGACGCGCAAACATGCCTGGCTCAAGCTGCGGACCAACACGATACATGTGGGCGCGGAGCACATCGGCTGAGGCTGCCTACGGCAGCAGTGCGCGCACCGGCTGTGCTCGCGAAGCACAACACGACGCGGCGGTCTCCGGGAACGTGCTGCGACGCGGTTCAATGCATGCGACGGCACCGACCGGCGACCCTTTACATCACGGTCCAGCCAGCACCTGCGACGCACGCCCCATGCCGCAGTTCTCCCGCAGGTGCTGATCCTATAGGCGCTCCACGCCGCCCTCCCGCGGTCGGTAGCACGCACCCGTGGGACTCGTCCGCCGGTCAATCTGGTGCGCCACCGTGCCACCCCCGACCGTTTCCGCGCGCGAGCCTCATGGCTGTTGTCACCTGCCGATCGCGCGAGGGCGACGTACGCGCCCCAGAAGGAGAATGCATGGAAGCTCACATCGAATCACCCGTGCCGTCGGCCGCGTACACGCAGCCGCAGCACCCGCTGCCGATCACGGAGCACGACGAGCCCGAGGAATGGGCATACGCGTGGGATCGGCTGTCAACGACGAGTCCAGACGATAAGCAGGAAGCGTGTCCGCACTGCTACGAGGTCTGGCACTACATGGGGAGCGTGCTTCGTCCAGCGACGAAGGGCGCAACGATCCTCCACCAGTTCCGGCACGGCCATCACCCGCACACGAAGAACCGCCGTATCGAGCTCATCCCCGCGAGCCGGGCGTTCCAGCGCCGTCATGGCTGCCGGTGAACGCTCACGACAACCGCATTGACGTGGCTCCGCACGAGTGGAGTCGCAACCGATTTGATCTGAAGGAGACATGATGGCTAAGAAGGTTCTGCACGTGGTGTTCACAATCGAGTGTCTTGTGCTCGGATTTCTGCTGTGCCGCGAATGGACGGTGTTCTACATCGGCGGTGGACATGCCGAATCCGAGTACCAGAGCGTGTACCGCGACAAGATTGACGAAGGTGACCACCCGGTGACCGCCGACATCGACGCCGGAACAACCTCGTTCGTCTTCTGGTGGGGCGGCACGATTTGCATCTTCGTCGGCGTTGCACTCGGCGGGCCGTTCTGGGCGTACGAGCAACTTTGGCCCGAGCGCGCGGCCCTCCACGCGAGAGGGACCGCACCCCCGCCGTGGGAAGCGCTCGAGGACGAGTGGGGCGACCCGGACGACGAGGACCGCCGCGATGCGGACGATCCGTTCGGCGACGAGTACGAGGGTGCTGCACGCGCGATGTGAGTAGCTGTTTTTGGTTTGCGCGGGGTGGGGGTCTTCCTCATCCCGCGCAGACGTTCTCTTTGATCCTCCCTTCCGACGCTCCGCTCGACGTTCCCTCGCGGGCGATGTGGACCGACACACGACCGACCATCGATCACCAGCGTGGCCGCCGCGCCGCCTCGATCGATCGTGTCCGGCGTGCGCTTGGCCTCTGCGTCGTTCGCGCGGGGACGCCGAGATACGGCGTCCGAAAAGGAGGAGTACACGCTTGCGCATCATCACCGTCAATTCACAGCCCTACACCGTCATCAACGGCAAAGACTTCGCCGTCTATCGCTGGTTCGCGCCTGGACAGCACGGACCGCTCTTCATTCAAGTCGCAGGTCGGACCGCGCTCTCGCGCGAAGACTTGCCCTCGGACGATTGGGTGGTTCTCTCCGGGAAAGACCGCGGGCACCGCCTCGCAACCGCATGGCGGAAACCGTGGTTCGATTACCGTCTCGACGCGACGCGAAAGCTCGCGTTCCTCGGCGGCTCGACGGAAGGTTCGTACTTCCTCGCGCTGCGCTATCTCTCCCGCCGCTTCGGCTTCACGTTCTCCGAGACGGATCTCGCAGTGAAGAGTGCCGAATTTGCCGCACGCTCCGATGTCCCGTACCCGCACGTCATGGATCAGTCGAACGATCTCGCGCTTTCAGGCGCGAAGCTCGTCACGCTCGACGTGGCCTCGTATTGGGACCAGGACGATGCGGCACGCATGTTCGCAGCCTGACTGCACATTCGGTGATCACGCTAAGGAGGATTTCCGTGCAACACGACATCATCACGATCATCATTCCGCCCGGCATGTGGCGCGACGCGCGCGGGAACGCGACGAAGCTGCACTGCGTCATCAGCATCTCCGGCACCATGCTGCACCTCGAAGCGATCCAGGTGCACGAGGTAGACGGCGTACAGCAGGCCCTCAATCCGGAACTCGAACAGGACTTCACGTACATCAGCCTGTTCGGGAGCGAAGGGCAGTTCGAAACGACGGAGATCAACGGGAAGCAGTACGTCCTCGTCGCAACACCCTTCACATGAACAGCACCGCCCTCGCGTCTGTAGTGACGTAGCCTTGCCACTGACTGCAACCGCGTAGCACGCCCGCACTTCTCTCCCACCTCTGCCGCATCCCGCGGCACATCCCACCAACCAGCACCAGCATCCCCGCAAAGGAGGTCACACCCGTGACATCAGTCGACGTGTCTTCTGGCACGGCCTACGCCGGCCGCGACGCCAATCACGCACTCGGATTTCGGCAGTTCAACGCATCGAAACACGCGCAATACTTCACACCGCTTTGGCTGTCGGAGCTCCTCTGCGAAGTCCTCCAGCCGCTCGTCCCGCCGCGTGGGCCGAGCGATCTCGCTGTCCTCGATCCGACCTGCGGGTCGGGGCGGCTCCTCGCTCCGTGGAAGCGCATCGGCGCCACGGTCCTCGGCATTGAGCTGGACGAGCTCGCGGCCGACCACGCCCGGTTCGCACTCGGCACGACGAACGTCCGGACGGGCGACGTTCTCGACTACCGGAATCTCGTCAAAGGGTTCTCGCTCGTCATCACGAACCCGCCGTACGGCCTCTGGTGGAAGCCACCGGATGCCGGCGAGTTGTGGGCGTGTGAGACCTCGGGCGGCAAGATCGAATCGCAGGGCGCGACACTGGAGATTTGCACGCGCGCGCTCTGCTACAACGGCATCCTCGTCGCGATCATCCCGAGCTCCACGTTTCAGAACAAGAAAGACCGCGCACTCCGCGACACGCTCTTCGCCAACTACAAAGGGATCCTCCAGGTCACGCTGCCCGACCTCTTCGAAGAGGAGTACGGCATCGGCGTCTCCGTGGATCTCGTCGTCGCCCGGCGCGTTCACGCGACGGAGTGGCGGCCGTTCACGATGCCGATCCGCGCGGAGGACGTTGCGGACGATCTCCGCGACGCCTTCCGTCGCGCGTTCGACTCGGAGCGGAACGGGTTGCTCCCAACTGCGGACGTCTCTCCCGTTCCCGTGCTCTCTCGCCTCTTCAAGGTGACGCCCTCGAACACGGTGCGCGTCACCCCGAAGGGCCTCAAGAGCGCACCGGACTCGGAAGGGATGCTCGCGTTCCTCGATCAGGTCGTCACCGCCTTCGACCCCGTCCGCGGCATCGAGCACGGCGTCGTCTCGGCGACGCTCTCGCCGGCGTCGATCCTCACGCTCGGCCCGCGCGCAGGCGTCGAAACGCTGGCCTGGCTCGGCTTCGAGCCCGCGATCAGCGAAGCGGATCAGGCGAAGATCAGCGCGCTGCAGGAGAAGTTTCGGCTGCTGCGCACCCCGCTCTACCCACCCCAGCCCCACCAGCGCCTCGCCTACCTGGACGACCGGAGCTACCCCGCGAAAGCGACGGTACTCACGGCCGATCAGGAACCGTGCTTCACGGCCGGCCGCAGCTATCACCTGCGTCCGTCGTGGGTCCGGCACAAGGAAACCGCGAAGGTGGAGACCGTCACGCAAGACGACAAGGAGGTCACGCTCATCACGTCGGTGGATCGTGGCTACCTCGCCTTCGAAGTCGTGACGGACTCGGGGCCGCGCACGTTCCGTGAGATCGATGCCTCCGACGTGGAGCTCCTCACGGCCGCGTTCGAGCTTCCGGAGATTCCCGATCTCGAATCCATCGTCCCCGAACGCATCACGCAACACCGCGCCAACGTCGCGCGCCGTTCCCCGTTCCTCTTCCCGTTCCAATCCGAAGACGTCGCCCGCATGGCCGTGAAGCCCTTCGGCTACCTCGGCTACGAGCAAGGCGGCGGCAAGACCGTGACGGGCGCATCGTGGGCTCGCGCGCGCGGCTTCAGGCGCGTGCTCGTCGTCTGCCCCTCGGGCCTCATCGACAACTGGCTCAACGAGCTCCAGCAGTTCGGCTTCCGCGCGCACCGTCTCACGACGCATGCAACGATCGCCGCGCTGCAGGAGGAGAAACGAAGGAGGTTTCTCCCCGACGACACCACGTTCTACGTCACATCGTTCGAGTTTCTCGCGCTCACCGGCGCACGCAGGTACGACCCATGGACGTGTCGTCGCTTCACGAAGGACGGCGCCATCGACCACGAACAAACGGACATCACGAAGGCGTCGTGTCCGGTCTGCAAGCGGTCGTACGAATCCGAAGTCGAGGCGTGTCCCGCGTGCGGTGAGGTGAGCGAGTGGAGCGGTGGACACTGCCGCGCGTGCAAGCACCAAGCGTGGTCCGCCACGCGCGACGCGCGCCAGTGGCCCGCCTACAAGCGCATCAAGAAGCTGTTCGGCGCCGTGCTCGTCGACGAGGCGCAGATCGCCAAGTCGAAGAACACGCTCCGTGGACGTGCCGTGCGGGCGATGCGGCCGAAAGGACGCCTCATCCTCACCGGCACGCTCATGAAGGGGTACGCGACGGACATCTTCTGGAACGTCGCGTGGCTCCTCGGCTTCGATAACCCGCTGTTCCCGTACGCCTACCGCGGCGGCTCGAAGCGCTTCCTCAACGAGTTCGGCACCTACGAGTTCGTGGACCGGCAGTTCGAGGATTCGCTCCACGAGGGTCGCGCGAAGCTCCTCCCCGAAGTCAGTAACCTCAACCGCTTCTGGCGCCTCATGGCGTCCTTCGCCATCCGTCGCCGCAAAGACGACATCTACGACCTGCCGACGAAGCACCAGCAGGTGGTCGTCCTCAACCTCGACGGCCCGCACGCGCCGTTCTACAACTCGTACGCCGATTGGGCGCAGAAGGCGATCGCGAAGGCACTCCGCGAGGGCGACGGCACGCCGAACATGGGTGTGATCTCAAACGCCCTCTGGAAGCTCCGCTACGCCGCAACCTGCCCCGTCGCGATCGACTACCTCGACCCGGCGCTCGACGTCGCGAGCTGGAACAAGCTCGACTACGTCTTGAACTACGTCCGGCGTGCATCGGAGCGCGGCGAGAAGACCATCGTCTTCTCGGGTCTACGCGTCATGGTTGCTTCGATGGTGAAGCACCTGCGCGCGAACGGCATCGGCGTGCTCCCCATCACGGCCGAGGTGCCGACGAAGAAGCGTTTCGGTCTCATTCGGGAGTTCTCGAATGACCCGGAGCTCAACTGCATCGTCGCCTCGCTCAACTGTCTCAATCGCGGCTACACCATCACGGTCGCGAACCACGTCCTCATCGTTGACTTGGAGTACAGCCCCGAAGCCACCGACCAAGCGGGCGACCGCGTCCACCGCCCTGGTCAAACGAAAGACGTCTACGTGCAGGTGCTCCTCTCGCGCGACACGATCGACCCGGTCATGTGGGAAGTCGTGACGCAGAAGGCGGAAGCCATCCGGCACGCGATCGACGGCAAGGCCCGCTTCCTCGACGTTGCGGAGATCCTGCAGAAGGCGACCGGCGACGTGCAACTGGAGATCGCGCGCCGTCTGGAGCGCATCTCCCTCATGCCCGTGCCGCAGCCGGTCCTCGACCTCGAAGCGGCGGCAGGGTCCGTCGCTGCGAACGTCGTGCTCTTCCCCGTCATCGCACCCATCCCCGTGGAACCCGCGGAGCCGTTTGTGCCGCTCGTACGCACGAAGCCGGTCCAACTCGCGCTCTTCGGCTCAATGCTCTAGTTCCCATCCGCGTCCACATCCCCACAACGAAAGGAGGTTCCTGCGTGAAGTTCTCTCGCGATGTTCGATCCTGCTGCGGGCACAGCATCGAAACGTCGTACGACGGCTACTGCACGCTGCTCACGTGTCACTGCATCTGCCGAACGCACTGCGAGCACTTGCAGGTCACCGTTCCCGGTGAAGCCCGCCGCGACAACCGCCTTAACGACGAACCGCTCTACGGCTGGTGCCGACACTGTCGCGTCATGGTCGACGAGGCGCACATCCGCAAGCTCCGTCCGCAGCGAGACCGGCGCATGGCGATCTATTGGCTCGGTGAAGCGGATGACTCTGAAGGAGAGCTTCGCAGCATCACGGAGCATGCGCACCTGGAGTTGGAGCCCACCGGCACGACCGACGTGGCCGCGCAGCGTCCGCTCTTCGCCCTCACCTCGTAAACGGACGCCACAGCGCCTCCGCGCGCATCCCTGTCGTTTCTCACCTCGGGCGCGCAGGGCGGCCTCTCCGACCCTCCTGCGCGCCCACCGACCTTCTCACACACACGAAAGGAGTCCTCCCATGGACTTACTCCCGCCCAGCATCCGCGCGGCGCTCGCGCGCTATCCCATCGGCTCGCAGAGTCGCCGCGGCATGGATGCCGTCGTCGTTGTGAAGTATTTCTTTCCGACGGGCCGCTACACGCTCTACGTCACCGAAGCGGAGCTTGATGACGAGGACACGCTGCTCTACGGCTACTGCATCTCGGCGCTCGGCGCTGACTGCGACGAGTGGGGCTACGCCTCGCTGAACGAGCTCCAGACCCTCCGCGTCCGCAGGCTCACGATCGAGCGTGACCTGCACTTCCCGCTCGCCACGCGCACCGTCGCCGAAGCGCTGAAGCGCCACGCGGCCTGACGCGTAGCCGCATCCCACATCCACCTACACGAAAAGGAGAATCCATCGTGGACATCGTCCTCAAACTCCGCGAGCTCCGCCGCCTGCGGGGCTACAGTCAGAAAGACGTCGCACGCCTGACGGGCGTCGGCGACAAAACCATCAGCTCCTTCGAGACGAGCGCACGCATCGGCTCGATGAAGCTCTCGCAACTCTCCCAGCTCCTCCGCCTCTACGGCTTCACCGAAGAGCAGTTCTTCAGCCGCAAGATCGAAGAGCTGTTCGATCCCGACGCGATCAAAGAACGTTCACGCGAAGAGCAGCTCATCGCGAACCTCGCGGAGCTCCCGACGGTTGCACGCGCCGCGCTGCTCGAACGGTTCGAACTGATGCTCGACTCGGCGCACGCCGTCACCGGACCCGCATCCATGCGACTCGTCGAGCGGTCTGCGTCGGCGGCGTGATGCGCCAGATCGCACGCGATCCCTTCGCACGCCAGACGCTCGTTCGCAGCGTCGTCCGTCCGCTCGCGACCGGACAGACATGTACCTGGTGCGGCAGTATCCGAACATCCCGGCGCTGTCGCACCACCTTTCTGGCACCGAGCCCGACGCCGTTCGCCCGCGCATCGTCTGGCATGACGGCGTGTTCTGCTCGAATACCTGCCACGACAGCTATCACGATGCTGACTGAGCCAGCACGCACCTGAAAGGAGTTCCACATGCGACGTTCGCATCCGGCAGCCATCTGCCTTGACCAAGATGCGCTCTGCCGGCTCAATTGCTACCGCCGTGGCAGACGGCAGCCTCTCTCCCGAATCGTGAACGCGATCGTTCACGACTTCCTCGCCGGCGTTCGCAGCGAGTCGCGTCCGCGCGGCCGGCGCACGAACACACCACGACCGCCGAGGCGCGCATGACTGGCGCCACCGCACCCGTCGTGCCCGTTTCCCGTCATCGCTCCACCCGTTGCCCCCGTGCGCCTGGCGCACGGCGAAGATCCCGCGGCGCGCCTCCAGCGGTACGGCGCCGACGCACTCATCGACGAGGAGCTCCTCGCCCTCCTCACCCGCACGCGTGTTCGTACCGCGGCGGACCTCACTCCTCCGCCGCGTGCAGGCCGGCACATCGGACATCCCGCGACGCGACGCGACGCGACTCGCGGCGGCGTTCGAACTCGCGCGCCGCGCGATCGCCCCGCTCGCGGAGCCGCTCGAACGGTTCGACCACACCGTCCTCGGGCTGCGGCTCGCCGCGCGGTACACGCTTGATGCGCAGGAACGTCTCGGCGTCCTGCTTCTCGATACGCGGGGCCGGATCATCAGCGAACGCGCGGTGTTCGTCGGCTCGCTGCACAGCGCCACCGTGAGTACGCGTGACGTGCTCGCCCTGGCGCTCACTGCGAAAGGGGTTGTCGTCTTCCACAACCACCCATCAAGCGATGCGCAACCATCCCGCGACGACGTCGTGTACACGTCCAAACTCGCGAGTGCCGCGCAGCTCCTCGACATCGACCTCGTCGATCACCTCGTGCTCGCCAGGCGCCGGTACAGCTCGATGAAGGCAGAAGGCTTTGTCTGACCTGGGGCGGTGGCTGTTGCCATCGCTCCTTTTGATGTGCCGAACCGCGCCTGGTCAACGATGCGCTCGCAGCGGAAGACTCGGGCGCAACAGGTGTTTGCTAAGCGAAGTGAACAAGCATGCAACCTCGCGGAGAACGCCGACTCGTGGTTGCGGAGATCGCGGCGATGCCGGCTACGCGGCGCAGGCCAACCGTCGCGCCCCGCAACCCAGCAAACCAGTGCTGCCGCCGACCACTCCGAATTGTCAGCACAAGATAGAGTGGGCGTCCTCATCACTTCTTGTGGCGAACGGCGATTCTTCACATCCTCGGCCCTGCAGCGTTCCGTCGGTCAAGGTGCCTCAGCGACAGTTGTAACCGAGGCACTTCGCCTAGCACACGTAACGCGGCTATTCAGACATTGATCACGCTGTGACACGTCAAGCGAAACCCCACTGATCGCACGGCATCTGTCTCAGCTTGTCCGCGTCGATTCGCCGGCCTGAAGTTCCTGCCCTCACTAAAAAAGGAGCCGCCGCGAACCACTCTTAGGCCTTGGCCGATGCGACGACTGATCACCGATGCCGGACCTGAATTGCACGGGTCGACGCACGGGAGCGCGCGTTCGGCACACATGCGATAAAACAGCGACTCCTCGCGAGGTACCACATCCTTTGCGTCTTCACACCACTCCCACAGGTTACCCAGCATGTCGAAGAGCCCCCAATCGTTGGGTGGATAACTCCCTACAGGCGTGGGGTGGCCGTGCGTATTATCCGCGTTAAGACGCCGCTTGTCGTAGGTGTTGCCCCATGGGTACACCGTCCGGCTTCCACATCGGCACGCATACTCCCACTGAGCTTCTGTTGGCAATCTGTAGTCTAGGTCGTCGCGTTCGCACCGCCAGAGGACATATTCCTTCGCATCCCTCCAGGACACAAACGCGACCGGGTTTTCGGCTGCGCGCCACGTCGTCGGCAGTGCACCCTCTCGTAGATGTAGCAAAAAGTTGGAATGGCGTCCCCGATAATTTGTTTCCTCGCAGAACTCCCGGAACTGTCGGTTCGTCACGGCGGTAGACGCCATCATGAAGGACCGGTCGAATCGCACCGCGTGGACGGGTCGTTCATCGGCATACTTCGTGCCGCCCATGACAAATTCACCAGCGGGCAGGACTCGAAATATCGTGCCGTCCGGCGCCTTCCATGTTCCCGTAGTGTGGTTCGCCGCGTTTTCGGCGCGAATGGGCTGAAGCGAGTTCTCGCTTACACCGGCAGGAATCGTTAACCCTTTCTGCCACCGATCTCTGATGGCTGATAATCGCGCAATTACAGCTCCCGCCGACGGCGGCCGATTCTCAGGCAGCTCTTCGGTCATATTCAGGAGGAGCAGTCCCAGTTCGGGGATTTCGACTGCGTGGTCCCTCAGCCACCGACGTGCGTTCGTGAGGACTTCGCCCGCCAGAAGATTGGTCAGGCACACGCCAAGCGAAAAGATATCGCTTTGTCGTGAAGATTCACCCATCAACTGCTCCGGCGCCGCATAGCCGAACGTGCCGATAGAGTCGCCCGCCATCGTCAGTGGATCCCATTCTTGTTCAGTACGAGCGACACCGAAGTCACAGAAGACGTACGAATCATCCCGAACAAGTATATTTGATAGTTTGATATCGCGATGCAGAATGCCGGCATCGTGAATTGCCTTCAGGCTGCGTAGGCAGCCCGCCGCGAGTTCCATGACATCGGACGCCTGCTTCGCGCCCCACCTGCCAAGCATCTCCTCGAGCGACCCTTCGGAAAGATACTCGACAATTAAGAATGGCGTTCCGTCGTCGAGATCGCCATACTCAAAAATCTCTATCGCCGCTGCGCTGCCACGCAGCCGCGCCAACATTTGAGCCTCGATCTCGAAGCGCTTGCGCACATAACTGTCCGTTGCGCCGTGCCGGTGAAGTACTTTGAGTGCACGAAGCTCCCTAAGCCCAGTGTGCATTACTTTGTACACAGTCGCATAGCGACCATGTCCGATCTCGCCTAACGACGAGTAGCCCGCCGGCTGCGGTCCAGGAGTTCGCGTCAGCGTCCTCACCCAGCTAGGCGCTCTTCCATCGTAAAACGCCAAGCCTAGCGCACCGTCGCGGCGCCTGCCGCTCAGCACCTGACGGAGATCCAGACTAAGCTCCTCTGAGCCTTCCCTCTGTAGCATGTCCAGCGACTCATACGAATGCCAAACGGCGGCGCCGCTCCTAGTAGACATGTAGAACCAACACTTCAATTGCTTTTGCCTGTCGCCCCTAAAGATCGCCAGAATTGGATCCAGTCGATATGCCTGCGATGCGTCATGCGCCAACAGCAGGCCAATCTCCGGATCGACGGCCTCACGCAGACGCCATGTTTCGAACCCGAAGAGTGGATTGGACCCAACGCACCTCCTTATTACAACCTCAAAGCAGTTGGGCGTCCGGAGCTTTCGGACTTCCTCGGTAATGGCGAAGGAATAACGAACAAAAAATAGCAGGTGCCTAAAACATCGTCGAAGCAACGTACCTGCCTCAAGGAGGTAATCCTCCGCAGCTTCGTTTGTAATCGGCCGCTCGTGCACGTAGGCATTCCGCAACTCAATTAAAGCACGGATCGAGATCAAGTATGAGTCACTATCCGTAGAGCTACCGAGGACATGCTTTTGTAGATCATGCGCGAGGGGGCAGTCTAGACTTTGAGCGCCGAGAAATGCGCTCAGGAGATGACGCCATGTGCCGAATGTCGGCGCTTTGAAGTTCTGGCCACTACCCAGGCGTTGTTGCAAATCGGTCGAAGGCACGCTCACGGCCGCGGCGGCCGCAACAACTAGCTTCAGCGAGGCTTCTCCGGCAGAGAGTAGATACCCCAGCCGATCCGCCGGTTCACGAGCGACTAAGTAGCGTCTATATAGGTCCGCAATCGGAAATGGGTAGAGATATTCAAATGCGTAGTCCTCATTATGAGTCGATAAATCGGGCGAATGATTCTCCGCGGCCATTCTAGCGACCACCAGCTTGCAGCACGTCGAGCAGACGTTGTTCTTCAAAGCTCCAGTATATCGGTGCTGAAACATTTGCAGCCCGAATGGCCGACTCGATATACCGGTATGCCGCCACGCGGTCGCCGAAAGCGAGCGTGCCGTTAAATACGCCGGGGCGGTACTCAATATACTCACGTGCGGCGAGTAAGCGGCCGAATGCTGCGTTGAAGGTCGTTGTGCTCTCAAGGTCTTTGCTGAACCGCAAACAACCGACACTCACATGTTCGAGCTCTTCGACCCTTAGGACAGTCGTCATCTCGGATAGCATGTTTCGGTAGGCTCCCCTCCAGCCATCAATCACAAACAGTGGCTCTAAGTTGAAAGCAATACGATAGCCGGCGTCCTGGCATCTTCGTGCCGCAGCGAGGCGCGACGAGAGCGTCGCAGTCCCTGGCTCAAAACGATCTACATACTCCGATGGTGCGATCGAGAAGGCAACCGTCGTACGTCCAGCGTGAGCCAACTGCAGGAGGGGCCCCACGGCAGCGCTTTTACTTCGGAGCTCAAGGCGCGCAGACCTGTGCATCGCAACAAACTCAACCAGGTAGCACGCGACAGGGTACAGGTCGATTTCGCTGAGACTATCGGCACGCTCGCCAGTTGAAAACAGGTACTCCGGAGCGAGCGACTTGCGGATTAGCCGTTCGATCTCCGCGAGCAATCGCTCGGCCGCCACGTACAGCCGAACTGGTCGTAAACCGATTCCGTTCCCTCGCAAGTAGCAATACACGCACGATGATCGACAGCCTTCTATCGGGTGGAGATAATACTCATTCCGCCGCGTACTTAGCGTGCCATGTTCAGCCATTGTGATCCACCCGCGGGGTGGCACTGAACCGATCTGGAGCGTGCCCGGCGCCAGCGCGACCTCGTTATCAGCATCGTCTAATGCGATAACCTCGATATTCGCGGCTCTACACCGTGCGACCACCCGCTGCCCTTCAGCCTCTGCGAGAGCATCTGTGGACACGATTGCGGTCTTGAATCGGCCGTGTCCTACCATCGCAACGTTTCCGTCCGCGGGAGGTCATCGCACGGCGTGCGGAGAAGCGCGTAGGTATCCACGGCGTCGGCATCCATGTTGCCCGACACAAAACCAGCGACGCGGGCCGCAGCTGTACGCAGCGATGCATCCCAAGAGCATCCCATAAGTCTCGCCGCGAGTAATGACGCCAGCATCAGGTCGCCAGCACCGATCGTCGAATCGCTGCGAACCCGTTTCACGCGTTGAACAAAAATCGTCCGCGTACTCGATAGGCATAGCTGCGCGCCATCGGCGCCGCGCGTGATCAGACAAACTCCATCCGGCGAAACGAGCTTTGCGCCTACTTCGGCGGCGGCGCATATATCGCCGTCATCAACGCGCTCGATCTCTTGAAGCTCACCGATGTTCAAGGCAACGAACTGTGGTTTCGGCGTGAGCGCAGCTAGCTTTGGTGCCTCCACCTTGCTTGTCGATAGAAGCCAAAATGGCACACCGGCTTGTGCGGACATGCGCGCTATCTCGTGCAGTGAGTCCAGCTCCAGGTCCGTGCATGAGACCGCGGCGGCTGCGTGATCTATGAACGACGCAAAAGCTCGTAAAGTGGCAGCAGTGAGCGCTCGGACACTTCCGCCATCAACAAACGTTTCAGATATCACATCGCCCCGCTCGTCTAGTTGCGCCACGAATAGCGACAAGGCGGCAGTCGCATCGACTGGAATCCACCTGACGCCGTAGGCATCCAGATGAGTGGCGACGCACCTACCAACATCGCCACGGTACCGGGGCGTGACAAACATAGGTTGGATATCGAGCGCACCAAGCGCACACGCTACGTTGTTGCACACGCCGCCAAACCTAACAAGCGGTGCCGCACCCATAACTGTGGTGCGGGCAACGGCGTCCACCGTGACTAGTCCGACCACGACGGGTACGCGGCGATCAGTGGTCATCCATCCGCCAACGCTTCCAAGATTCCAAGGCGCGCACAGCTAAGGTCAGGCGGGGCGCATCACGCGACGTCACGGAAGCGCCGGACCACAACGAAGCCAATTCTTCTATTTCGGTAACCATAACCGGAATACCGGCTGCAGTTAGGCCGTCGCGAAGAAGATTCCTGACTGTGTCGACGACGGTAGCCTTGCTTACCCGTTTTGCCAATTCTGGGGGCAGGGCACAGCTGATGTCGAGACCATTCCGACGCTCTGAGACGCTCACTGTCATGTCGCTCGCTACACCGCGCCGTTCAGCAAGAACTATCTGTCCATCGAGACCGGCTTGACGGGTGAGGTAATGCGATGCAGCCGCTTCCGTCCAACGCCCGAAATCAAAGTGCGCCGCCGTATCTCCAGCAGCTGCACCCGTGAGTGTTGCCGTAAACAAGGATTTCGTATGCGCGATGGTCGATCTCAACCCCAGTCGATGTAAGACCTGTCGCTCATAGTCGGCAAACTCAAAGCTAAATACTTCGTAGCGCCCAAAATCTGCCCGCATATCGACAAGCGCGAAGCCGATATCGCTGAGGCGCGCCAGCGCGCCGCGGGAATACTCAATCGGCTTGTGCGACGGCGAAGTTGTGGAAATTAGTAAGCCAGAACGACGTAGCAATTCCGCAGCGCGCTGCCAGAATAATGCTTCGAATGACCCATCGCCTGACGGGAACGGGTCAGCTACCGCGATGTCATATGATGCACCGTCCGCCTCATTGAAGTCCGACAGGTCGGCGTGACGCGTCTCGACAGTAGCACCTAATTCCGATGCGACTTGGTGTGCTTTGCTGAGCACCTCGCTGTCAATATCAATGGTTGTCACCGTCCAGCCGGGGGCCGTCGCGGCGAGTAGGGGGCTAACGAGATCGTCGTCTCCTAGAAATACGATTCGGCCTGAGGGGCCACGCATTTGGTCGGCGATATACAGCGCACGCTCCACTGCTGACTGAGGAGTCAGCCTGCGCTGTCCCCAGAGCAAGGCAGGCTCCTCTCGGGAGGATGCCAATTCGATGTAGCGTGAAATACGGCCACCTTCATCGCAAGGGGCAGCCTGAGGCCGTTTCGCAGGCGCTTGCACGTGAGCACCAAGGCAATCGAGCGTCCCTGGCTCGCCTGCGGCAACGAGATTCAGTTCAGCGAGCCAGTCTACGCATAGCAGTACCGTTCTTACGGGTCTTCGTACCGCGCATACCAAGCGGTCCAACGTCACCGGACCTCGACATCTGAGTTCGCTCATGATTGCCGAATATGTAGAGACGAACGCGGGATCCACGGTTAATAACCACGTCGCGAATGATGTTGGGCACACTCCCACCGCGTCCTTCACTGGTCAGTCCGAATGCGAAAAGATCGTGCCGGACAGCGCTCGCTCGATCAGCACCTTGTCGGGGACAAACAAAGGTAGAGCCAGCGCCTGCTTTGGATCATGCCAGCCCCAGTTTGTTTTCTTATCGTGCTCTAATACTGTCGGCTGGCCACTGGCATGAACCGCGGCGAATCCGATCGTAACGTAACTCTTCTGCTTCTCTGGGTTGTAGAAGTCATATACGGATATGAGTTCTACTGCGCCGAGCTCGATGCCGGCTTCTTCGCGCGTTTCCCGGCGGATCGCGTCAACCAGCGATTCGCCCGACTCCCAGTGCCCTCCAGGCACCGCGTAGATCTCCGAGCGGTTTTCGGCGCTATGGCCTAGTCCAAGCAGAACTCTTTCTTTCCTTTCGTTCTCCCACACCACCACTGCCACGCCGATTCCTGGTTTCTGCTTTACGTTACTTGAGTTCGTCATGGGTATACTCTAATCCCTCTCGTTCATCGTTGCCAGAACGTTTGTTTTGTGCAGGTGCTGGGTAGACAACCCTTTCCGCCATCCGCACGACGACGCGCGGCGCACTCAGACGTCTCGCGAATGCTTGAATCACGGGCTCCGGGTCCTTGGGGCCACAGCTGAACACGTCGACTGCGACGTAGTTGTACTCTGGATACGTATGCAACGCAGCGTGCGATTCAGCCAACAAGACTACTCCGGTGAACCCCGCGCCCCGTTCCATAAACTGGTGCCCCACGACGTCAACTACTTTGAAGCCGGCCTCTAGCAGAGTCGACGTGAGTATGCTGAGGAGATCTGCACCATTAGTAAACCTGCGCGGATCTATTCCGTACAGGTCTGCAATCACGTGATGTCCTGTCATGCTATCGCCGGTCATGCGGCCTCGAGTTCGCCTCCGTATCTGGCAAAGGCGTCCGATCGTCAGATCCAAACTGCTTCGGCCTCTGAGAAGACCCTAAGAAGGACATCGACCGTTCTTTGGCATTAGCGACACACCGGCGGCTTTTCAGCTGCGCAGCCAACACCCACGAGGCCACCTCTGACACTCCTGGCATAGATCTTCGGAAAGCCGTGATCATCGTCGGCGGGCACAGAACGTGGCCGCCCCTCAAGCTTTCTAAGCCCCTCATTCTTAGGAGTGACTGTGGCGGAAGCTTCCCTACCCCCCTTCGGTCAAAATATCTGTTACCGATTCAAAATCATCCCGCGCGTGGCGACTGCTCCTGCTGACTCCGCTACAATTCGGGATGCACTCGCGCGCGATGACTCAGTGATCCGAGGAGCTATGGTGGTCGTGACATACGACCGCCCGAACGAACCGATGGATCAGCCCGGCGCGCCGATCCGCACCCCACACCGACCGGCGTCTTGAGGTAGCCGTACGCCGTCCGATTCGTCGCAAAAAAGCAAGAATTTGGAAAAGCGGCAAAACTCACCCCTCTCCCCGTTTCCGAGGCGTGAGTGCCGTATGACGAAGGCGCGTTCTGTTCTCGCTGAGCGAGTGAAAGTGTGGGTGTTCTTGCTTGAAGCAAGTGTGGTAGCCGAAGCCTTGGAACGATCAAAATCCCGGAGCGCCTTCGTGTTTGGTGTCGGGATGGCCGAAGTGTAGCTCCTGGGCCGGACTTCTTGGTTTCGGCTACGCCGAGGTAGGGATTTCCGCTTAACCGTCTCTCCTATGGAGAAGGTAGCGGAATGCCCGATCGAATCGAAGTGCGTGATCTCGTGGTGTACGTGCCCGGGATCACCGGAACCGAGTTGCGCAAGGACGGACGTCTATTGTGGGGCGCCACGGCGCCTGCCGTTGCACGCGCGGCCAGCAGCAGAGCCTGGAGAAGCTCGCTCGCGCTCTCCGCGCACGACGATGGCTCGCTCGACGACTTGGGCGACGGCGTCGAGGTCGGAGACGTTATCCAGGCGTTTCACATCTTTCCGGGGCTGGAGAAAGCGATCGGACCGGCGCCGCTCCACGAGACGCTTTTTCAGCGGCTCGAGTTCACCGCGCCGACGGCCGTGCTGGCCGGTAACTACCGCGAGTTCCCGTACGACTGGCGCCGCAGCAATCGATACAGCGCGCGCCGTCTGAAGAGGTTCGTCGAGGAGGCCCTGAAGGGCTGGAAGGACCGCACCGGCTATGACCACGCGCGCGCCATTCTCGTGGCGCACAGCATGGGCGGGCTGGTCTGCCGGTACTTTCTGGAGGTGCTCGGCGGCTGGGAACTCTGCAAAGCGCTGTTCACCATCGCGACGCCGCACCGCGGCTCGGTGGCCATCGCCGAGTTCATCGCTAACGGCTACCGACTCCCCCTGCTCGATCTTAGCGACGTGGTGCGGACGCTCACTTCAGCGTACGAGCTTATGGCCATTTACGAGGTGGTTGAGAAGGACGGACGCTGGACCCGGATCCACGAGACGCCGGAGCTGCCAAGGTTCGACAACGCCCGCGCGGTCGCCGCCCGCGCTTTCCACGACGAGATCCACGAAGGAACCAAAGCACCGTGCGCACACCGGCGCGTTGTGCCATGGGTTGGACATGGACAGCCGACGCTCCAGTCGCTGCATTGGACGGACTCCCGCGTGCAGGGCGGTTTCGATGTACCCGAGTCGGTGGACGCGCAGCGGGGAGACGGCGATGGACGCGTCCCACGCGTCTCAGGAATTCCGCGCGAGCTGTCCGATCTATTGGTGGAGACCTACGCGCCCGACACACACGCCGGGATGCAGCAGAACGAATTCCTCCTCGGTAATCTGGCGGTTCACATCGGCAACCTCCAAGGACGCGGCCTACAGCACGTGGCCGGCTATCTCCCGTTCGACCGGCAGCACGCGATCGGCGTGAACGTACACGACGCGTTCGCCGCCAGCGAGACGATCACATTCGTGCTGCAACCGGTGGTCGGGTACACCGAATACGAGGTCATTGTGCGGACGGAGAGCGGAACGGCGATGCTGGAGCGCCGCGTCGTCGCCGCCACCCCGACTACGGTCGGCCTCGGAAGCCTGCCGCCCGGCATGTACTCGCTGTCCATTGCCACCTATCAACAGGATCCAAACGCGCCGCCGAACGTAGTTGAAGTATTCGGCGTCATTCCGGAGAATCACTGATGCCACTGTCTTGGCCGCGCAGTGACGACAAAGGCCTGAGCCGGTTCGTCAACGAGTACTCCGACTGGATCACTCACTTCGATATCGGTGTTCGCCCGCTCGCGCTGCGACCGGACGCCTTATCAATCGCGGAGCTGATCTACAACGCGCTAATCGAGGCGCAGCTCCAGTATGAGGCGGGGTTCAGCCTCGTGCCGGAACAACAGGAGATCCGCACGCATAGCGAGGTCCTGAGCTCGAAACGGGGAAATTGTCTCGATCTGTCCCTGCTGTTCGGCGCGATCGCCATCTCTCGGCAACTCGTACCCATCGTCGTGGTCTTCGACGATCACGCGATGGTCATGCTGGACCGGCGTCTGCGTGACGAGCAAACCCGGTTCCGGAGGCAGGAAAGCAGGATTTTCGAGAACGGCATTGTCACCAATGTCGCGGAGTTGGCGAAGCTAATCGAGCGTGACGCGTACGCGGCAATCGAGTGCACCGGCTTCGCCGCGCTAGAGGCGGCTGGCGACGATGCGCCGGAGTGGCGCGGCCGCGAGAACGGAGTGCTGCCGTTCGCCCGAGCCCGTGAAGCGGGCGCCAACCAGCTGACGGCGCCACCTCCGGGGCGGAGCATGCGATTCGCCATCGACGTGCTGCGACTCCGGGCGAAGGGATACGGCCCGAGCGCGGAAAACAGTCGCGCTGCCGCCTCAAAGACGTCACCCGAAGAACGGACGCGATTCGCCGAGCAGATCGAACGCTGGCTGGCTTCGCTCAACTTCGCAAAGACGGCGCCATCGCCACTCGACGGCCTCTACTCGCGGCCGCCGCGCGACATCCTCGACGACCGTCTCGAGGTGGTCCTCAAGATTGAGAACGAGCAGGTGGTGCCGAAGTCGAGATTGCTGGAATGGATCTATCAGTCGAAGCAGAGGCGTCTAGCAGTCGTGTCGCGGCGTGGCTACGAAGAAACGGCGCTGGAGCTTACCGGTGAGAACGCGCGGCTGTTGACCGCGCCCGACATCGAACCGGGGGAGAAGCTCCTCCCTTTGCTCAGGAACACGATCGCGGATTATGAAGGCAAGAGCTCCGGAGCTTCCCCTCTAGGGGCGGTGCTGCCTGCGGACTTCGCGCTCGGCAAGGAGTACGTGCGGCGCAGGGCATTTCGCCGCGTCGATCCGGATAAGCAGCGCGACAACGTCAACGTCACCGTCTCCATCCTCCGACAGCCGGGGCGCGACTCCCACGCTGCCATCGACTACCCGTCAGTTGAGCAGTTCGTCGACCTCTCATGGCTTCCCGATTCCGAGGCACAACTCCTGGTCGTGGCCGGTGAAGCCGGAGCCGGCAAAACCGCAGTCCTGGCGCACCTCGTCTACGAGCTCTCCCGTCGTTACATTGAACGCAACGATCCCAATGCGCGGCTGCCGCTGTTCTTTCCGTTGCGCGACTACGACGGCGAGAGCGACATCCTTCCCTTTATGAACTCCGTGCTGAACGACTATCGCGTCGCGATCGACGGGCCGATGCTGCTTGAGCTGCTCAGGCGCGGCCGGCTGCTCCTGTTCATGGATGGCTTCGACGAAATCCCGGGCGGTATCGGCTCCCGCCAAGCCGTCAGCACGTACCTTCGGCTGAAGCGCCTGCGGGGTCCGGGAACAAAGATGATCATCTCTAGCCGGCGCGGCTTCTTCGTCGACGCGCACAACCGCGCCCAGACGAACTCCCCGCTCGCCGGCGGCGATCCCCAGTCGCGCGAGGAGGACAAGCATCTGTCCATCCTGGAGCTGAGACCGTACGACCGCGACGAAATCGTGGAAGTGGCCAAAGCACGCCGGCCGCGCGACTGGGAGCGGTTCGTGGCCGCGTACGACCGCAAGGAGATTAGCGAGGAAGTCGTCCGCTGGCCCGATCAGCTCTCCTTCGTGCTCGAGGACTGGACGCCCGAAATGCGCATCAGCAAGAGCTCCCGCGGCGACACCTTCCACACCATTGCCCAGAATCGCCGACGCGCCGATGAACAGCGGCAACCCGGACTCTGGCCGCTGGACGTGAAGCAGAAGTTTCTCGAGCGCCTCGCCCGCCGCATCGGCACAGCCGTGGGCGAACGTTCCCTCTCGCTCCCGCAGGAGCAGGTGGACGATGAGATCCGCGCCTCGTTTCATGCGGGGGACGACTGCCTACAGCGTATGCCCACGCTACGCACGCAGATCGTCGACTCGTATTACTTGGCCTCGGGACGCTATGGTGAGGTGCAGTTCACCACCAGGCCTTGGCTCGATTATCACCACGCCCAGTTCATCCTCCGCCACGCCAGCACTGCCTCCGCCTTCGAGGAGTTGCTCGTACCTCCGGCGGTCGATTCGGAAGTCCCGTATTTCGTTAAGTCGGGCATCCGCCACTTCGAGGGGCTCGAGGAGAGGATCGCAGCGATGATTCCCAACTTCCCAGAACCGGCCCAAGTTGAGACGTGGTTGTTCTGGCGCGAGATGCTTCCGCCGGCCCGTCTGCAACCGCAGTTCGAGGCGGAGGACGCGATACGCAAAACGCAACAAGCGGAGCTGCACCAGCTCCACGACGCAACGCTGCAGCACCTCGCGGAGCACGGTCTCGTGGCGGCCGTCGTTCCGGGCACGACATTCGTGCGAGGTGGTTGGGAGGTCCTGCCCGCGCACGTCCTCCCCGACCTCGTGCGCCCGCCCCGGCTCATAACCGTGTCGAAGACCACCCTCCTCGGCGTGTGCCTCGTGACGAACGCTGAGTTCGCCCGGTTCATCGAGGAGACGGGCTATCAGTCCGATGTCGAGACGTCGCAGAAAGGTCACGTCATCGGAGAGGGCGACGAGTGGATCCCGCGCTCAGGCGTTTCGTGGCGCGACCCTCGTGCAACCGGCCAGGATGCCGTGAGGTCGCGGCCGAAGCATCCGGTCGTTCAGGTCTCGCGCAACGACGCGCTGGCGTACTGCGAATGGTTGTCGGAAAAGGTCGGCATGAAGGTGCGCCTGCCGACCGAGGCGGTGTGGGAGCTGGCGGCCCGTGGCAGGCTGGGGAGGCTGTACCCGTGGGGCAACGACTGGCGCGAGTCGCAGGCGAACGGTGCCACGCTTCACGTGCAGGCCGACATTGACGCCGACGAGCCGTACGAGAGATTCTGGCGCGAGGAGCCGCCGCTGCCGCACACGACCGAGGTCGGACAGTTTCCACCGAATGCGCTCGGAATCTATGATTTGGCCGGCAACGCTTGGGAGTGGACGCTCGACTGGTACCGCGGCGACTACTACGTGACCGGTCCCGATCGTGATCCTGCGAACGAGGATGAGCGCGGCGCTGTTTACCAGATCATCCGGGGCGGCGGGTGGGACGATCAGCCGCAGTCCCTGAAGTGCTACTGGCGTTATCCTCCTCGCGCGGGCCAGTCGGGAGACAACCTCGGCTTCCGCATCGCCATCACGCTCCGCGAGGAACAGGAGGTCACATGAAGGACGCGTTAAGCGACATCGACGAACGTTCCAGGTCGGCGTGGAATGACTCGTACGATCTGAAGGAGGCGGCGGTGCTGTGGAGCGCGGGCGGCGTTCCGTTCGCGGCGCGCGCGGCCGCATTCGCGAGCGCCGCCGGAGCGCGGATCGGGCTTGACGTTCCGTGCGGCGACGGTCGCAATCTACGGCCGCTGGCGCAGGCGATCCCCGTCATGATCGGCGCGGACTCCTCGCGCAGAGCGCTCGACATCGCCGCGGCGACCTGCCGCGAGCAAGGCGTCAGGAACTGCGTGCTGCTGACGGCGGACGTCTTCGACACCGCGTTCGCCGACGAGCAGTTCGACTTCGTGTTCTGCTGGGACGTGCTCGGGCATCTAAAGAACGCCCACGACGCGGTTCGGGAACTCGTGCGCATCACCCGCCGCGGAGGGCACATCATCGGCAGCGTCTTCGCGCCCGGCGATTCGACGCGCGGCAAAGACATGGCTCACGTCCAGGGAGAGGAGTACATCTACCGCGACCGATTTTATTATCGCTTCTACACGCGCGAGGAGGCCGAAGCGCTGTTCCACGACCTGCCGGTGGACATCGTCTCGGTCGAGCTCGAGGTGTGGGCCGAGCCGCCGCACGAGAACTTTCGCGAATACGAGCACGAGCACCAGAGCTGGGCGGTGACCGTGCGCCGCCGGTGAAGAGCCATGCCTGCACGCGATCTCGATTTCAACGTAGACAGCGACGTGCTCGCCCTCGGCGTGCGTGGCATCTACTTCGTGGCCGCGGACATCGGCAATCGTGAGAGCGATCCGGAGTTCGAGGCCATGCGCGACGAAGTGGTCGCCGCGGTTGCGCGTACGCCGCTCGACCCCGCCGCGGACCCGATCCTGGCGGGATTCCGCCAGCTGCACGAGCGTGTGCATTGCTCGAACCGCAAGTTCGTCTCCTCTCCTGAGAACCTCCACTCGCTGGTGGCCAGGACCAAAACCCTCCCCCACGTGAATCTACTGGTGGACGTCTACAACCTCGTCTCGCTGCAGACGCGCTTGGCGCTCGGTGCCCACGACGTCGACCGCATCGACGGCGACGTTCACCTCCGCCTCACCCGCGGCGACGAGCGTTTCGTCCCGCTCGGCTCTTCCGAGCCCAAGCCCGTGCGCGCCGGCGAGTACGGCTACGTGGACGATGCCAACGATGTGATCTGCCGCCTGGAAGTCCGTCAGGTTGAGAAGACGAAAGTGACGACGGCGACGAAGCACTGCTTCTTCATCGTGCAGGGGAACGCCGGCACCGATGCCGAGTATCTCGCCAGTTCGGCGCAGAAGTTGATCGCGTTGCTGCGGCAGTTCTGCGGCGGCACGATTCGCATGCTCTACGAGTGGCAGTGACGCCACTGCGGAGAATGTGCTCGGCCGGGACTCCGAGGCTGCGCGCGCGTCAGCAGCAGACCAAGTGCGATGATCTTTTCGCTGGTGATCATCACGGGACAGCGCAGGCGCGGCGCTGCCCGCGAGCGTGGCTGGTCACGCCGTTTCCTCACCAGATACGTGATGGAACGACGCCGCTCTCCCACGCCGTACGTCCGCAGGGACGAGTGGGCAGGAACAACGCGACCATGAGCGAAACGCGGATGACGGCGGAGCCGCGGGCGTGACGTGACCTCCTCAATGCAGAAACCCGCGGCCCCCTCGCCGGCGTAGATCCGGGCTTCCCAGTCGATCTCCTCTCGCGATTATGGACCACCGCGCCGCGGCCTCGTGAACCTGGCCAAACGCTATCTCGCACCCCACCGCCGATATCATCGTGTCTCCGGATGGACGCCTTGAGCTCGGCGCACTCCCGCGCGAGCGCTTGCCGATGGAGCAGCGCACGCCCTACACGCTGCGCGTGGACGAGGCACCCTTTCGCGGCCTCGGACGGCGCGCTCGACGTGCTGCTCACCGCCGCGCGCAAGTACAGCCTCTCCCTCGTCTTAGCCGCGCAAGCACTCGCGCTCTTCCCGACACGCTTTCAGACCATCGCAGTCGGCAATGCGGGCAATCAGTTCCTCTTCCGCCTCCGGCAGAAGGAGGCGCAACCGGTCGCACACGATCTCTTCGAGCGCAACGGAAGTCCTTCGGACCGCGCCTCCACGCGCACGACAAGATGGAGTATCTGAGCCCGAGCGAAGAAATCGCGGTGCGCACGAACGAGCTTGCCATCTGCCGATAGGGCGTGCTACTGGTTCGATCGTGCCAAATCGTACAACGCACGCCGCGTGCAGGTGCGACCACCCGCAAAGTTGCCGACTGCAGGCAAGCTCGGCCACGAATCAGTGGGCATATGGAGCGGCAGCGCGGCGTCTGAGTCGCGTCTCAGCCGACCGAGAGTTCACGCTCGCCAGCGCAGTATCGTGGCAGACCTGTAGACGTCCAGAGTTCAGAAACTTGCTCGCATGCCTTCGCGCAAAAACTCGACCGTGGCCTGCGCCAGCGGGTGTGTTCCCGCGAGGACGTATGTAAGTCTGTCGGCGGCAGGTCTGAGCAGAAGATCCTCAAGATCGGTGTATTCGATGCGAGTGCCGTCGAGTCGGAGGAGTGAGGCCCCGGCCTTCAAAGCGATAAATGCCCCAGGCACAACATCGTGGGGTTTCTGGCCGACAATGTCCATCACGACATCAACTCCGCCGATCGAATGGTACTTTCGGTCAATCATCCGAATCATCATTGGAGTGCCTGCGAGGTTGTAGAGCCGCAGTCCGGCAAGCGCGGTCGCGCTCTTCCGTTTCTCTTCATCATCCGCGCTCAGAGCAGCAGCGTTCTGGAGCGCATTGACGGTGGGAAGAAGGTTCTTCAGCTTCTGCCCATAGAAGTAGACAGAAGCAGCTCGGAGCGTCTTCTTCGGCGAGGGGCCATAGACCTCTCGTTCGATTATTCGCTTGTCAGTGGCTGAAATGGGCGCCCTCTTTTTTGTGCGGCTCCGCTTCAACGGCACGTCGACCTCGTGCTGAACGGAGGCACCTGGGTGAGCACGACTCGCGAAGTAGACATCGCCTGTCGGAAGACCGACGAACGCCGCGACAATACGTTCGCCCCGTTTCGCACGAGGCTGAAACAGAACGGCTGTCGTACACCAGTTACCAAGACCGCGTTCGAGCAGGTCGGTGCCGTCGACGGCGTCAACGAGCGCGAAAGTTCCACGCTGGTTCGCCAGATCGAGGGATTCATCCGCCAAACGCTCCTCGCCGTAGACAGTGATGCCAGGAACTCGGCGGAGAAGTTCGTCGGAGAAGGAATCCTCCGCGTCCATGTCGATGCGGAGCGCTTGTTTGCGTTTGCGCTTACGGCCGTCTTTCAAATCAGCGGTCGCGAACGCGACATCGGGTTCACGGCTGATTCTGCGGGCGATCCGCTCCAAAACGAGCCTCGTCGCTGCTTTTCCAGCAGCGATGAGGCTCGCAACAGACACGATTCGAGAAGGCGGACTTGTCGACATTCAGCACTCTGATCACGCAGAGGAGAACGCGACGAAGGGAGGGAGGATTACTGCATCTCTTGCACGAGTTCAACGTACTCGCGCGCCCACCGCTGCGCTCTCTTCTCCGGAAGATGTAGTCGTTCTTTACAGAACTTATACTTCCGGTCATACATTCTCTTCAATACCTCCGGCCGAAGTGCCGGAGCACTGCCTTGCGATTGGCTCATGCAGGAACTCCTCAGATTGTCTTGGATTCGTTTGAACGTCGCTGCGCGACGTAGCGCCCGTCAGGCGCTAGCGGTTGGGGAGAGTCCGGACTCGCGGTATCCCGCGCGTAATCGGTCCTCTAGTAGCGGATTTCATCTCGACCATGCAAGGTAACACGCAAGGGCGGCGAATGAGCCGGCCTTGGTTGCAGCAGTGCGGAATGACGCTTTTCGATGCTTTATTTCAAGTTGCCTCTCGACGCCGAGAGTGTACTCACCGCGTGGTTAGTTCGCAACCACGCGGTAACGTGCTGAGCAACGCACGAGTCTTCCCTCTAGCCCGGGAAGTCAACGCTCGGCTGGGAGTCGAGCGTCGCGCGCGGCGGCCGCCAAAGGCAGGAGCGGTGCGTGCGTCGACTCCAGCCGGAGGACGCCTCGAACCCGTCCCGGCCTTCAACGCGCCTTGAGCTGCAGGGAGCCTGCTACGTTTCGATCACCGTGAACTCGCCGGTACAGTCGAGTTGACGGGCGAAGTTGAGGGTCGGAGTTGACGGTTTACGGCTCCGCAGACAGGGCCGTTAGCGTCTCGATGGCGAGGGGGAAATCGCCAACCGCAGGTGCAAGCGCGTCCCGCAGTGAGTCGCGGCGACGCGCGGTGGCCGTGAGGAGCAGGATCGCCGCGGGCGCGCCGTCGATCCAGTCGCGGAGGAACGCGATCAGCTGGAGCGTCTTCGGCACGAGCACCGTCTTCACCGGCTCGCCCCCGAGGTCCACCTCGATCGCCAACGCTGATCCGGGATCGCCGTCGCGAGGCTTCCAGAGGCACAAGAGGTCCGGCCACACGGTGAGCTTGCCTTTAAAGAGCCGCTGCACCGCCCACGCGGGCAGCAGCTCGTCCGGCGCGGGAGCTCGGCGGCGCATCGCCAGCGCGGCGTTCACGATCTCGACGGTGTGCTCAAAGTCTTTCGCCGCGACGGGGCCCGACGCCGGGAAGAGATCGGCTGTCACCGCGTGGCCGCCGTCTACCAGGAAGTCGCGCCCCTTCTTCGTGAGCCAGCAGACCTGCATGCCGTTACCGTGCAGCCGCTCGACGCCGAGGTAGCCGCGTTCGGTCGAGCGGTCGAAGAAGCGCGTCACCATCGTCTCGGTCACATCGGCAAAGAGCCAGCGCTTGAGCTGCTGGCGCGTGAGCATGCGGAAGCGACCAGCGAGGACGTACGCCTCGATGTCGCGTGGGAGGATGCGGTGCTTCTTCTGCGTCGTCGCCATATCAGAGCACCTTGATCGTGACGCCGCAGGCGTCGCAGTCGAAGCCACACGAAGTTTCGCCGCACGCCGTACAGCGAAGTCGGTTGCCGTACTCGGTGGTGCGGCACTTCGGGCAGGTGGCGAGGAGGTCGAGCGCGTTCGTCTCGCCGCAATGCGGGCACTCGATGTAGCCCGTCCGCATGAGCTTCGCGCCTTCGTAGAACTTCATGCCTTTGCGGATGAACACGAGGAGGTACACGGGGCTCGCAACGACGCAGAGGAGCGCGAGGCCGACGAGCCGGAGCGTCTTATCCATTGCTGCCCCCCTCGGGCTCAGATTTGCCCCGCGCGCGGTCAAGAAGGGCGAAGAGGTCCGAAATGCCACGTGTCGTCGCGCCGCCGCTCTGCGGCCCTTTTTCAGCGCCAGGCGCGGCCGCGGAGCTGCCGCCGTAGCTCGCGAACAGGTCCGCCTCCCACGTGGCGATCAGCTTCTCGGCGTCCTTCACCCGCACCATCGATCGGCGCGCGATCTCGCGCTCGAAGGTCTCCGTCAGCAGCGCGCGCGAGTAGCGCTTCGTTGGGTCATCGAGGTCCCGCGTGCGGAAGCGGACAGCCGGAACGCCCTTCTTCACGAGGATCGCGTGCTGCGTCGGCAGCTTCGCCATCTCGCGGACGAACTCCTGCGCCTGTGCGGACTCGCTCTTCCCGGCGCTGCGGCTGACGTGCGGGAAGAGCCACAGCGCTTCATCCTTGCCGCACTCAAACGAGAGCAGCCACTTCGAGTTGAGGACGAGGGCCTTGCAGGTCTCGCGCGGGATCGCGTTCGCCGGGTCTTGCGCGACGCAGACGATGGAGATGCCCTTCCACCGCAGCGTCCTCGAGGCTTCGAGGAGGAAGTCGGCGACGGCGGGCTGCTTCACGATGACGCCGACCTCTTCGACGAGCACCATCTCCGGCATAACGGCCTCGCGCACGTTCGCGTCATTGAGCACGTCGATCATGCGGTTGATCGCCATTGCTTTCGCGAGCGCCGGGGATCGCTGCGGCGTCGGGCCGAAGTTGCCGAGGAAGTCCGTCGCACGAGCGTCGAGCGGCGCGAGGGTATGCACCATCGCGGGCGACAGGCCGAAGCTGATGCGCGCCGGAGCGCTCGACAAGAGGATGTCGAACTGGCGGACGATTGCCGTGCGCGTCTGCGTCGGCAGCGTCGTCTCGATGTGTTCGATCGAGTCGCGAAGCCGCGCGTCCGGAATGCGCGGGAGGATCACGCGCGCGCGAAACTCCGCGTCGAGGAAGAACGCGCGGACGAACTTCACGGTGATCCCGCACTGCATGCTAATCGCGGCCGAGTAGAGCAGGAAGACGCCGTACTCCATGAGGTCCGAGTAGTCATGCGCGCTCATGTGCCGGGTCGCCGCGGCGCGGAGTCCGCCGAGGAGCGACGGCGACATGCCCTTCGGGACGGCGAAGAGGTTGAAGGGCGTGATGGCGTCGGCGGTCACGTCGAAGACGCGGAAGCGCGCGGCGAACGCCTCGCGCTCATCCTCCGGCCGGTCAAGGTACTCTGCGGCGACGTGCAGGGACTTGAGCAGGTACGTCTCGCCTTTCGGGTCGATGAGCTGCAAGCGGCGCGTGCCGCCCGCCGACCAGCCGTTCGTGATGACGACGAGGCCATAGCTCTTGCCGGCGCCCGACGATCCCCACACCATCCCGTGCCGTCCCACCTCGCGCGGCGCGATCCGCAGCTCCGCGCCGGTCGGGAGCGTGCCGAGCAGGAAGCTCTCGTCGCCGTCGAGCGCGGCGAGCGTCGTCTGAAGGTCCATGGCGCTCGCGCCCTCCATCTCCGCTTTCATCGCCGCTGTATTTCGCCGCGCGCGCTCGTATGCGCGTTTTGGATCGCCGAAGAGCCAATCGGTTTTCATCGTCATTCCGATCAGTCCTCGTCCTCGTCGTCGACGGCGAACGGGCCACGGCTCCGACGTGGATTCGCATTCATCGTGAACGGACGCTTGCCGCCACCGCGGTTGAAGAACGTCTCCCACGGATCGCGCGACTTCGCTTTCCCCGCGAAGCGGCTGCGCACCTTCAGGATGGCGTAGGCGATGAACGCGGCGACGATGACCGCGGCGATGCAGCCGAGACCAGAGAGAACGTTCTGCGCCGGTGATGCAGCTCCCGCCTCGGTCGAGATCGCGGACGGATCAGCCGCAGACGGCGAGTAGAACAGGCCACAGACGAGGGCGGGCAGAAACGCGAGCACGAAGCAGACACCTGCCCATCGGCGCAACTTTGCGCCACTATCACTTTTGGAGAGCGGCAAACTCAGAACGAAAAGCGCGCAGGCCGCCGCGATCAAGAATCGAATCACTTCTGCGAACACAAGGGTCTCCTGACGAAAAGGGCGGGCCTCGCGGCCCGCCCGATCGTGTTGTGGAATGCGCTTCCTACTCCGCGTTGTGCGGGCCATCGTTGTTCTTGTTCAAGTAGGGGAAGTGGCGGCGCAGAAGCTCCGCGACTTCGTTGTCGAACGGGCCTGCCTCGACGTAGGTGTAGTGCGTGTTGTGTTTGCGCCAGTGATGCACGTACGGGATGAAGATCTGTTCGAGCTTCTTCAGGCGGCGTCGCACGAGGCGGTGATTCGCTTCGAGCTGGTTGACGAGCGCGGAGCGTTTCGTGGCGAAGTAGCAGTACGTCTTGCTCGCGTGGGCGAGCCTGCCGCCGAACAGCACGAGGACGTGCGCGGCGAACGAGATGATCGCGAGGATCACGAGCATGAGGAACGGCACGGAGTCGTCCGCCACGACCTGCACTGAGGCGGCCGTGACGACCGCGGTGAGCGGCATCACGAGCGCGACCACCACGCCGAGCATGATCCAGAAGTAGTACGCCATCCGATTACCAGACATAGCTCGGGACCTCCTCCTGCTCGCGCGCGTCGCGCGCTTCGGTGATCTTCAGCGAGATCAGCACCTCAATCCCGAGAAAGAAGAGCGGAATCCCGTACTTCGCGAGAAGCACGAGCATCCAGTTGCCCGTGAGGAGACTTGCGACGTACTCCGCGGTCGCGCCGAAGAGCAGCACGTCGATGCCGTAGACGCAGCCGAGGCCGAAGAGGAACACGCCATACTTCATGACGTCGCTGCTGTGGACCTTGAGGAGATCCGGGTTTCGTTCCTCGAGCCGGTTGATGGCGGTCGCGGTTGCGACCACCTTCCCCTCGGCATCGAGCACATCGTGACCCTTCCAGTTGATCTTCTTCGACGTGGTGATGAGCGCCTGACGGCTCGCCTCCTCGTGGGCGGTCGAGCCGCCGGTCGCCATGGTGGGTGAAGCGGTATTAGCGGGCATTGGGTTCTCCGTTGAAGGTGATGTAGCGGACTGCGGCTGCGGTGGACTCGAAGCGGAGCGGGCGCGGGGTGAGCTTGTCGAGGATGCCGAGCGCGCCGATGCCGTTCACCAGGACGACCTGCGCGTTCGAGCGCAGCACCGGCGTCGCGGCAGCGGTCGTGTTGTGATAGCCGTCCGTGATGACGACGATGGCCGATTGTGTCGAACGCTGAAAGGGCGACGGCTCGGCCATCATCAGATCGCCCCGTGCGATCGCGCCGAGGACATCCGTGCGGGGCGCGGTCGGCGGCGCGGCGAGAAGCGGCGTGATCGCGGCGACGAAGGCGTTGATGCGTGCGTTCGCCTCCGCTTCCCACGCGCGGCGTTTCGCCTCGAACTTCTTGCGCTCGACCTCTTCGCGCTTCCGTGCGTTCGCGTTGGCGAAGACGTTGCCCGCCGGCGCGGCCGAGAACGACGGTGGCTCCGGCGGCTCGGGAACGTAGCAGCGGATGAGCGGTATGTCCGAGTCGTCCGTGATGCGGCCGAAGCCGATCTCGCCGCCGCTCGCGCGCAGGCGGTCGAAGAGCGGCGTAAGGTCGTCGATCGACGCGCTGATGCGCGCCACGTCGCGCGATGCCGTGCCGTCCAGAAACGCCGCGGCACGGAGCGGCGCGGGCGCAGCAACGGTCTGCACGACAGCGGCGGGTTTCGGCGGCGCCGCATGCTGCTGCGGCGTGACCGACCCGATGGTGATGGCCGCGGCGAGCGCCGCGGCCGTGATTCCGATGAGTTTCATTGAGCCTCCTTGGCTTATCGCTGGCCGCTACGCGCGTCAGCGAGTGATGGAGGCATCGTGAAGGTGGGATTCGCGTCGGCCGCTGAAGCCGTCGAAATGACCGGCAGCAGCGGATCAGAATCCAGCGCGCGGGTGATCTCCCGCATGGCTTCTGTTGACGGCCGCGCGTAGCGCTCGGCCATGCGCGTGGTTGTGTGTCCTAGAGCTTTCGCGATCTTCTGAAGGCTGATGTTCTGATCGGCCAGGCGGCAGCCGAAAGTGTGCCGCAGATCGTGCGGCCGGAACCGACGCGTGATCCCGGCCAGTTCCTTCGCGAGCCGGAACGCGCGCCGGAGGCGCTCGGGCGTGTACTGGCGGCCGTCCTCATCGACGAAGACGTAGACGCTCGCCACGGCGGGACGAGTACGACAGACGCGGAGTGCCTCGCGGCAGGCGGCCGAGATCGGGATCTCAGCCTCATTCTGCGTTTTCTGCATCAGTACGCGAATGAACCCGCCGGGCAGGTCGATCGACGACCATCGCAGGTTACGGAGGTCCGACCACATCCGAAGACCCGTCTCCGTCGCCACGATGAAGAACTCGCGCAACTCGCGGAAGCGCTCAAAGTACGCGAGCGCCGCCTCGCTGTCGCCGCGCATCCCGCCGCCGAAGCGGCGGGTGAGCGTGAAGTGTTGACTCGACTTGACGGGTCCGAGTTGACGGTTTTCCTCGAGGTAGCGGAGGAACGCCGCCTCGTCGGTGAAGGCGGCGAAGAAGCGCGCGCGCTCGTCCGGCTTCAGCTCCAACCGGAGCGGCACCTCTTTCTCGCGCGGGATGCGCTTCCTGATCGGATAGTCGGCGATCACATCCCGCTCGACCGCCTGCCGCAGCAGCATCTTGAGAACGCGGACGGCGTCGTTGATGTAGTGCGCCGAGCAGTTGCGCGAGCGCATGTCGGCCATGAAGTCGATCACCCGGATGGAGGTGATCGTCGTCAGCTCGTCATCGCCGAAGTAGCGCAGCAGATGATTCTTGATGATCACCTCCTGCGCTTTCTTCGTGGCCGGCGCGTGGCTGGCGCAGATGAGGTGGAAGTAGCGAGCGACGAATTGCCGCAGAGTCAGCGGACCGTCGACGGCACGGCCGCTTTCGAGATCGTCGCGAAACACCTTCCACGCTGCGAGCGCCTGCGCGCGCGTCACGTTCTCGACGGTTTTCCGGCGGCGAACCTTCCCGCCGGTTCCTGTCACGTAGCCGTCGAAGATGGCGCGCTTACGGCGCGCGTCGTAGGTGAAACCAGGGAGTTGCTTCATGGCCGCACCCCCGCGGTCACACGCGCGTCGGCGTTTTCGCGGCGCGCTCGGCGAGGAACTGCTCGACTTCGCCGAGGGGATACGTCACGTGCGTGGGCGAGACTTGAATCCAGCCTTTCGGGCCCTTGCCCATGCAGCGCCACTTCGCGAGCGTGGCCGTTTTGATCCCGATGAGACGTGCGACATGCGGGGCGGAAATGCGATCTTCCATGCTTGATCTCCTTTTCGGAAACCACGGTGCAGGACGGACCGCGGGCGTCGGCTGAATGTGTCGAAATGACGCGGAGATTGGCGGGAAATAGACACCCGATAGACACCACCATAGACACTCCTGGGTTTTGGAGTCGCCTGATCGCGTCTAAGTGCCTGATTCTATTGGAGCGGGCGACGGGATTCGAACCCGCGACCAAGAGCTTGGGAAGCTCCTACTCTACCAACTGAGCTACGCCCGCCCGGGTGAGCGTCGCGGATTGTAGCGCATCACCGGCAGGGTGGCATGCGATGATGGCGGGCATGCCACAGACGAACGTGATCCAGGGGTGCTTTCCGAATGGATTGCCGCGGTTCGACACCATCCGGACCGTCGCGCAGCCAGCGATGGCGCGGGGGTCGTTTGCGCCGCATGTGCAGCGCGCGCTGGCGGTGCATGCACCCGTCCAGCGCATGCAGGCGCCGCTGCCTCCTCCGGTGCCGCACGCGGCCCATCGCGATGCGGTGCAGTTGCCGGTGCAGCTCGCGGCGGCGTTGCCACGCGCGGCCGGGCAGCCGTTGCCGTTGAACGTGCGGCAGAAGATGGAGACGGTGTTCGGAAAGAGCTTCGCCGATGTACGCGTCCACGTGGGGCCGCAGGCCGCTGCCGTCGGCGCGCATGCCTTCACGCAGGGAACGAACGTCTACTTTGCGCCCGGCCGTTATCAGCCGCACACCACACATGGACAGCGCTTGCTTGCGCACGAGCTGACGCACGTCGTGCAGCAGCGCGAAGACCGCGTGCGCAACCCGTTCGGATCGGGCATCGCGGTCGTGCGCAATGCCGCGCTCGAGGCGGAAGCGGAGCGGATGTCATTGCAGGCCGGGACGATTCAGCCGTTCCGCGGACACGTCATCCAGCCCGGCCGCGGCCCGAATCGCGCGGCCGCACGATCGAAAGCAAACCGCACCCGCGTCGCGAAGCACAAAGCCAAGAAGTTCGTCGTGACGATGGACAAGTTCGGGAACTACGTTGCCAGCGGACGCCCGGCATTCGCGACCGCGGCGAAGAAGATCAAGGTCAAGGTCGGCTCGGAGGATCGCCGCCACATCATTCCGTACCATCGCCTGCGCGACGTCATCACGACGGCCGCGACGAAGCTGCGGCTCGCGCGCGGCGAGGGTGCCGTCACCACGCGCGTCACGGAGCTGATCCGGAGCAGCGGATCGCGGGCGCGCACGTACGACGTCGGCTCGCTCATCAAAATCGCGAACAGCAATCCGAAGAACCTCTTCCCCGAAAACGCGGCCGAGAACCAGGGCATCGAGAAACTCCGCTCGGCGGCGAAGCGCGCCTGGCGTGATGTCGCAACGCTTTACGAAGCCGAGACCGCGGTCGACCTGCAGACGGTGAAGACGCGTGCGAAAAGCCACTTTCAGTTCGTCGGCACGACGCCGATCACGAGGCACATGGCGTGGATCTCGGACGTGGCCAACATGATGATCGACTTCGCCGCGGGCGCCGAGGGCGTCTTCGACGCTCTCCGGTGGATCGAACGCAGCACGGAGCTCGACCTCAACAAAAAGGCCGGCGCGAAGCGGCAGACGGAGGCCGTGCTGGCGCTCAACAATCGGATGAACCAGTTCCTGCTCACCGACGACGCACCCGGCGAGGACGGCTTCGCGCTGATCGAGGCGTTCTTCAACCTCCCGTCGACGTGAGCCTCACCACTTCCTTCGCAGCTCGCTGACGTGGAACACGTGCGCGCTCGCACACGCGACAGCACGTATCTCGCGCGGGTCAGTCGAGCGTCTCGAGGAACACGTCGTAGCACGGACGTTCGCCGGATTGCAGTGTGATCGCGCCGCGGTAGGCGAAGAGGTTGCCGTGCTGATCGTGTCTACCGCTGTGGCGATAGCTGGTGCGGATGGCGGTGATGCCGGTCTCGCGGATCGGCACGAGCTCGGTGGCGGAGGAACGGCCATCGTGGTCGGTGTCAAACCAGAGCACGAGCGCGCTCCACGCCGGATCGGGTGCACTCACGGTTCCGTCGCGATCGAGGTCGAGCTCCGCCAGCGCTTCGAAGCCGTTCACCGCCTTCGTGCCGTGCGCGAGACGGGTGTTGTCGCCGAAGAGCTCCGCGCCGTCGTCGATGCGGCCGTTGTCGTTGCGATCCATCGCGAGGAACGCGAGGCCGCTGCCGGGCGCTGTCCACGCGACGCGATCGGCGGTGCCGTCGGCGTCGATGTCGAAGCGGACGCCGTTCGCGGCGGAGGTCAGCTCATAGCGTCCATGGAGGCTGATGATGATCGGAGACGACGGGTTGCACGTCATGTCGGGACAGGTGGTGGGGTCGTCGCTCAGCGGGCGGGGGTCGGTGCAGACGTGATTCGCGTAGGCTTCTCTGACGTCACCACCCGCCTTGGCGAACGCCTTCCCCTGATAGCAGGAATCGAAACCCGCCCACGCTTCAATGCGTCCATTCCAGTACTCCCCTTGAAACTCCTGCCATCCGGTCCCCGCGAGCAGGCTGCCGTTATGGATGTTGTTGATCGCGAGAAGCGTCTGCCAGTCACCTTGCGCGTATTCGCCCCAGATGTTCATGTACCTCATCTTGACGGCCGCACCGATGCGCCACTGTCCGTTCGTCCGACGCAGGCCGGTGTCGTACGTCTCCTGGCTGATCACCTCGATCGTGCCGGCGAAAGATGTCGCGGCAACGCCGAGCAACAGGAGCAGCACCGCGCCTCTCATCGGCAACCGCCGGCGATCCACCGCAACCTCCACGCTTCGGTTCCATCGGGAATCCGCGAGCCGATCGATATGCTCGGAGCAACGTGCTCGTAGAGAAAGCGGTTGAGCCTTTCCGCCCCGAGTTTCTCCTGCACGATCGCGAACGCGTCGGCGCGCATGGCACATCCGAGATAGTTGAGAGTTTCGATTCGCGCCTCGAGTTCGCGGCGCTCCACCGGCGGCGCGGTCCGCGCGCGGCCCTCTAACTCGATCCTTTCCTTGTGCACCCGGTGGTGCTGCGCGGTCGCTCCGGCAAGTGTCTTCCAGAACGCGTCTTCGTCCCAGCCGGCGTCGCGAATGGCTTTTCCGAAACGCTGCCGGTCATCGGGCAGCAACTCGTGCTCGTGGACGTGTCCGGACAGGCGCCTGAACAACTCCCACGGCAGGAACAGCTCCGGATTGCGATGACCGTCGATGGTGAACTCGACGGGGCCCACGATGAGACGTTCGGGCGGGACGGAGCCGTCCTTGAAAGCAGACTCCCCTTCCAGTGCCGCCGCTCGAGCACGGATGCGGTCAGGGTCCAGCCGCATGGCCACGCGCTCCTCGAATGTCCACTCCCACGCTTTCTTCCGCGGGATCTGCGGATCCGCCGCGACCCGCGTGGCGAGTAACAACATCGCGCCGAGGAGAAGGAGAGCGTGCATGTCCGTTCCTCCGAGGAAGGAACGATACACTTA
>Ga0196958_10000033_pt1 | contig 74078 bp, 84 predicted proteins | sample S1v_10metaG_FD_148654 | JGI IMG/M metagenome (GOLD analysis project Ga0196958, IMG submission 148654) | Soil microbial communities from Anza Borrego desert, Southern California, United States - S1+v_10 | ecosystem: Environmental > Terrestrial > Soil > Desert | place: USA: California | collected... | reverse complement strand
CGCGGGCCCACCGCCCCCGCCGGGCGGCGGGGGCGCCCCGCCGGGCGGCGGCGCGGCCCCGGCGGGCCCGGTGAACGCCCAGTCCTGCTCCGGGTACCGGTGCTCCAGCCCGACCGCGGCGAAGCCCGCGGGACCGGACACCTCCTCGCACAGCCGCAGGAACGCCTCCAGGACGTCCCGCACGGCCTCGTGCAGCTCCCCCGCCGGTCCCGCCAGCTCGTCGAGCACCTCGACCACCCGCCGGTCGCCGTCCAGCGGCAGGGCCGCCGCGCCGGACACCGCGTCGGCCGCCTCCGCGAGCACCCGCGCCAGGTCCGCGACGAGGTCCCGCACGCCGTCCGCGGTCAGGTCCAGCGCGTCGCCCATCGCGTGCATCGCGTCGCACAGGTCGTGGCCGGCCGGCCCGACGGCCTGCACGTGCTCGACGAACGAGTCCGCGTCCCTGCCCCGCCACGCCGAGTCGAGCCGGCCCAGCGGCTCGGTCAGGTCCCGCGTCACGCGCTCCGCGACCAGCCCCGCCCGGCGCCACCGCTCGGCTTCCGCGTGCAGGTCGCCCCACGTCCCGACGACCGGCTCGAAGCAGTCCCCGACGAGGTCCCGCACGCCCAGCCGGCGGCTGACCCCGGACAGGTACTCCAGCTCCGGACCGACCTCGGCGGCGAGTTCGCGGCCGTCCCTGCCCCGCATCGAGCCCCCTAGCGCCGGTCGGCGTTCTTGATCAGCGCGACGGCTTCCGCGTCCTGTGAGCCGTAGTGCTCGGCCACGGCGCTCAGGCCGCGCGCCGCGGACGCCAGCACCTCGCACGCCCGGTCGAGCTGCCGGCCCAGCAGGTCGGCCGCGCGGCCGTAGGTCTCGGCGCCGCGCAGGGTCCGCCCGAGCTCGCCGAAGCTCTCCGGGCGCACCGGGGCGGACCGCAGGTCGGCGCGGGCGCGCGCCAGCTCCCGCGCGGCCTCGTCCACCCGCTTCGCGTACAGCTCGACCCAGCGCGCGTCCACGGCGATCCCGCCGGCGCGCGCCGGGGCCGCGGGTCGTGACACCTCGTCCACCCGGCCACCTCCTGCCCCTGTGACGGGGAGCGGCCCCGGCCGGTTCCCGCGCCGGGGACGCCGGTCAGCCGCCGGCCGCCGGCCCCTGCCCGTCCTCGGGCAGCCGGCCGAGGTCCTTGGGCACCGGGATGGAGTCCCAGCTGCGCACGGCGTCGTTGCGGTTGAGCTGCGGCCCGTTGGGCAGCAGCCGCAGGATCGACTCCGGTCCGGGCGTGAACTGGTCGCCCAGGCCCAGCGCCGCGCTGACCACGGTGTCGGGGATGCCGTACTTCACGCCGCGGCCGGTGACCAGGTGGATCGGGCCGCTGCGGAAGTCCTGGGTGGACGTGGCCGAGCGGACCACCGCCGACTTGCCCGGCGCCATCATGAACTTGCCGACCACCTCGCCGGTCGCCCCGACCTGGTTGATGTCGACGGCCACCGCGTCGCCGGGCACCGGCAGCGACGGCGCGATGGTGACCTGGGTGTGCTGGGACCGGTTGTCGGCGTTGACGTTCTCCGCCCGCCAGTTCAGGCACACCACCCGGTTGTTCTGGTTGGGCTCCAGGGTGTCGGGGACCTCGGCCGGGTAGTCCAGGAAGTCCAGCGGCTGGGCCGGCTTCTTGGTGTCGATGCGGGCGATGTCGACCCGCTTGGCGTCCGCGCCCTGCGCGTAGGCCGCGCGGATCAGGTCGCCCGCCGCCCGGCTGATCTCCTGGAGCGCGTCCTGGAGCGCCACGTAGAACACCGGCTCGGACCCGGTGCGCACGACCTCGATCACGTCGCCCACCTCCAGGTTGACGCCGTTGAGGTAGGTCACCGGGTCGCCGAGGCCGGGGATCTCCGGCGCGCGCAGCGGCTTGGCCTCGGGGATCGCGTTGAGCAGGCCGGAGCTGATGGCGCGGACCGTCTTGTCGCGCAGGTTCAGCGCGGTCAGCACCTCGGGGCGGCTCAGGTCCACCTTGGCCCGCACGGTCGACGTCGAGGTGATCTTCGAGTTCACCGGGGCCTTGTAGATCAGGTAAGCCTGCCGGTCGTCGGTGCCCGCGCGCACCAGCAGCGCCTTGTTGCCGTCCAGCAGCCGGCCGCCGCTCATGCCGGCCAGGACCGTCGTCTCGAACTTCCCCTTGGACGCCGGGTTGTTCAGCGTGTCGTCCAGGTCGAGCGTGTCGCACACGCCCCACTCCGAGCCGATCCGGTCCTCCGGCTTGGCGGGCAGCACGTCGGGGCCGTCCGGGATGCCGGTGAGCCTGCCCTTGGGCAGCCGGGCGAGCGCCTTCTCGCTGACCAGCTTGGGCTCGCCGCCCGCGACGCCGGGCGCGGCGCCGGCCACGCCCGCCTGCGCGTCGCCGCCGGTGACCGCGGGCTGGCCCCGGTCCGGGGACTGCTGGTTGAGCAGCAGCAGCCGCGCGGAGGCCAGGTTGGTCATCGGGATCAGCTGGGTGGGCTGGCGCCGCACCACGTAGACCTGGCCGGTCTCCTTGCTGATCGCGATCTGGGTCTGGTCGTCGATCTTCGGGTCCGGCGAGAAGAAGCCGAACACCAGGAAGCCGATCAGGCCGATGACGCCGAGGATCACACCCACCGCGGTGGCGCGCGAGTGCGTGCGCATCGGATCGTGCAGCATCACCGCGTCCCGGCGCACCAAGGCGGACTGCATCCTGCGCAGCACGAAGCGGTAAGCCTGGACCTGTGACTTGGTGGTGGGTGTTGATGCCATTCTGGCTCGCTGCTCTCCCAGTCGCGGTACGGTCTGCACGATAGCCGGACGGCGGGTGGCGCGTGCGCGGGTTGGTCAGACCCGATCGGTCCACCCGCCGAACGCCGACGGGAAAGAGAACGAGATCGGATGTCCGTGACCGCCCCACATCCGGGCCCGCCCAACCCCGCCGCGGCGCGCGCCCAGGCCGCCGGGGGCGCCGTGCGCGCCGCCCTGCTCCGGGCCCGCCGCCGCGCCACCGGCGCGGGCTTCGGCTCCCTGCCGGTCGCCAACCTGGTGGTCCTGGAGGTCGGCGTCGCGATCGGCCTGGTCCTGCTCGCGATCGGCGCCACCGGCGACGGGATCGCGCCCGCCCTGGCGTACACGGCGGGCGGCATCGTGCTGGTCTCCCTCGTCCTCGCCTTCACGCGCTCCCGGGGCCGCTGGCTGACCCAGTGGATCGGGCTCGTCGCGCGCTACAACCTGCGCGGCCACACCCGCACCGCCAAGCGCAGCGGGCCGGTGGAGATGAAGCCGCCGTCGGAGGAGGAGACCTCGGTCATCGGCCCGGACGACCCGCGCGTGGCGCTGCTGCGGCTGGCCGTGCCGGACCTGGTGGTGGCCAGGGGCGCCGACCACGAGCGCCGCCCGCTGGGCATGGCCTGGCACCAGGGCGCGTGGACGGCCGTGCTGCTGGTCGACCCGGCGCCCGGCCTGGTCACGGCGGTGGGCAGCGCGCCGGCGCTGCCGCTGGGCGCGCTCGCGCCGACCCTGGAGGACCGGGGCGTCGTGCTGGACGCGATCTCGGTCATCTGGCACTGCTACCCGGGCAGCGCGGCGCTGCCGGCGAACTCGCCGGCGCTCAACTCGTACCTGGAGGTGCTGGGCCCGCTGCCGGCGGCGGCCCGGCGCACCACGTGGATCGCGGTGCGGCTGGACCCGAGGCGGTGCGCGGCGGCGATCCGCGAGCGCGGCGGCGGCGTCGTGGGCGCGCACCGGGCGCTGATCGGCGCGCTGTCGCGGGTCCGCAACGCGCTGGAGTCCGCGGGCGTGGCGATCCGGCCGCTGGACCCCGACGAGCTGATCCGCGCCGGCATCTCGGCCGCCGAGCTGACCTCGGTGGCGGGCTCGAACAACGCGGTGTCGCTGCGCGAGAAGTGGTCCGGCGTCACCGCGGGCGGCGTCGGCCACGCCTCCTACGCGATCACCGGCTGGCCGGCCAAGGGGATGCGGAACAACCTCAACGCGCTGACCGGCGTGCGGGCGCTGTCCTCGACGCTGTCGATGACGATCTCGCCGAGCAGCGAGCAGGGCCAGGTCGGCCTGCGCGGCCTGGTGCGGGTCTCGGCCCGCACGCCCTCCGAGCTGGGCCGCGCCGACGACCGGATCAAGGCGCTGGCCGACAAGCTGGACGTCACGCTGACCCCGCTGAACGGCCTGCAGGTCGCCGGGCTGGCCGCCACCCTGCCGCTGGGAGGTGTCGCGTGAGCGGCTCGCGGCTGCTGGACACCCGCGGCCAGGGGCGGGGCGTCGCGCCCGAGTTCCTCGTCGCGCCGCAACTGCTGGACGTGGTCTCGCCCTCCGGCGACCGGGGCGGCATGGTGCTGGGCTCGGGCCCGAAGGGCGAGCCGCTGACGATCTCGGTGCTGCGGTCCGCGCCGACCCGCATGGTCGTGGTCGGCGGGCTGTACCTGGCGCGGCAGGTCGCGCTGCGCGCGATGGCGACCGGCGCGTGGATCACCATCGCGACCGGCCGGCCGCAGGCGTGGCAGCCGGTGGTGCGGGCGGCGGGCACGGGCCAGGACGGGCGGCCCTCGCCGCTGGTGCAGCTGCGCCGGCTGAGCCCGGTGGAGCTGCCCCGCCCGTCGGAGGACAGCCCGCTGCTGGTCGTGCACGACGGCGGCCACGTGCCGCAGGAGCTGTTCCCGCCGCGCTCGCCGTGGCAGACGACGATGTACGTGCTGCCGTACCTGCACCCGCAGGCGGCGAGCACCGCCACCACCGCCGACCTGGTGCTGCTGCAGCGGCTGCCGGTCGGGCAGGCGCAGCTGGCCGGCCAGATCTGGCGGCTGCCGCCGCGGATGGCGCACCAGCTGACCACGCTGAAGGACGACCAGGTGATCGCGCTGGGCGCGAACCTGTGGCTCCCGCTGCGGCTGGTGACCACGCCGGGTGAGCAGCAGATCCTGGGCGCCGTCCGCCGCGGCGACTGACCCGTCGGCACGAGCGCGGCGGCGCCCCGGACCCCGAGGTCCGGGGCGCCGTTCGTCGTCCCCGGGGCCTTCACCACTTTGCGTGGCTTCTCGTTCACAGATCGGGTGAATTCTGTGGAAACGCCGTTGGACGGGTATCCCCGGTAGGTCCTTGCCCGAGCACGCAGGGCGAACCGGCGGCGGCTCACCGCGCCCGACAGGGTCCGGGGGCGGCCCGACCGGGCGCCCGGCCCGCGAACAGGAGACCCCGCCATGGGAGACGTCCGCCCGTCCCGGGCCAAGCGGTGGACCGGCGCCGGGGCTGCCGGCGCCGCGTTCGCCGTCACGGCCGCCCTGACCGCTTCGCCCCCGGCCGCCGCCGAGGGCGACGTCCTCGGCCTCGGCGCCGAGAACGCGATCAAGGACAGCTTCATCGTGGTGCTCGACGAGACGAGCACCAGCAGCGCCGCCGAGCTGGGCGCCCAGTACCAGGCGAACGTGAAGCACACCTACACCAGCGCCCTGCGCGGCTTCGCCGCGACCATGAGCGAGGCGAACGCCCGCGAGCTGGCCGCCGACCCGTCGGTCGCCTACGTCCAGCAGGACGTCGAGGTGCGGCTCACCGGAGCCCAGACGCCCACCCCGTCGTGGGGCCTGGACCGCGTCGACCAGGCCGCCCTGCCGCTGGACGACACCTACACCCACCCCAACGAGGGCGAGGGCGTCACCGCCTACATCATCGACACGGGCATCCGCGCCTCGCACGCCGACTTCGGCGGCCGGGTCGCGCCGGGCCGCGACGTCGTGGACGACGACGACGACCCCGCCGACTGCAACGGCCACGGCACGCACGTCGCGGGCACCGTCGGCGGCACGGCGCACGGCGTCGCCAAGAAGGTCGGGCTGGTCGGCGTGCGGGTGCTGGACTGCTCCGGCTCCGGCTCCTACTCGGGCGTGATCGCGGGTATCGACTGGGTGACGGCCAACGCCGCCAAGCCGGCCGTCGCGAACATGTCCCTGGGCGGCGACGCGAACGCGACCGTCGACCAGGCGGTGCGCAACTCCATCGCGGCCGGCGTGACCTACGGCCTGGCCGCGGGCAACGACAAGGGCGGGGACGCGTGCGAGACCTCGCCCGCGCGCGTCGCCGAGGGCATCACCGTCGGCTCGACCACCCCCACCGACGCGCGCTCGGCGTTCTCCAACATCGGCGGCTGCCTGGACCTCTTCGCGCCGGGCTCGGACATCACCTCCGCCTGGCTCACCGACGACACGGCCACCAAGACCATCAGCGGCACCTCGATGGCCACCCCGCACGTGGTCGGCGCGGCGGCGGTCCACCTGTCCGCGAACCCGTCGGCGACCCCTCAGCAGGTGCGCGACGCCCTGGTGGCGGGCGCGACCCCCGACGTGGTGACCGACGCCGGCAGCGGCTCGCCGAACAAGCTGCTGCGCGTGGTCGGCGACGCCGCCCCGCCGCCCGACGGCTGCCCGGCGCAGACCAGCGACACCGACGTGCCCGTGCCGGACCGGGGCACCGCCGGCAGCACCATCACCGTCACCGGCTGCGCCGGCAAGGCCGGGTCGGGGGCCACCGTCGAGGTGCACGTCAAGCACCCCCACCGCGGTGACCTGTCGATCGACCTGGTCGCCCCGAGCGGCGCGGTGCAGCGGCTCAAGCCGCAGAGCGGGTCGGACGGCGCGGACGACGTCGACGCGACCTTCCCGGTGGACCTGTCGGCGGAGGACGCGAACGGCGCCTGGGAGCTGCGCGTGCGCGACTGGTACGGCCAGGACACCGGCCACATCGACTCCTGGACGCTCGACCTGTGACCCGACCGCGGCGACCCGACCGGCCCCCGCACCGCCCGCGGTGCGGGGGCCGTCGCGCGCCGTCACCCGTTTGGCGGCTTGTGGAACACTGATCATCCGACATCGAGCCAAGAGGGTGGGACCGTGGCCGCAGCACCGGAGCACGGGTACGCGTCGCGGACGACCAGGCCGTACCCGGCGATCGGCCCGCACACCGTCGAGGACTGGCTGGACCTGCCGCCCACGGTGGACGGCTCGCGCATCGAACTGATCCTCGGAGACCTCCACGTGACTTCCGCGCCCTCCGGTGAGCACCAGTACGCGGCCAGCCGGCTCATCCGCCCCCTGGAGGACGCCGTCGCCGCCGCCCGGCAGACCGGCTTCTACGTGGTCACGGCGGTGGGCGTGCGGATCACCACCCCCTTCCGCACGGCGCTGGTCCCCGACGTGGTGGTGCTCAACCAGCCACCGGTCGGCGCGAGCTTCCCGGCCGAGGCCCTGGCCCTGGCCGTGGAGGTCTGGTCGCCCGGCAACTCGCTCGCGGAGCGCCAGTTCACGATGCTCGGCTACGCGGGTGCCGGCGTGCCGTTCTTCTGGGCGGTCGACCGGCAGGGCGCGCACGACGGCCTGCGCCTGACCGCGTACCGCCTGGACAAGGGCGCGTACCGGGAGGAGAACGCCCTCAAGCCGGGCGAGGCCGCCGCCGTCACCGCCTCACCGGTCCCGATCACCCTGGACGTCGCCGACCTGACCGTCTACTGACCCCACCGGGCCGCTGTCGCATGACCTCACCCGTTTGGTGGACCATGGAACACTGTGGTCGGAGTCGAACCGGGAGGTGGAGCCGTGTCCGCAGCTCCGGAACAGGGGTACGGGCCACCGGGCGCCCCTCGTCGCCCGGCGATCGGCCCGCACACCGTCGAGGACTGGTTGGCCCTGAACCCCACCGCGGACGGGTCACGCGTCGAGTTGATCCTTGGACACATCCACGTGAGCCCCGCACCCTCCGGCGAGCACCAGCTCGCCGCGTTCACCCTCGCCCTGGCGATCCGAGAGGCCGTGCGCGCCGCGGGGCGGTCGGACCTGCACGTGGTCCCCGCCGTGAACGTGCGGATCTCCACGGCGTTCCGCACCGCGCTGATCCCGGACGTGGTGGTGCTGACCAGACCCCCCGTCGGGGTGAGCTTCCCGGCCGAGGCCCTGGCCCTGGCCGTGGAGATCTGGTCACCTGGAAACCCGCGCGTGGAGCGCGAGCTGAAGATGCTCGGCTACGCGGGCGCAGGGGTGCCGTTCTTCTGGGCGGTCGACCAGTCCAGCGAACTCAGCGAGCCGCGGCTGACCGCGTACCGCTTGGACGAGGGCCTCTACCGGGAGGAGGACGTCCTCAAGCCGGGCACGGAGGCCCCGATCACCGCCTCGCCGGTCCCGTTCCGGCTGGACATCTCCGACCTGGCGGTCTAGCCGCGCCGGTCGTGCGGTTCAGCGGCGCCGGCCGGTGGCGCGGTCGGCGCGCCTCGCCCGGTCCCGGCACTCCGCCAGGGCCTCCAGCACCCGCGGCCACGTGCAGGCCGGGTCGGTGTCGCGGTTGTGCCGGGCGATGCGCCGGCGCTCGGCGCGGTCGGCGGCCAGGCGGGTCACCGCGCCCGCCAGGTCGTCCGACAGCAGGCCCTCCACGCCGTCCCGCACGAAGTCCGCCACCCCCGTGCCCGGCCGGGCGACCACAGGCACGCCGGCCGTCCTCGCCTCCAGCGCCGCCAGCCCGAACGCCTCCGCCGCCGTCGGGTTGACGAACAGGTCCGCGCCCGCCAGCAGCCGCACCACCCCGTCGCGGTCCAGCCGGCCCGGCAGGCTCACCCAGTCCATGCCGTGCCGGCGCAGGTAGCGGCGCATCGCGGGCAGCTCCGGCCCCGCACCGGCGATCGTCGCCCTCAGGTCCCCCACCCGCCGCCGCACCTCCCGCAGCACGGCCAGCAGGTGCATCGGCTGCTTGCGGGGCGCCAGCCGCCCCACCGACACCACGTGCACCGCGCCGTCCGGCCGCTGCGCCGGGATGCCCCGCCACAGCTCGGGCGCGATGCCGTTGGGCACCACCGCCACCGGCACGCCCGGCAGCGCCACCCGCACCCGCTCGGCGGCGGCCCGGCTCACCGCGGCCAGCACGAGCGGCCCGCGGGTCCAACCCCGCCACCGGTCCAGCCCGCCGTACAGGCGCCGCACCACCGGGTCCCACATGCTGTGCACGATCGCGACCGTCGGCAGGCCGAGCCGCAACGCCGACCGGATCCCCGACCACCCGAACGGCGAGACCGCGCCCAGGTGCACGTAGACGACCTCCGGCCGCAGCCCCGCCAGCAGCCGGTCCAGGTGGGCGCCCGCCCGCGGGTGCACCGGCGGGCTGCCCGGCAGGCGGGCGGTGATGCGGTGCACGGCGTACCCGGGCCGCTGCTCGGCGTGCCGGGTGGCGGTGACGACGTGCACCTGCTCGCCGGTCCGGCGTTGCGCGTCGGCCAGGCCGGCGACCTGGACCTCGATCCCGCCCAGGCGCGGGAGGAAGCAGTCGGTGAGGTGGACGGTCGACACGGACCCTCCCGTCAAGCCGCCGGACGGAGCAACTGACACTCTTGCACCTGTGAGCCGAACGTGCGTGTTCTTCCACGCCCACCCGGACGACGAGGCCCTGCTGACCGGCGGGACGATGGCCCGCCTCGCGGCCGAGGGGCACCGGGTCGTCCTCGTCGTGGCGACAGCGGGCGAGCGCGGGCTCTCGGCGGCGCGCGGGGACCTGGGCGCGGTGCGGACGAGGGAGGCGCACGCGTCGGCGAAGGCGCTGGGCTGCGCGCGCGTCGAGTTCCTCGGCTACGAGGACTCGGGGCTCGACGGCTCGGGCGGGTCCGGGCGGAACGGGTCCGGGCCGGGCGGGTCCGGGCCGGGCGGTTTCGCGCGGGCGGGGGTGCCGGAGGCGGCGGACCGGCTGGCGGAGTTGCTGCACGAGGAACGCGCGGACCTGCTGACCACCTACGACCCGACCGGCGGCTACGGCCACCCCGACCACGTGCAGGTGCACCGGGTGGGCGCGCTGGCGGCGGAGCTCGCCGGCACGCCGAGGGTCTGGGAGGCCACCGTCGACCGGACCCTGCTGCTGCGCGGCCTGCGCCTGGCGAGGCTGGCCCGCGACTTCGACCTCACCCCGTTCACGACGGCCTACACCCCGCGCCACCGGATCACCCACCGGGTCGACGTGCGGCGGTACGCCCCGCAGAAGCGGGCCGCCCTGGCGGCCCACGCGACCCAGACGACGGGCGGCGACGGGCCCCGGACCCTCACCGCCCTGCTGAGCCTGCCCGGCCCCCTGTTCCGCCTGGTCCTGGGCACCGAGTGGTACGTCGAGCGCAAGCGCTTGCGGGCCTGGAGCCGGTGAACCGCGGAAAGTGTCGGTGCGCCGTGGGACGATCGAACCGGGGGCCGGAGGCCAACCCCGATCCCCGATCCGGGCAGGGACCCGAGCGGGGACCCGAGCGGGGATCCGGGCGGAAACCCGAGCAGGAACCCGGGCGCGCGGCCAGGCCCGAGCCCCCGCCACCCGGCACCACGCCGCACGCACCGCCCGACCCCACACCACCGCCCGACCCCGCACCGGCACCACCCGGCTCCGCGTCTGCACCACCGCCCGACCCCGCACGGCCCGACCCCGCACCACCCGACCCGACACCGCTCGACCCCGCACCACCCGGCCACGCACCGGCGCTACCCGACCCCGCACCACCCGGCCCAGCACCGGCACCACCACCCGGCGCCGACCGGACCGGCGCCGACCGGACCGCAGGCGACCCCGCCGCGAACCCCGCCGACCGCCCGACCCACCCGCACACCCGCACCCGCACCCGCACCTGGCTGCGCGCCGCCGCCTCCGCCGCCTCCCTGGCGCTGGCCGCCTACCTGGTCGCCGCCCTGGTCCCCGCCCTCGGCGGCGTCGGCTGGGCCGCCCTCGGGCAGCGGCTGGCCGACGTGGGCCCCGCCCCGCTGCTCGGCCTCACCGCCCTGTGGCTGGCCGGCCTCTGGGCCTACACCCACGTCCTCACCGGCTCGCTGCCCGGCCTGCGCCGCACCCGGGCGTTCAGCCTCAACGCCGCCGGCAGCGCGGTCAGCAACCTGCTCCCGTTCGGCGGCGCGGCCGGTGTCGCGGTGACCGCCGTGATGGCGTCGAGCTGGGGCCACACCGCGCGCGCCATCGCCACGTCGGCCGTCGTCACCGGCCTGTGGAACGCCGTCTTCCGGGTCGCCCTGCCGGTGGTGGCGCTGGCCGTCCAGGGCGCGGCCGTCCTCGGCCACGGCGTCCTGGCCGCCACCACCGCCACCGCCGGCGCGCTGGCGCTCGCCGTCGTGGCCCTCACCAGGCTGCGGTGGCTCGCCGGGCTGCTCGGGGGCCGGGCCCGCCGCTGGCTGCTGCGCCTGCACCGCGAGACGGGCCAGGTCGTCCGCGCCGGCTGGGTCGGCATGACCCTGGGCATGACCGCCTACCTGGTGCTCCAGGCGCTGCTGCTGTGGTGCTGCCTGGCCGCCACCGGCGCCCGGCTCCCGCTCGCCGCGCTGGTCGCCGCGTTCGCCGTCAGCCGCCTGCTCACCCTGGCGGTGATCACGCCCGGCGGGTTCGGGGTCAGCGAGAACGGCACGATCGCGCTGCTGCTCGCCCTGGGCACGCCGCCCGAGCCGGCCGCCGCGGGCGTGCTGCTGTTCGCGTTCTTCACCTACGTGCTGGAGATCCCGCTCGGTGGGGCGCTGTGGCTCAGCTGGTCGGTGCGCCGCGCACGTTCCGCGTGACCAGCGCCCGCGCGGCCAGGTCCGCGTCCTGCGGGTAGTCCACCCGCACCAGCGACAACCCGTGCGGCGGCGCGACCGTCACCGCGCTCGACCGGGTGGTGGAGGCCAGCAGCGAAGCGGGCCACGGCACCGGCTTGCGCCCCTCGCCCACCGCCAGCAGCGCGCCGACCAGGCTGCGCACCATCGAGTGGCAGAACGCGTCCGCCGACACGCGGGCGGTCAGCACGTCGCCGGACCGCTCCCAGGTCAGGCGCTGCAGCTCGCGGATGGTGGTCGCGCCCTCCCGCCGCTTGCAGAACGCGCAGAAGTCCCGCTCCCCCAGCAGCAGGGCCGACGCCGCGTTCAGCGCGCCCTCGTCCAGCGGGCGCGGCCACGCCAGGGTGTCCGCGCGCCGCAGCGGGTGCGCGCCGTGCGGGGCGTCGGTCACCCGGTACTCGTAGTGCCGCCGCAGCGCCGAGAACCGCGCGTCGAACGCCGGCGGCACGACGCGGGCGGAGAAGACCCGGACGTCGGCGGGCAGGGCGCGCGCCAGCCGGCGGGGCAGCCCGGCGACGTCCACCGCGGCCGGGAGGTCGGCGTGCGCCACCTGGCCGGCCGCGTGCACGCCGGCGTCCGTCCGGCCCGCCACGGTCAGGTTCACGTCCTCGCGCAGCACCGTGGACATGGTGTCCTCCAGCACCCCGCACACCGTGCGGCGCTCCGGCTGCCGCGCCCAGCCGGAGAACCCCGTGCCGTCGTAGGCGAGGTCCAGGCGCACGCGAACGAGCCCGTCACCCCCGGAGGGGGCGACGGGCTCGTCGGCGAGCAGGTCGGTCAGGACTTGTCCTTCTCGGCCTTGGTGGTGTCGTCGTCCGCGGCGCCCTCGGCGGGCTCCTCGGCGGCGTCCTTGGTGGCCGACTCGGGCGCTTCCGCGTCCTGGTCCGCGACCTCGGCGGTGTCCGCGGGGGCGGCGGCCTCGGGGGCCTCGTCCTTGGCGAACTTGGTCTTGCGGGCCCGCTCGGCCTCGGACGTGACGGTCTTCTCCGCCACCAGCTCGATCACGGCCATGGGGGCGTTGTCGCCCTTGCGCGGCAGCGTCTTGGTGATGCGGGTGTAACCGCCCGGCCGGTCCGCGAACTGCGGGCCGATCTCGGCGAACAGCTTGTGCACGACGTCCTTGTCGCGGATGACCTTGAGGATCTCGCGACGGTTGTGCAGGTCGCCGACCTTCGCCTTGCTGATCAGCTTCTCGGCGTAGGGGCGCAGCCGCTTGGCCTTCGCCTCCGTGGTCGTGATCCGACCGTGGGTGAACAGCGACGTGGCCAGGTTGGCCAGCATGAGCCGCTCATGGGCCGGCGAGCCCCCGAGACGGGGTCCCTTGGTGGGGGTAGGCATCGAATTGCTCCTCGGATTACTTTCTGATCCTCTGCTCCGGCCCGGCCGTCAAGCGGCCTCAGAGCTGCTCGGTCTCCGCGTAGTCCTGGCCGTCGTCGTGGGTGTCCACGGTCGTGTCCGCGCCCCAGCCCTCGGCGGGGTACTCGGACGCGGCGGCCGACGGGTCGAACCCGGGGGGGCTGTCCTTCAGCGCGAGGCCGAGGCCGACGAGCTTCATCTTGACCTCGTCGATCGACTTGGCGCCGAAGTTGCGGATGTCCAGCAGGTCCGCCTCGCTGCGCGAGACCAGCTCGCCCACCGTGTGGATGCCCTCGCGCTTGAGGCAGTTGTAGGACCGGACGGTGAGGTCCAGGTCCTCGATCGGCATCGCGAACGCCGCGATGGTGTCCGCCTCGGCGGGCGACGGTCCGATCTCGATGCCCTCGGCGTCGACGTTCAGCTCGCGCGCGAGGCCGAACAGCTCCACCAGCGTCTTGCCCGCCGACGCGACGGCGTCGCGCGGCGTGATGGAGGGCTTGGTCTCCACGTCGAGGATCAGCTTGTCGAAGTCGGTCCGCTGCTCGACACGGGTGGCCTCGACCTTGTAGGTCACCTTCATGACGGGCGAGTAGATCGAGTCGACGGGGATGCGGCCGATCTCGGCTCCGGCCTGCTTGTTCTGCACGGCGGGGACGTAGCCGCGACCGCGCTCGACCACGAGCTCGATCTCCAGCTTGCCCTTGCCGTTCAGGGTCGCGATGTGCAGGTCGGGGTTGTGCACCGTGACACCGGCCGGGGGCACGATGTCGCCGGCGGTCACCGCGCCCGGCCCCTGCTTGCGCAGGTACATGGTCACCGGCTCGTCCTCCTCGGAGCTGACGACCAGCTCCTTGAGGTTGAGGATGATGTCGGTGACGTCCTCCTTCACGCCGGGGACGGTCGTGAACTCGTGCAGCACGCCGTCGATGCGGATGCTGGTCACGGCCGCGCCGGGGATGGAGGACAGCAGGGTGCGGCGGATGGAGTTGCCGAGGGTGTAGCCGAAGCCCGGCTCCAGCGGCTCGATGACGAACCGGGAGCGGGTCTCGTTGACCGCTTCCTCGCTGAGCGAGGGGCGCTGGGAAATCAGCATCGGGTTCTTCCTCTCTCAAACCCGGCGACCGCCATATGACGCCGGGAGTGCCGGTCGCGGAGACCGGCGAACGCGTGCGGCACACCATTCCGTGCCGTCGCGGGACCCGACCGGGGGACGGCGTGGGCCGTCCCCCGGGAGGATCACTTCGAGTAGAGCTCGACGATGAGCTGCTCGGTGACGGGCGTGTCGATCTGCGCCCGCTCCGGCAGCTGGTGCACCAGGATGCGCAGGTTGGACTGCACGACCTGGAGCCACGCCGGGATGGGACGGTCGCCGAACGACGCGCGCGCGGCCTCGAAGGGCAGCGTGGGCAGCGACTTCGGCTTCACGTCGATGATGTCGAACTTCGACACCCGGTAGCTCGGGATGTTCACCTTGTGGCCGTTGACCAGGAAGTGCCCGTGGCTGACCAGCTGGCGGGCCTGGCGGCGGGTGCGCGCGAGACCCGCGCGGTACACCACGTTGTCCAGGCGGGACTCCAGGATCTGCAGCAGGTTCTCACCGGTCTTGCCGGTGCGGCGGACCGCTTCCTCGTAGTAGCGGCGGAACTGCTTCTCCAGCACGCCGTACGTGTAGCGGGCCTTCTGCTTCTCCTGGAGCTGGAGCAGGTACTCCGACTCCTTGATCCGGCCGCGGCCGTGCTGGCCGGGCGGGTAGGGGCGCCGCTCGAACGCCTGGTCGCCGCCGACGAGGTCGACCTTGAGCCGGCGGGAGATGCGGGTGGCTGGTCCCGTGTAGCGAGCCATGTGTGCTTACTCCTCCCCGTGCCTCAGACCCGGCGCCGCTTGGGCGGGCGGCAGCCGTTGTGGGGCTGCGGGGTCACGTCCTGGATGGTGCCGACCTCCAGGCCGGCGGCCTGGAGCGAGCGGATCGCGGTCTCGCGGCCGGAGCCGGGACCCTTCACGAACACGTCGACCTTGCGCATGCCGTGCTCGGCGGCCTTGCGGGCGGCGTTCTCGGCGGCCATCTGGGCGGCGAACGGCGTCGACTTGCGGGAGCCCTTGAAGCCGACGTGGCCGGCGGAGGCCCAGCTGATCACGTTGCCCATCGGGTCCGTGATGGACACGATGGTGTTGTTGAACGTGCTCTTGATGTGCGCCTGGCCGTGCGAGACGTTCTTCTTCTCCTTGCGCCGGACCTTCTTGACCCCGGCGCCCGTGCGGGACTTGGGTGGCATCTCTGGGTGATCTCCTACTTGCTGGTTCGCGAGGTCTTACTTCTTGCCGGCCTTCTTCTTGCCCGCAACGGTCTTCTTCGGACCCTTACGAGTGCGCGCGTTCGTCTTGGTGCGCTGCCCGCGGACGGGCAGGTTGCGACGGTGGCGCAGGCCCTCGTAGCAGCCGATTTCCATCTTGCGGCGGATGTCGGCCTGAACCTCGCGGCGGAGGTCACCCTCGACCTTGAAGTTGTTCTCGATGTAGTCCCGCAGCTTGGCGAGGTCGTCGTCGCCGAGGTCCTTGACGCGCAGGTCGGGGGACACCCCGGTGGCGATCAGCAGTTCCTTGGAACGGGTGCGACCAATGCCGAAGATGTAGGTGAGCGCGATCTCCATCCGCTTCTCGCGGGGGAGGTCGACGCCAGCGAGTCGTGCCATACGGCGCTTGCTCCTGTCGGTTCGCCCCAGGTCTGCTCCTCGCCCGATTCCGGGACTGACTCGCTGTGTCAGCACCGACCGCTCTCACGGCCGGTGTCCCGGCCCCGGCCTGGGTTCCGGGGGTGTGCGCCACCGCGGTGCACGGTGGTGGCGCAGGTGCGAAGAGGCTTGCTTGTGTCGCGTCCGCGAGGACCACGACGTCGTGCTAGGCGGCTCTGGTCAGCCCTGGCGCTGCTTGTGGCGCAGGTTCTCGCAGATCACCATGACCCGGCCGTGGCGGCGGATCACCTTGCACTTGTCGCAGATCTTCTTGACGCTCGGCTGGACCTTCACGCCTGAGCTCTCCTGCTCGTAACCAGGTGCCCGGCGAGTTGCGCGGGCACCGTGGAGGTCACTTGTAGCGGTAGACGATGCGCCCGCGGGACAGGTCGTAGGGCGAGAGCTCCACGACAACCCGGTCCTCTGGGAGGATGCGGATGTAGTGCTGACGCATCTTGCCGCTGATGTGTGCCAGGACCTTGTGCCCGTTCTCCAACTCGACGCGGAACATCGCGTTGGGGAGCGGCTCGACTACGCGGCCCTCGACCTCAATGGCCCCGTCCTTCTTGCCCATGTCCTCCGCGTTTCGTGACGGTGGGTGCTTCACTGGTGGGTTGCGGCCACGCGGAGCCCCGACTCCTTCAAGGCCCTTGCGAACCCTGCCAGCCGTCTTCTAGCGTCACGGGCATGGCGGAACCGGCGCTACGAGTGCGCCACCCGTCCATAGTACGCGCGTGGGCGAGGATGCCCAAATCGGGGCCGGTCAAGGCCGGTGCGGCGCCCGGGCGTCACGGCGCGAGGAGCACCAGCAGGCCCCCCAGCAGGGCGATCCACACCCACCAGGGGTGCACCGGCTCGTCGAGCACCAGGCACAGCGCGCCCCACGCCACGAGGTTCACCGCCGTCACCGCGAGGTGGAGGACCACCCACTTCCCCCTCGACCGCCGGGCGGGCGGGCGCGGGGCGTCGGGCGGCAGGTCGCCGGTGAGCGCCACCAGCTCGGCGTAGCTGTCGGCGGCGGCGACGCGCCGGACGCGCTCCCCGTACTCCGCCTCGGTCAGCCGGCCCGCGGCCCGCGCCCGGGCCAGCTCGTCGGCGACGGCCGCGCGGTCGGCGCGCCGGAAGTCGTTCACCTCCGCTGCCTGCCGGACACGAGCCAGGCGACGCCGAGCACCGAGCCGGCGGGCAGCGCCACCCACGGGAACCACGGGGGCGCGAGACCCCCGCCGCCCAGCAGGCCGGCCAGGAACCAGAGGGCGAGGCCCAGCGCGCCCGCGCTGAGCCAGAGGACCGCGAGGACCCGGAACGCGGCCCTCGCGCCGCCGGGCGGCTCGTCGGCGGGCGGCGGCGGTCGGTGGCCGGCGGTGGCGGGCGGCGGGGTCCGGTGGGGCTGCGTCACCGGACCATCGTGGCGCGGGGCGGCCGGCCGCAGAAGGGGGCGGGCCCCCGACCCGGCGGTCCGGACCGCACCCGTCCCGGTGCTCGGGACCGCACCCGGCCCGGCGCCCCGCCGCGGGGGCGGGGCCGCGCTGCTCACTCCTCCGGGGCGGTGAGGACCCACGGGCCGTCGTCGGTGATGGCGACGCTGTGCTCCCAGTGGGCGGCCCGCGAGCCGTCCTCCGTGATCACGGTCCAGCCGTCGTCCAGCTCCTTCGTGCGCTCGCTGCCCAGCGTCAGCATGGGCTCGATGGCGATCGCCATGCCCACCTTGAGCCGGGCGCCCTTGCCGGGCTTGCCGTAGTTCGGCAGGAACGGGTCCATGTGCATCTCGGTGCCGATGCCGTGGCCGCCGTAGCCCTCGACGATGCCGTACTCGACGCCGTCCCGCTCCCCCGCCAGGATCGTGGCCGACTCGATGGCGAACGAGATGTCGCCCAGCCGCCCGCCGGGCACGGCCGCCTCGATGCCCGCGAGCATCGACGCGCGGGTCGCCTCGGACAGCTTCGCCTCGGCCTCGGTCACGGCGCCCACCGCGAGGGTGACCGCCGAGTCGCCGTGCCAGCCGTCCAGGATCGCGCCGCAGTCGATCGAGATCAGGTCGCCCTCGGCCAGGACCTGGGTCCGGGCCGGGATGCCGTGGACGACCTGCTCGTTGACCGAGGCGCAGATGCTCGCCGGGAAGCCGTGGTAGCCCTTGAAGCTCGGCACCGCGCCCGCGTCCCGGATGGTCTGCTCGGCCAGCTCGTCCAGCTCGGCCGTGCTCACGCCGGGCGCGGTGTGCTCGGTCAGCAGCGCCAGGGTCCGCGCCACGACCAGGCCGGCGGCCCGCATGGCCTCCAGCTGGCCGCGGCTCTTGATCTGGATCATGCGGTCGCGACCGCCCGGTGCGGCCCTGCGCAGGACGTCGAGGAGACCACCGGTCACCTCTCGTCGCGCTGCGACCGCAGCGCCCGCAGCGCCCGCTCGCTGATCTCCTCCACGTCGCCGACCGCGTCGATGGACACGACGATCCCGGAGTAGTGGTCGAGCAGCGGAGCGGTCTCCGAGCGGTACACCTGCTGGCGGTGGCGGATGACCTCTTCCTTGTCGTCCGCCCGGCCGCGCGCCAGGAGCCGCTCCACGACGACGTCCTCGGGGACGCGGAACTCCACCACGGCGTCCAGCGCGGCGTCGTCCGCGGCGAGGATCTCGGCGAGCACGGCCGCCTGGGCGACGTTGCGGGGGAAGCCGTCGAGCAGGAAGCCGTTCGCGGCGTCCGGCTGCGACAGGCGGTCCCGGACCATCTCGTTGGTTACCTCGTCCGGCACCAGCTCGCCGGAGTCCAGGTACTCCTGGACCTCCTTGCCGAGGTCGGTCTGCTGGCTGATGTGGGCGCGGAAGAGGTCCCCGGTGGAGATGTGCGGCACGCCGAGCTTGGTCTTGAGCAGTTCGGCCTGAGTGCCCTTGCCCGCTCCGGGCGGGCCGACGAGAACGAGTCGCACTAGCGGAGGAACCCTTCGTAATTGCGCTGCATGAGCTGGCTCTCGATCTGCTTAACAGTGTCGAGGCCGACACCCACCATGATCAGCACCGCCGTGCCGCCGAACGGGAAGTTCTGGTTCTGGCCCTGGTCGGTGATGTCCAGGAAGAAGTTCGGCAGGATGGCGACGATGCCCAGGTAGATCGAGCCAGGCAGCGTGATCCGCCCCAGGACGAAGCGGAGGTACTCGGCGGTGGGTCGACCCGGTCGGATACCCGGGATGAACCCGCCGAACTTCTTCATCTCGTCGGCGCGCTCGTCCGGGTTGAACGTGATGCCGACGTAGAAGTAGGTGAAGAAGACGATCAGCAGGAAGTACAGCGCGATGTGCACCGGGCTGGACTGGGTCACCAGGTGCGTCGCGACGAAGGTCGCGAACCAACCGGGCGCCGACCCGTCGGTCGAGGCGGTCAGCCGCGAGATCAGGTCGGGCAGGTAGAGCAGCGAGGAGGCGAAGATGACCGGGATGACGCCGGCCTGGTTCACCTTCAGCGGCAGGTAGGTCGAGGTGCCGCCGTACATCCGGCGGCCGATCATGCGCTTCGCGTACTGCACCGGGATGCGGCGCTGGGCCTGCTCGACGTAGATGACGCTCGCGATGATCAGCAGCGCCGCCACGCAGACCAGGAAGAAGGTCAGGCCGCCGCGGTTGAGGATGAGGCCGCCCTCGGCCGGGATGCGGGCCGCGATGCCGGTGAAGATCAGCAGCGACATGCCGTTGCCGATCCCCTTCTCGGTGATGATCTCACCGAGCCACATGATGACGCTGGTGCCGGCCGTCATGGTGACGATCAGGACGATGAGCGTCCAGACGCCCTGCTCGGGGATGACGTCGACGTCGCAGTTGGCGAACAGCTGGCCGCGCACGGCCAGCGCCACGATGCCGGTCGACTGGAGGACCGCGAGCGCGATGGTCAGGTAGCGGGTGTACTGGGTCAGCTTGCCCTGACCCGCCTGGCCTTCCTTCTTCAGCTGCTCGAACCGCGGGATGACCACGGTGAGCAGCTGGATGATGATGCTCGCGGTGATGTAGGGCATGATGCCCAGCGCGAAGATCGACAAGTTCAGCAGCGCACCGCCGCTGAACAGGTTGATCAGGGAGTAGATCCCCTGCTGGTCGACCTGCTCGACGCAGATCTTGACGTTCTTGAAGGAGACGCCCGGCGCGGGCATGGTCGCGCCCAACCGGTACACCACGATGATCCCCAGCGTGAAGAGGATCTTCTTCCGTAGGTCCGGCGTCGCGAGAGCCGAGCGGAATGCGCCGAGCACGCGAACCTCCATCAGCGTTGCCGCCCCGCCTGGGTCGGCATCCTGCGGTACCGGCTGTGTTGCCGGCACAGTCTTGCGGTCTCTTCCACCGGGCGCGCCGGCGGTGCGGAAGCGGCGGGTAGCCGCGACCGACCCGGAGGACATCCGGGTTCAGCCCGCGACTTTAACAGCCGCGGAGCCGATCGCCGTAGTCAGTCGTCCTTCACAGTTTTGGCGAACGGTGTTCACACTTCGCACTTGATCGACTACTCGTGTCCGCAAGCCGCCGAATGGATCAAGTTGGCGGTGCGGGGGTGGGTCGACCGGGTCGCCGCGACTCCCCGGGAGCGGGTGGGCCGGGTCGGGCCGGCCGGTGGTCAGGGGCCTGCCGCGCCCGGCCGGAGCGCGCCGGTCCCGCGGTTCGGGCGGCGCTTCGCCGGGGTGGGGCCCGGCTCGGCGGAGGGCCGGGGCCGCACGGGCCGGCGGCGCCCCCTGGGCGGTGGGATTTACGCCCTGCGTGAACGGGTGTCTCGATTGGGTGATTTCGAGGGCGCCCTGGGCGAGGGGGTGCCCGTGGTGCGGAAGAAAGCCCGGAAGAGGGTTCGGGAAGTGCGGTGCGGCGGCGCGGAGGGGAAGGGCCGGAAGGGGCCTCACCGGGCAGGCGGGCCGCCGAGGACGGCACGACGCCCGGAGTGGGGGCGCGGTGGGGGTGGAAGCCCCCTCACAAGGCGAAAGGCCCCCGGAGTGGACTCCGGGGGCCTTCCGACGGGGTGCCGCGGGTCAGAGCACCGTGGTGGTGCCGCCGGCGGCAGCGATCTTCTCGACCGCGCTGCCCGAGAACTTGTGGGCCACGACGTCGAGCTTGACGCCGTTCAGGTCGCCGTTGCCGAGGACCTTCACCAGTTCGTTCTTCCGCACCAGGCCGGCGTGGACCAGCGCGTCCGCGTCGACCCGGCCGCCGTCCGGGAACACCCGGGCCAGGTCGCCGACGTTCACGACCTGGTACTCGGTGCGGAACGGGTTGCGGAAGCCCTTGAGCTTGGGCAGGCGCATGTGCAGCGGCATCTGGCCGCCCTCGAAGCGCGGCGACACGTTCTTCCGCGCCCCGGTGCCCTTCGTGCCCCGACCGGCGGTCTTGCCCTTCGAGCCCTCACCGCGACCGACCCGGGTCTTCGCGGTCTTGGCGCCGGGGGCCGGGCGCAGGTCATGGATCTTGATGGTCACGACTGGACCTCCTCGACGACCACCAGGTGGCGCACGGCGTGGATCAGGCCGCGCACCTGCGGCGAGTCCTCGCGGACCACCGACTGGCGGATCTTGCGCAACCCCAGGGTCCGGAGGGACTCGCGGTGGTTGTGCTTGGTACCGATGCTGCTCTTCACCTGGGTGACCTTGAGCTGTGCCATGGTCACACCGCCCCTGCGCGAGCGCGGAGCATACCGGCGGGAGCCACGTCCTCCAGGGGCAGGCCGCGACGGGCCGCGACCTCCTCCGGGCGCTGGAGGCCCTTCAGGGCCTCCACGGTGGCGTGCACGATGTTGATGGCGTTGTCGGAGCCCAGCGACTTGCTCAGCACGTCGTGGACACCGGCGCACTCCAGCACCGCGCGGACCGCGCCACCGGCGATGACACCGGTACCGGCCGAGGCCGGGCGCAGCAGCACGACGCCGGCCGCCTTCTCGCCCTGCACCGGGTGAGGGATCGTGCCCGCGATGCGGGGGACGCGGAAGAAGTTCTTCTTCGCCTCCTCGACACCCTTGGCGATCGCGGCCGGGACTTCCTTGGCCTTGCCGTAGCCGACACCGACCATGCCGTCGCCGTCGCCGACCACGACCAGGGCGGTGAAGCTGAAGCGACGACCACCCTTGACGACCTTGGAGACGCGGTTGATCGCAACCACGCGCTCCAGGTGCGGGGTCTTCTCCTGGGCCGCGCCGCCGCGGCCGCCGTCACGACGGTCGCGACGCTCTCCGCGCTCGCCCCCGCCGCCTTCGCGACGCGTGCGTCCTGGCATCAGGCGTCCCTCTCAATTCCAGTAAGGATCATTGTCAGAACTCCAGCCCCGCCTCGCGGGCGGCGTCGGCCAGAGCGGCGATGCGACCGTGGTAGGCGTTGCCGCCGCGGTCGAACACGACCTTGGTGATGCCGGCGTCCTTGGCCCGCGCCGCGGCCAGCTGACCGACCTTCGCGGCGCGCGCCTTCTTGTCGCCGTCGACCGCCCGGACGTCCGCCTCCACGGAGGAGGCCGCCGCGATGGTGTGACCGGCCAGGTCGTCGATGATCTGCACGGTGATGTGCTTCGACGACCGGTGCACGACCAGGCGCGGGCGCTCGGGCGTGCCGCTGACCTTCTTGCGGAGGCGGAAGTGACGGCGGGTCTTCGCGACGCGGCGCGTGGTCGAGATGTCCTTGCCGACCGGCTTCCGCTTGGTTGCAGTCTCGCTCATGTCACTTACCCGTCTTTCCGACCTTGCGGCGGATCTTCTCGCCCGCGTAGCGCACGCCCTTGCCCTTGTACGGGTCGGGCTTGCGCAGCTTGCGGATGTTGGCGGCGACCTCGCCCACGAGCTGCTTGTCGATGCCGGCCACGGAGAACCGGGTCGGGGTCTCCACCGCGAAGGTGATGCCCTCGGGGGCCTCGACCTTCACCGGGTGGCTGTAGCCGAGCGCGAACTCCAGGTCGGAGCCCTTCAGCGCGACGCGGTAGCCGACCCCGTGGATCTCCATCTTCTTCTCGTAGCCCTGGGTCACGCCGATGACCATGTTCTGCACCAGGGTGCGGGACAGGCCGTGGAGCGAACGGCTCCGGCGCTCGTCGTTGGGGCGCTTCACCTCGAGGGTGCCGTCCTCGGCCTTCTCGATGACGATCGGCTCGGCGATCGTCAGCGACAGGGTGCCCTTGGGCCCCTTCACGCTGACGTCCCGGCCCGCGATGTCCACGTCGACCCCGGAGGGGACGGTGATCGGCAGCTTTCCGATGCGCGACATGCCTAGTCCCCCTTCCTCACCAGACGTAGGCGAGGACTTCTCCGCCCACGCCCTGCTTGTTGGCCTGGCGGTCGGTCAGCAGACCGCCAGAGGTCGAGATGATCGCCACGCCCAGGCCACCGAGGACCTTCGGCAGGTTGGTCGACTTCGCGTACACCCGCAGGCCGGGCTTGGACACGCGCCGCAGACCGGCGATGCTGCGCTCCCGGTTCGGGCCGTACTTCAGCTCGATCACCAGGTGCTTGCTCACGTCGCCCTGCTCGTCGCGGTAGCTGGCGATGTAGCCCTCGCGCTTGAGGATCTCGGCGATGTTCGCCTTCAACTTCGAGTGCGGCATCACGACCTTGTCGTGGTAAGCCGAGTTCGCGTTCCGCAGACGCGTCAGCATGTCTGCGATCGGGTCGGTCATCGTCATGGTGACCTGGTCAACCTTTCTCGCTGCGGTTCCCCAGTCAGGGTCCGAGCCGGTCTGGCGACCGGCTGGTCGTGAGCGGGCCTACAGCGAAGTGGATTCGTGAAAAAAGAGCTGCCGCCGAGCCGGTGCTACCAGCTGGACTTGTTCACACCGGGCAGCTCGCCGCGGTGGGCCATCTCGCGGAGGCAGATCCGGCACAGGCCGAACTTGCGGAACACCGAGTGCGGGCGACCGCAGCGCTGGCAGCGGGTGTAGGCCCGCACCTTGAACTTCGGCTTGGCCGCGGCCTTGTTGATCAGCGCCTTCTTGGCCATGGTCAGTTCTCCTTGAACGGGAAGCCCAGGAGCTTCAGCAGCGCCCGGCCCTCGTCGTCGTTGGTCGCGGTCGTCACCACGGTGATGTCCATGCCGCGGGGACGGTCGATCGCGTCCGGGTCGATCTCGTGGAACATCGACTGCTCGTTGAGACCGAACGTGTAGTTGCCGTTGCCGTCGAACTGCTTGCCCGACAGGCCGCGGAAGTCGCGGATGCGGGGCAGCGCGATGGTCAGCAGCCGGTCCAGGAACTCCCACATGCGGTCGCCGCGCAGCGTGACGCGCGCGCCGATCGGCATGCCCTCGCGGAGCTTGAACTGCGCGATGGACTTGCGGGCCTTGCGGACCTCGGGGCGCTGGCCGGTGATGATCGACAGGTCCTTCACGGCGCCCTCGATCAGCTTGCCGTCGCGGGCGGCGTCGCCGACGCCCATGTTGACGACGACCTTCACGATGCCGGGGATCTGCATCACGTTGCCGTACTCGAACTGCTTGCGCAGCTCCGCGACGATCTCCTCGCGGTAGCGCGTCTTCAGCCGCGGCGTGGTCTTCTCTGCGGTGGTCATCAGATGTCCTTCCCGTTACGACGGGAAATGCGGACCCGCTTGCCCTCGTCGTTCGTCCGGTAGCCAACGCGGGTCGGCTTGCCGTCCGAGTCGACCACCATCACGTTGGACACGTGGATGGGGGCCTCCTGGGTCACGATGCCGCCCGACTGCGCGCCGCGCTGGGTCTGCGTGATCCGGGTGTGCTTCTTGATCCGGTTGACACCCTCGACCAGGACGCGGTCCTGGGCGGGGTAGGCCATGATGACCTTGCCGCGCGCGCCCTTGTCCTTGCCGGCGATGACGACGACCGTGTCGCCCTTCTTCACCTTCATCAGAGCACCTCCGGCGCCAGCGAGATGATCTTCATGAACTTCTTGTCGCGCAGCTCGCGGCCCACCGGGCCGAAGATGCGGGTGCCGCGCGGCTCGTTGTCGTTCTTGATGAGCACGGCGGCGTTCTCGTCGAACCGGATGTAAGAGCCGTCGGGACGGCGCTTCTCCTTGACGGTGCGCACGACGACGGCCTTGACGACGTCGCCCTTCTTCACACCGGCGCCGGGGATGGCCTGCTTCACCGTGGCGACGATGATGTCCCCGATGCCCGCGTAGCGGCGGCCGGAGCCACCGAGAACACGGATGCAGAGGATCTCCTTCGCACCGGTGTTGTCGGCGACGCGCAGCCGCGACTCCTGCTGGATCACTTACCCACTCCTTGACCATTCCTGGCCCGCCAGATTTCCGACCTGACGGGCTCGGTCGGGCTCTACTTGGCCTTTTCGAGGATCTCGACGAGGCGCCAGCGCTTGGTGGCCGACAGCGGCCGGGTCTCCATGAGCAGGACGCGGTCGCCGATGCCGGCGGTGTTCTGCTCGTCGTGCGCCTTCACCTTGGTGGTGGAGCGCAGGACCTTGGCGTACCGGCGGTGCTTCTTCCGGTCCTCCAGCGCCACGACGATCGTCTTGTCCATCTTGTCGGACACGACGTAGCCCTCGCGGACCTTGCGGTCGCCGCGGACCTCGGTCGTCGTCTCAGTCACTTCGTTGTTCTCGCTCATGCCGCACCTTCACCAGTGGAGACCGCGTCGGGAGAGACCGAAAGGCCCAGCTCCCGCTCCCGCATCACGGTGTAGATCCGGGCGATCTCGTGCCGGACCGCGCGGAGACGGCGGTTGTTGTCCAGCTGCCCGGTGGCCATCTGGAAGCGGAGGTTGAACAGCTCCTCCTTCGCCTCCCTCAGGCGCAGCACGAGCTCTTCCTCGGTGAGCTCACGCAGCAACGAAGCCGCGGAACCCGCTTCAGTGCTTGCCATTGGCTAGAACTCACCACCCTCACGCGTAACGATGCGGCACTTCATCGGGAGCTTGTGGATCGCGCGGCGGAGCGCCTCGCGGGCCACGGTCTCGTTCGGGAAGCTCATCTCGAAGAGCACCCGGCCCGGCTTGATGTTGGCGACCCACCACTCGGGCGAGCCCTTGCCGGAACCCATGCGGGTCTCGGCCGGCTTCTTGGTCAGCGGGCGGTCCGGGAAGATGTTGATCCAGACCTTGCCACCGCGGCGGATGTGCCGGGTGATGGCGATACGCGCCGACTCGATCTGCCGGTTGGTCACGTAGGCGGGCTCCAGGGCCTGGATGCCGTACTCGCCGAAGGTGACCCTCGTGCCGCCCTTGGCAGCACCGGACCGACCCGGGTGGTGCTGCTTGCGGTGCTTGACCCTGCGCGGGATGAGCACTACTCAGCCCTCCGTCTTCGCGACGGCCGGGGCGTTGTCGGTCGCAACGTCGCCGGTCGTCTGCTCGTTAGCCTGTGCGGCCCGTCCGGCCTCGGTGCTCGTCGCCGTGGTGCCGCTGGCGCCGGAGCGCCGGGCCCGGTTCGGGCGGTCGCCGCGGTCGCGCCGGGGCGCCCGCTCGGCCGAGGACGGCGCCGCGTCGCGCTCGCGCTTCGCGCTGAGGCCACCGACGATGTCGCCCTTGTAGATCCACACCTTCACGCCGATCCGGCCGAACGTGGTGCGGGCCTCGAAGAAGCCGTAGTCGATGTCGGCGCGCAGCGTGTGCAGCGGCACCCGGCCGTCGCGGTAGTGCTCGGAACGGGACATCTCGGCGCCGCCGAGACGGCCGCCGCACTGCACGCGGATGCCCTTGACCTGCGGCGAGCGCATGGCCGACTGGATGGCCTTGCGCATCGCGCGGCGGAAGGCGACGCGGTTGGACAGCTGCTCGGCCACGCCCTGCGCGACGAGCTGCGCGTCCGACTCGGGGCTCTTGACCTCGAGGATGTTCAGCTGCACCTGCTTCTTGGTGAGCTTCTCCAGCTCACCGCGGATGCGGTCGGCCTCCGCGCCGCGCCGGCCGATGACGATGCCCGGCCGGGCGGTGTGGATGTCGACGCGGACCCGGTCGCGGGTGCGCTCGATCTCCACCTTGGAGATGCCGGCACGCTCCATGCCGCGCGAGAGCAGCTTGCGGATCTTGACGTCCTCGGCCACGTACTCGGCGTACTGCTTGTCGGCGTACCAGCGGGACTTCCAGTCGGTGGTGATCCCCAGCCGGAAGCCGTGCGGGTTGATCTTCTGGCCCACTACCGGGTTCCCTTCGCGCTGGTCTTCTTCGGACGCGACTCCACCTCGACGGTGATGTGGCTCGTCCGCTTGCGGATCCGGTACGCACGGCCCTGGGCCCGCGGGCGGAACCGCTTGAGGGTCGGACCCTCGTCCACGTAGACCTTGGCCACCCAGAGGGTGTCGGGGTCCAGGGACAGGTTGTTCTCGGCGTTGGCCACGGCACTCGCGAGCACCTTGCGGACCGGCTCACTTGCCGCCTGCGGCGCGAACTGGAGCACGGCCAGGGCCTCGCTGGCGCTACGACCCCTGATGAGCTCGACGACGCGGCGCACCTTCATCGGCGTGTCGCGGACGTAGCGAGCCCGAGCCACGGCGCGCGGAAACTCCGGCGCCTGGGCTTCGTTGCGGGCGTTCATCGCTGCTTCCCCTTGCTCTTCCTCTAGTTCGTCGCCTAGCGGCGGCGCGACTTCCGGTCGTCCTTGATGTGGCCCTTGAACGTGCGGGTCGGCGCGAACTCGCCGAGCTTGTGCCCGACCATCGCCTCCGTCACGAACACCGGCACGTGCTTGCGGCCGTCGTGCACCGCGATCGTGTGGCCCAGCATGTCGGGGATGATCGTCGACCGGCGGGACCAGGTCTTGATGACGGTCTTCTTGCCCGACTCGTTGAGGACGTCCACCTTCTTGAGCAGGTGGTCGTCGACGAAGGGGCCCTTCTTAAGGCTGCGTGGCATCCTTCACTCCCTCCCTGCTCAGCGCTTCTTACCGGTGCGACGACGCCGGACGATGAGCTTGTCGCTTGCCTTGCGGCGGCGGGTACGGCCTTCGGGCTTGCCGGCGGGGTTCACCGGGTGGCGACCACCGGAGGTCTTGCCCTCACCACCACCGTGCGGGTGGTCGACCGGGTTCATGGCGACACCGCGGACGGTGGGCTTGCGGCCCTTCCAGCGCATCCGGCCGGCCTTGCCCCAGTTGATGTTCTGGTGCTCGGCGTTGCCGACCTCGCCGACCGTGGCGCGGCAGCGCACGTCCACGTTGCGGATCTCGCCCGAGGGCATCCGCAGCTGGGCGTACGGGCCGTCCTTGGCCACGAGCTGCACGCTCGCGCCGGCCGAGCGGGCGATCTTCGCGCCGCCGCCGGGGCGCAGCTCGATCGCGTGCACCACGGTGCCGACCGGGATGTTGCGCAGCGGCAGGTTGTTGCCCGGCTTGATGTCGGCCTTGGGGCCGTTCTCGATCCGGTCGCCCTGCCGCAGCTTGGCCGGGGCGATGATGTAGCGCTTCTCGCCGTCGACGTAGTGCAGCAGCGCGATGCGGGCGGTGCGGTTGGGGTCGTACTCGATGTGAGCGACCTTGGCCGGCACGCCGTCCTTGTCGGTGCGGCGGAAGTCGATCAGGCGGTAGGCCCGCTTGTGGCCGCCGCCCTTGTGCCGCGTCGTGATCTTGCCCGACGCGTTGCGGCCACCGCGGCCGTGCAGCGGGCGGATCAGCGACTTCTCCGGCGTCGACCGAGTGATCTCGGCGAAGTCGGAGACGCTCGCACCGCGACGACCCGGGGTCGTCGGCTTGTACTTGCGAATGCCCATCTCTACGCAGTCCTCGTCGTCATCAGGCGGCCGGGCCGCCGAAGATCTCGATCGGCTTGCTCTCGGCGGACAGCGTCACGATGGCGCGCTTGGTGTCCTTGCGCTTGCCGAAGCCCGTCCGGGTGCGCTTGCGCTTGCCCTGGCGGTTGATCGTGTTGACGCTGACGACCTTGACGCCGAAGACCTTCTCCACGGCAATCTTGATCTGGGTCTTGTTCGAGCCGGGAGCCACCACGAAGGTGTACTTGTTCTCCTCCAGGAGCCCGTAGGACTTCTCGGAGATGACCGGCGCGAGCAGGATGTCCCTGTGGTCGGGGATCACTTCTCGTCCTCCACTTCGGACGAACCGGCGACCGCCTCGGCCGAGCCGGCGCCCTGCTGGGCCTTGCTCGCCAGGAACACGTCCAGAGCGTCCTTGGTGAACACCACGTCGTCGTTGACCAGCACGTCGTAGGTGTTCAGCTGGTCCGGGGCGATGATGTGCACGTGCGGCAGGTTGCGCAGGCTGACCCACGAAACCTCCTCGGTGCGCAGCAGCACCGCGAGCACCCGGCGGGCCTCGGTGACCGACTCCAGGACCTTGCGGGCGGTCTTGGTCGACGGGGCGTCGCCCTCGACGAAACCGCTCACCACGTGGACCTGGCCGGCGCGCGCCCGGTCGGACAGGGCGCCGCGCAGCGCGGCGGCCTTCATCTTCTTGGGGGTGCGCTGGCTGTAGTCGCGCGGCTGGGGGCCGTGCACGGTGCCACCGCCGGCGAACTGCGGCGCGCGGGTCGAGCCCTGGCGGGCGCGGCCGGTGCCCTTCTGCCGGTAGGGCTTCTTGCCGCCGCCGGAGACCTCGCCGCGGGTCTTCGTGGAGTGCGTGCCCTGGCGGGCCGCGGCCTGCTGGGCCACGACGACCTGGTGCAGCAGCGCCACGTTCGCCTGCGCGCCGAAGATCGCGGCGGGCAGCTCGACGCTGCCGTCGGTCTTGCCGTCCGGGGTGCGGATCTCAACGGACGTCATGATCAGGCACCACCCTTCGCAGCGGTCTTGACGAACACGGTGCCGCCCTTGGGGCCGGGCACCGCGCCCTTGATGAGCAGCAGGCCGGACTCGACGTCGACCCGGTGCACCTTGAGGTTCTGGGTGGTCACGCGCACGTGGCCCATGCGACCGGCCATGCGCAGGCCCTTGAACACGCGGCCGGGCGTGGCGCAGCCGCCGATGGAGCCGGGCGAGCGGTGCTTGCGCTGCGTGCCGTGGCTGGCGCCGAGGCCGTGGAAGCCGTGGCGCTTCATGACACCCGCGGTGCCCTTGCCCTTGCTGGTGCCGACCACGTCGACCACCGCGCCGGCCTCGAAGACCTCGGCGGTGACCTCCTGGCCGACCTCGTAGTCGGACGCGTCGGTGGTGCGCAGCTCCGCCAGGTGGCGGCGCGGGGTGACACCGGCCTTGGCGAAGTGGCCCGCGACGGGCTTCTTCACCTTGCGCGGGTCGATCGCGCCGAAGGCGAGCTGCACGGCCGAGTAGCCGTCGTTCTCCTGGGTCCGGACCTGGGTGACCACGTTCGGCTCTGCCTTGACGACGGTGACCGGGACGATCCGGTTGTTCTCGTCGAAGACCTGAGTCATGCCGAGCTTGGTGCCCAGGAGGCCCTTAACCTGCCTGTCAGACATTGGTCTCGTTACTCTCCGCGTCCAACGCTTACTGGATGTTGACGTCGACGCTCGCCGGCAGGTCGATGCGCATGAGCGCGTCCACCGTCTTCGGCGTCGGGTCGAGGATGTCGATCAGACGCTTGTGCGTGCGCATCTCGAAGTGCTCGCGCGAGTCCTTGTACTTGTGCGGCGAGCGGATGACGCAGTAGACGTTCTTCTCAGTGGGCAGCGGCACAGGCCCGACGACCCGAGCGCCGGTGCGCGTCACGGTCTCGACGATCTTGCGCGCGGACGCGTCGATCGCCTCGTGGTCGTAGGCCTTGAGCCGGATGCGGATCTTCTGTCCCGCCATGATGGCTTGCCGTTCCTCTGCTTCTCGATACCGCTGCGGTGCGGGCAGCCGAATGAGGTCAGCGAGACCTCCGGCGCGTACCGCCCCCTATTCAGGACTGACACCTCAGCGGTGTCACGGTGCCCGGTCCACGCGGTCGGGCGTGTCGCGCCCTCGGCCACAGACCGGTCCCACTGATCAAACCCGTGGGATTGTCGTGCTGGTGAATCCCCTCGTGACGGGGCGGCCGGGTTCCCGAGGGAACCGGCCGCCCCGACGAGCAACCCGTCAATGGTCGCACACCGGGGTGCGCAGACCAAATCGGGGGTCCGTTATCGGACGCAGGTCACTTGATGATCTTGGTGACCGAGCCCGCGCCGACCGTCCGGCCACCCTCGCGGATGGCGAACCGCAGGCCCTCGTCCATCGCGATCGGCTGGATCAGCTTCACGGCCATGGAGGTGGTGTCGCCCGGCATGACCATCTCGGTGCCCTCGGGGAGGGTCACGACGCCGGTCACGTCGGTGGTGCGGAAGTAGAACTGCGGGCGGTAGTTGTTGAAGAACGGCGTGTGGCGGCCGCCCTCGTCCTTGGACAGGATGTAGACCTGCGCCTCGAACTCGGTGTGCGGGGTGGTGGTGCCCGGCTTCACGATCACCATGCCGCGCTCCACCTCCTCGCGCTTGATGCCGCGCAGGAGCAGGGCGGCGTTGTCGCCGGCCTGGCCCTGGTCGAGGAACTTCTTGAACATCTCGATCGAGGTGACCGTCGTCTTCTTCGACGTCTCCTTGATGCCGACGATCTCGACTTCCTCGTTGACGTTGATCACGCCGCGCTCGATGCGACCGGTCACCACGGTGCCGCGACCGGTGATCGTGAAGACGTCCTCCACCGGCATCAGGAACGGCCGGTCGACCTCGCGCTCGGGCTCCGGGATGTTCTCGTCCACGGCGTCCATCAGGCCGATGAGCTTCTCGCCCCACTCGGCGTCGCCCTCCAGCGCCTTCAGCGCGGAGACGCGCACGACCGGCAGGTCGTCGCCCGGGAACTCGTACTCGGAGAGCAGCTCGCGGACCTCGAGCTCGACGAGCTCCAGGATCTCCTCGTCGTCCACCATGTCGGCCTTGTTGAGGGCCACCACGATGTAGGGCACACCGACCTGGCGGGCCAGGAGGACGTGCTCCTTCGTCTGCGGCATCGGGCCGTCGGTCGCCGCGACCACCAGGATGGCGCCGTCCATCTGCGCCGCACCGGTGATCATGTTCTTGATGTAGTCGGCGTGACCGGGGCAGTCGACGTGCGCGTAGTGGCGCTTGTCGGTCTGGTACTCGATGTGCGCGATCGAGATGGTGATGCCGCGCTGCTTCTCCTCCGGCGCCTTGTCGATCTGGTCGAACGGCGTGAAGGGGTTCAGTTCCGGGTACTTGTCGTGCAGGACCTTGGAGATCGCCGCGGTCAGCGTCGTCTTGCCGTGGTCGATGTGACCGATGGTGCCGATGTTGACGTGCGGCTTCGTCCGCTCGAACTTCGCCTTCGCCACTGGATTGTCCTCCTGGACTTCTATTGCTGTGCCCGACGGGTGTCTGCCACCCGCCGGGCGTCACGTCAGGGTTCTGCGGACCCCAGGGACGAGAGACCCCGGAGAGCCCGCGTGGTGCTGCGGTGCTCCGGTTGGGGTTACTCGCCCGTCGCCTTCGCGATGATCTCCTTCGCGACGTTCGTGGGAACCTCGGCGTAGGAGTCAAAGGTCATCGAGTAGTTCGCGCGACCCTGGGTCTTGGACCGCAGGTCGCCGACGTACCCGAACATCTCCGACAGCGGGACCAGCGCCTTGACGACGCGGGTGCCGCTGCGCTCCTCCATGGCCTGGATCTGGCCACGGCGGGAGTTCAGGTCGCCGATGACGTCGCCCATGTACTCCTCGGGCGTGGTCACTTCGACCGCCATCATCGGCTCGAGCAGGGCCGGGTCGGCCTTCCGGGCGGCTTCCTTGAGCGCCATGGAGCCGGCGATCTTGAACGCCATCTCGGAGGAGTCGACCTCGTGGTAGGCGCCGTCGGTCAGCGTGACCTTGATGCCGACCAGCGGGTAGCCCGCCAGCACGCCGTACTGCATCGCGTCCTGGGCGCCGGCGTCCACCGACGGGATGTACTCCCGCGGGATGCGGCCACCGGTCACCGCGTTCACGAACTCGTAGAGCGCGCCCGCCTCGTTCTTCTCCAGCGGCTCGATGTCGATCAGGACCTTGGCGAACTGGCCCGAGCCACCGGTCTGCTTCTTGTGCGTGTAGGAGTACTTCTCCACCTTGCGGCGGATCGTCTCGCGGTACGCCACCTGCGGCTTGCCGATGTTCGCCTCGACCTTGAACTCGCGGCGCATCCGGTCCACCAGGATGTCCAGGTGGAGCTCGCCCATGCCGGCGATGATCGTCTGGCCGGTCTCCTGGTCGAGGTTGACCCGGAACGTCGGGTCCTCCTCGGCGAGCTTCTGGATCGCGGTGCCCAGCTTCTCCTGGTCGGCCTTGGTCTTCGGCTCGATCGCCACCTGGATGACCGGCTCCGGGAACGTCATCGACTCCAGCACGATGGGGTGCTGCGGGTCGCAGAGCGTCTCGCCGGTGGTCGTGTCCTTCAGGCCGATCACGGCGTAGATGTGGCCCGCGATGGCCTCGTCGACCGGGTTCTCCTTGTTGGCGTGCATCTGGAAGATCTTCCCGATGCGCTCCTTGCGGTCCTTGGTCGAGTTGATGACCTGCGTGGAGGTCGCGACCCGGCCCGAGTAGACTCGGATGTAGGTCAGCTTGCCGAAGAACGGGTGCACCGCGATCTTGAACGCCAGCGCGGCGAACGGCTCGTCGGTGGACGGCTTGCGGAAGGCCGGCGTCTCGCCGTCCTGCAGCGTGCCCTCGACCGGCGGGAGGTCCAGCGGGGCCGGCAGGTAGTCGATCACCGCGTCGAGCATGGGCTGCACGCCCTTGTTCTTGAACGCGGAACCGCACAGCACCGGGTAGGCGGAGCCCTCGGCGACGATCTTGCGGATGCCGGCCTTGATCTGGGCGACGGTCAGCTCCTCGCCGCCCAGGTAGGACTCCATCAGGGCGTCGTCGGTCTCCGCGACGGCCTCGACCAGCGCCTCGCGGTACTCGTTCGCCTTGTCCACGAGGTCGGCCGGGATCTCCTCGACCGCGTAGTCCTCGCCCTTCTGGACCTCGCCGCGCCAGGTCAGCGCGCGCATCTCGACCAGGTCGACCACGCCGATGAAGTCGCTCTCCGACCCGATCGGGATCTGGATCGGCAGCGGCTTCGCGCCCAGGCGCTCGGAGATGGTGCGCACGGTGAAGTAGAAGTCGGCGCCCAGCTTGTCCATCTTGTTGACGAAGCAGATGCGCGGGACGTCGTACTTGGTGGCCTGCCGCCAGACCTGCTCGGACTGGGGCTCGACGCCCTCCTTGCCGTCGAACACGGCGACGGCGCCGTCGAGGACGCGGAGGTTGCGCTCCACCTCGACGGTGAAGTCGACGTGGCCCGGCGTGTCGATGATGTTGATCTGGTGGTTCTTCCAGAAGCACGTCGTCGCGGCGGACGTGATCGTGATGCCGCGCTCCTGCTCCTGCTCCATCCAGTCCATCACGGCCGCGCCGTCGTGGACCTCGCCGATCTTGTAGCTGATCCCGGTGTAGAACAGGATCCGCTCGGTCGTCGTGGTCTTGCCCGCGTCGATGTGGGCCATGATCCCGATGTTGCGGACCTTGGCCAGGTCGGTGAGCACGTCCTGTGCCACGGGTGTCTTCCCCTGTCTTGAGCTCGCTGGCTCACTAGGGCCGGGCCGCGCATCACCAGCGGTAGTGGGCGAAGGCCTTGTTCGACTCGGCCATCTTGTGGGTGTCCTCGCGGCGCTTCACGCTCGCGCCCAGGCCGTTGCTCGCGTCGAGCAGCTCGTTCATCAGGCGCTCGACCATCGTCTTCTCGCGGCGCTGCCGGGAGAAGGTGATCAGCCAGCGCAGCGCCAGCGTGGTCGCGCGGCCGGGCTTGACCTCGATCGGCACCTGGTAGGTGGCGCCACCGACGCGGCGGCTCTTGACCTCCAGGGCGGGCTTGACGTTGTCCAGCGCGCGCTTGAGCGTGACGACCGGGTCGGTGCCGGTCTTGTCGCGGGCGCCCTCGAGGGCGCCGTACACGATCCGCTCGGCCACGGAGCGCTTGCCGTCGACCAGCACCTTGTTGATGAGCTGGGTCACCAGCGGAGAGCTGTAGACCGGGTCGGAGATCAGCGGCCGCTTCGGGGCCGGTCCCTTGCGGGGCATCAGCTCTTCTCCTTCTTCGCGCCGTAGCGGCTGCGAGCCTGCTTGCGGTTCTTCACGCCCTGCGTGTCGAGCGAACCGCGGATGATCTTGTAGCGGACACCGGGGAGGTCCTTCACACGACCGCCGCGCACGAGCACCATCGAGTGCTCCTGGAGGTTGTGGCCCTCACCGGGGATGTAGGCCGTGACCTCGATGCCGCTCGTCAGCTTCACGCGGGCGACCTTGCGCAGCGCCGAGTTCGGCTTCTTGGGCGTGGTCGTGTAGACGCGGGTGCACACACCGCGCCGCTGCGGGCTGCCCTTGAGCGCCGCGGTCTTCTGCTTGGCGACCTTGTCCTGCCGGCCCTTGCGGACCAGCTGCTGGATCGTTGGCATAACGCCGGCTGCTTCTTCCGTTCGAGTGCCCGCCGCCACGCGGGCGTCGAGCACTGTTTACCTGGTCCCTCTCTGCACCCGAGGTCGGGCGTGTCGCGCCCCTTCGGCCTGGCCGAACAGGGTCTGGCACGGTTGCCCCAGGTCCGCAGGCGACATCCCAGGACGCCCCTGCGCGTGGAGGTCACCGCGGCCGGCTATCCAGCACCACTGGCGCGTAGGCACGCGGAGCGGCCCGACATGGGTCGGGCACGAGTACCAAAGATACCCCGGCCGGTTCCCACTGGTCAAAACGGGTCCGCCGCGGTCGGCGACGGGGTGCGCCCGCGCCCGTCCGGGCGCCCGCGACCGGCCCGGAGGGCCTGCTCCACCAGCACCGACGCGCCCGGCGTGGAGCCGCCGCGACAGCGCGCCCGCGGGGCCCGGCGCCGCCGGCCGGCGGTTGTCCGCGGTCCGTCCAGTATTAAGGACGCCGACCGGACCCGCCGGTTCACCCGGGCGCGGACCGCGGCCCCGCCCGGGTGAACCACACTGGCGGGGTGGATTCCGATCTCGCGGCGGGCATGGCCGCGCTGGTGGCGGCCGACGCGGAGCCCGAGGTGCTCGCCGTGCGCGGGGACGTGCTGGTGGTGCGCGTGGGCGACGTGGTGCTCAAGGCGCACGAGGGCGGCACGGACCCGGTGGCGCTCGCGGCCCGGCTGCGGTTGGCCGGCGACCCACGTCTGGGTGAACTGCTGCTGCCGCCCCGGTTCGGGCCCGCCGTCGTGCGCGGGCGGGTCGTCACGGCGTGGCCGGTCGGCGTGCCGGTGCCGCAGGCCGAGCCCGAGGACCTGCCGATGGAGGCCGCCGGGCGGGCGCTGGCGGCGCTGCACCGGTTCACCGCGGCCGACTTCGCCCCGCCCGTGCCGCCGGCGGGCGCCGTCCCGCGGATGGTGCGCGCGGTGCGGGCGCTGACCCTCGACACGCCCGCCGCCCACCTCGTGCGCCGGGCGTTCGCGACGCTGCCGGACCTGCCGGTCGGCGGCGCGGCGGTCATCCACGGCGACTGGCACCTGGGTCAGCTCGTGCGGCACGGCGGCGGCTACCGGATGATCGACGTGGACGACCTCGGCGCGGGCGACCCGGCGTGGGACCTGGCGCGGCCCGCGGCGCTGCACCTGGCCGGCGTGCTGGACCCGGTGGCCTGGGGGCGCCTGCTCGACGGGTACCTCGGCGCGGGCGGGCCCGGGGTGCCGGCGGCCGACCCGTGGTCGGTGCTGGAGGTGCCGGCGCGGGCGCTGGTGGTGCAGATGGCGGCGCGTGCCCTCTGCGCCGCGGAGCGTGACGGGACCGCCCTCGACGACGCCCGGGAGGCGCTGCTCGACGCGTGCGCGCGGATCGTGTCGGCCCACGGGCGCATTCGGCGCGGCTAATATCGGGCACATCGCGTCAAGAGCAGGAGGCTCACACGATGCAGTGTCCCAAGTGTCATGCGAACATGCGCACCTTCGACCGCATGGGCGTGCACATCGAGCAGTGCGATGGCTGCCGCGGGGTCTTCCTCGACTACGGCGAGCTGGAGGCCATCACCCGGCTGGAGCAGCAGATGGCTCCGCCGCCCCCGCCGCCGCCCGTCGCGCCGGCGCCGGCCCAGGTGCACTACGTCCAGCCCGCTCCGCAGCCGGGCTGGGGCTACGGCGGCGGCCACTACGGGCACCGCAAGCACCGCGGCCTGGGTGGCCTGTTCTTCTCGTCGTGACCCGGGTCCCGGCGGACCCGCCACGCGGCGGGTCCGCCGGGACCCGGCTTGCCACCACCGGTGACCGGTGGTGGCCCCGGGGGGCCGCCATGTCCGCCGCGACCGAGGCCGCGCCCCCGCCGAGCCCCGCCGACCCCTGACCGATCGCCGGCAGGCTGGAGGCGTGCGGAAGATCACGAGGGTCGCGCTCTGGGTCGTCGTCGTGGTGGCGGTCGGCGTCCTGCTGGAACTGCCGTGGCACTGGGTGGCCCTGGCCGGGGGCCTGCCGGTGCTCAGCGGGTGGTTGAACGACCGGCTGCGGCGCTCCACGCCGATGGGGCGGGAGGAGGCGTTCTGGGTCCACGCCCTGCGGGACCTGGCCCGGCGCCACGGCTGGCGGCACTCGGTGTCGATGGACGGCTACCGGCTGACCGGTGAGCACCGCGGCGTGCCGTTCGAGCTGGAGAGCACCGTCGAGCGGGTGTACGAGGGCGGCTCCGGCGAGTTCGACCTGCGGACCACCGGCGTGCTCAGCGTGCCGCTGGAGACCCGCCTGCCCCCGGCCCGGCTGTCGCGCCGCGACGGCGAGGTGGCCGTCGAGGCCGCGGAGGACGTCGGGCGCGCCCTGCGGGAGAGCGGCTTCGACCGGTGGCTGCTGGAGCGCGGGCTGACGGTGCTCGACGTGCGGCCGGGGCGGCTCAGCGCGCCGCTGGGCGAGCAGTCCGCGCCAGGCGTGCTCGCCCGGCTGGAGTTCCTGGTGCTCGCCGCCGAGCACTTCCCGGCGGACCTGCGCGGCGACCGGTCCTGAGCCGGCGGCGGCGCGCACGGCCCTGTCGCCGCCCCGGGCGATCGGGTCACCTCGCGCCGGAGACGCGGGCTGAGCGCGGGCATCACCGTCTTCAAAGGCCCCCGGAGCGCTCTCCGAGGGCCTTTTCGCACCCCGCACGGGCACGGGAACGCCGAACGGCCCCCGGAGCGGGAGGCTCCGGGGGCCGTTCGGGTCGTGCGGGGACTGCGGTCCGGTCAGCGGTAGTCGCGGCCGAAGTCGTAGTCGTCCAGCGGCACCGCGGCGCCGGTGCCCGTGCCGAAGACGTCCGGCGTGTAGTAGCCGTCGTCGTAGGACGGGATGGCGTAGGCCGCGGCCCGCGCCTCCTCGGTCGGCTGGACCTGGATGTTCCGGTACCGGTTGATGCCGGTGCCGGCCGGGATCAGCTTACCGATGATCACGTTCTCCTTGAGGCCGATGAGCTTGTCCGAGCGGCCGTTGATGGCCGCGTCGGTCAGGACCCTCGTCGTCTCCTGGAACGACGCCGCCGACAGCCACGAGTCGGTGGCCAGCGACGCCTTCGTGATGCCCATCAGCACCGGGCGGCCCGCCGCCGGCTCGCCGCCCTCGGCGACCACGGCGCGGTTGCCCGACTCGAACTCCGCGCGCTCGACCAGCGAGCCCGGCAGGAACTCGGTGGCGCCCGAGTCGATGATCGTCACCCGGCGCAGCATCTGCCGGACGATGACCTCGATGTGCTTGTCGTGGATCGCCACGCCCTGGGCCCGGTAGACCTTCTGGACCTCCTGGACCAGGTGCAGCTGGGCCTCGCGCGGACCCATGACGCGCAGCACCTCGTGCGGGTCGGGCGTGCCCTCCAGCAGCTGCTGGCCGACGTGCACGTGGTCGCCGTCCTGGAGCGGGCCGGTGGCGGTGTTGGCCAGCCGCTGGCGCTTCGACAGCTTCTCGAAGACGATCTCCTCGGACCCGTCGTCCGGGATGAGGGTGATCTTCCAGAAGCGGTCGCCGTCCTCGATGCGCACCCGGCCGTCGACGTCCGCGATGGGCGCCTTGCCCTTGGGCACGCGGGCCTCGAACAGCTCCTGCACGCGGGGCAGACCCGTCGTGATGTCGTCACCGGCGACACCACCCTGGTGGAAGGTGCGCATGGTCAGCTGCGTGCCGGGCTCACCGATCGACTGGGCGGCCACGATGCCGACCGCCTCGCCGACGTCGACCAGCTTGCCGGTCGCCATCGAGCGGCCGTAGCAGGACGCGCACACGCCGACCGCGGACTCGCAGGTCAGCACCGAGCGGACCTTGACGCGCGTGACGCCCGCCTCGACGAGCGTCGCCAGCGCCGGGTCGCCCAGGTCGTCGCCGCGGTTGAGCACCACGTTGCCGGCCGCGTCGGTGATGTCCTCGGCGATGGTCCGCGCGTACACGGAGGTCTGCGCGAACTCGTGCAGGCCCACCTTGTCGCCCAGCTTCTCGCCGACCGTCATGTTCACGCCGCGCGTGGTGCCGCAGTCGATCTCGCGGATGATGACGTCCTGCGAGACGTCCACCAGGCGACGGGTCAGGTAGCCCGAGTCGGCGGTGCGCAGCGCGGTGTCGGCCAGGCCCTTGCGGGCGCCGTGCGTGGCGATGAAGTACTCCAGCACCGACAGGCCCTCGCGGAACGAGTTCTTGATCGGCCGCGGGATGTACTCGCCCTTCGGGTTCGTCACCAGGCCGCGCATACCGGCCAGCGAGCGGACCTGGGTCATGTTGCCCGCCGCCCCGGACTTCACGATCATGCGGATCGAGTTGTCCTCGGGGAAGTTGGCCTCCATGACCTCGGCCACCTCTTCGGTCGCCTTGGTCCACACCTTGACCAGCTCGTTGTTGCGCTCGGTGTAGGAGAGCTGACCGCGCTGGTAGCGCTTCTCCACCGCGTCGGCGAGCTTCTCGTGCTCGTCCAGGATGCCCTGCTTGGCCTCCGGCACGAGCACGTCGGAGATCGCGACCGTGACGCCCGACCGGGTGGCCCAGTAGAAGCCGGCGTCCTTCAGCTTGTCCAGCGTCCGGGCGACGGTGACCATCGGGTACCGCTCGGCGAGGTCGTTGATGACCGTGGCCTGCCGCTTCTTGGGCATGACCTCGTTGAGGAACGGGTAGTCCTGCGGCAGGACCTCGTTGAACAGCACGCGGCCCAGGGTGGTCTCGGCCAGCCACGGCTGACCGGGCTCCCAGCCCTCCGGCTCCTGGCCCTTCGGCGGGTTCTTGTCCGTGATCCGGATCTTCACCATCGCCTGCAGGCCCACGACCTTGCGGTCGAACGCCATCAGCGCCTCGGCGGGCGACGAGTACGCCAGGCCCTCGCCGATGTCGCCCTCCTTGTGCCGGGTCAGGTGGTACAGGCCGGTCACCATGTCCAGGCGGGGCATGGCCAGCGGCTTGCCCGACGCGGGCGAGAGGATGTTGTTCGACGACAGCATCAGCACGCGCGCCTCGGCCTGCGCCTCGGCCGACAGCGGCAGGTGCACCGCCATCTGGTCACCGTCGAAGTCCGCGTTGAACGCCTCGCAGACCAGCGGGTGCAGCTGGATGGCCTTGCCCTCCACCAGCTGCGGCTCGAAAGCCTGGATGCCGAGGCGGTGCAGCGTGGGCGCGCGGTTGAGCAGCACCGGGTGCTCGGTGATGACCTCTTCCAGCACGTCCCACACGGCCGGGCGGGCGCGCTCGACCATGCGCTTGGCCGACTTGATGTTCTGCGCGTGGTTGAGGTCGACCAGCCGCTTCATGACGAACGGCTTGAACAGCTCCAGCGCCATCTGCTTGGGCAGGCCGCACTGGTGCAGCTTGAGCTGCGGGCCGACCACGATGACCGAGCGGCCCGAGTAGTCGACGCGCTTGCCGAGCAGGTTCTGCCGGAACCGGCCCTGCTTGCCCTTGAGCAGGTCGGACAGCGACTTGAGCGGCCGGTTGCCCGGCCCGGTCACCGGGCGACCGCGGCGGCCGTTGTCGAACAGCGCGTCGACGGCCTCCTGGAGCATCCGCTTCTCGTTGTTGACGATGATCTCGGGCGCGCCGAGGTCGATCAGCCGCTTGAGGCGGTTGTTCCGGTTGATGACCCGGCGGTACAGGTCGTTGAGGTCCGAGGTCGCGAAGCGGCCACCGTCGAGCTGCACCATCGGGCGCAGGTCCGGCGGGATGACCGGGACGCAGTCCAGGACCATGCCCTGCGGGTTGTTGCGGGTCGCCTGGAAGGCGGCCACGACCTTGAGCCGCTTGAGGGCGCGCAGCTTCTTCTGGCCCTTGCCGCTGCGGATGGTCTCCCGCAGCACCTCGGCCTCGGCGTCCACGTCGTAGTCGCCCAGCAGCTTCTGGATGGCCTCGGCGCCCATGGCGCCGGTGAAGTAGTCGCCGTAGCGGTCGTACAGCTCGCGGTAGAGCAGCTCGTCCGCGATCAGCTGGGCGCGCTCCAGCTTGGTGAAGGTCGACCAGATCTCGTCGAGCCGGTCCAGCTCGCGCTGGGCGCGGTCGCGGAGCTGGCGCATCTCGCGCTCGCCGCCCTCCTTGACCTTGCGGCGGACGTCGGACTTGGCGCCCTCCGCCTCCAGCTCGGCCAGGTCGGCTTCCAGCTTCTGGGCGCGCGCCTCCACGTCGGCGTCGCGCTTGTTCTCCACGCGCTTGCGCTCGACCTGCATCTCGTTCTCGAGCGTCGGCAGGTCGTTGTGGCGCAGCTCGGCGTTCACGCCCACGATCACGTAGGCCGCGAAGTAGATGATCTTCTCGAGATCCTTGGGCGCCAGGTCGAGCAGGTAGCCCAGGCGGCTGGGGACGCCCTTGAAGTACCAGATGTGCGTGACGGGCGCGGCCAGTTCGATGTGGCCCATCCGCTCGCGGCGCACCTTGGCGCGGGTCACCTCGACGCCGCAGCGCTCGCAGATGATGCCCTTGAAGCGGACGCGCTTGTACTTGCCGCAGTAGCACTCCCAGTCCCGGGTGGGACCGAAGATCTTCTCGCAGAACAAGCCGTCCTTCTCCGGCTTGAGCGTGCGGTAGTTGATGGTCTCGGGCTTCTTGACCTCGCCGAAGGACCACTGGCGGATGTCGTCCGCGGTCGCGAGACCGATGCGGAGCTCATCGAAGAAGTTGACGTCGAGCACGTCTACTCTCTTCCCCTTTTGGATCGGTTGCCCTGCGCGGGGCGGAGCTGAAGGAGCTGGTGGCGCCGGCGGGGACTAGTTGACGACGTCGTCCACGGACGGCGACTCGGTCCTCGACAGGTTGATGCCGAGGTTCGCGGCCGCGCGCTCCAGGTCTTCGTCGTCGCCGTCGCGCATCTCGATCGCGGCGCCGTCCGAGGACAGCACCTCGACGTTGAGGCACAGCGACTGGAGCTCCTTGAGCAGCACCTTGAAGGACTCCGGGATGCCGGGCTCCGGGATGTTCTCGCCCTTGACGATGGCCTCGTAGACCTTCACCCGGCCGAGCACGTCGTCGGACTTGATGGTCAGCAGCTCCTGCAGCGTGTACGCCGCGCCGTAAGCCTGCATCGCCCAGCACTCCATCTCACCGAAGCGCTGACCACCGAACTGCGCCTTGCCACCCAGCGGCTGCTGCGTGATCATCGAGTACGGGCCGGTGGACCGGGCGTGGATCTTGTCGTCCACCAGGTGCAGCAGCTTCAGGATGTACATGTAGCCGACCGACACGGGGAACGGGTACGGCTCGCCGCTGCGCCCGTCGAACAGGCGCGCCTTGCCGTTCTCCTTGACCATCCGCTCGCCGTCGCGGTTCGGGACCGTCGAGCCGAGCAGGCCCGTGATCTCGTCCTCGCGCGCGCCGTCGAAGACCGGGGTGGCGGTCTTCGTGCCGGGCTCCACCTCGTACAGGTCGGCGGGCAGGTTCTTGGCCCAGTCCGGGTCGCCGTTGATGCTCCAGCCCTGCTTGGCGATCCACCCGAGGTGGGTCTCCAGCACCTGGCCGATGTTCATCCGGCGCGGCACGCCGTGCGTGTTCAGCACGATGTCCACCGGGGTGCCGTCCTCCAGGAACGGCATGTCCTCGACGGGGAGGATCTTGCCGATGACGCCCTTGTTGCCGTGGCGGCCGGCGAGCTTGTCGCCGTCCTGGATCTTGCGCTTCTGGGCCACGTAGACGCGGACCAGCTCGTTCACGCCGGGGGGCAGCTCGTCGTCGTCCTCGCGGCTGAACACGCGGATGCCGATGACCTTGCCGTACTCGCCGTGCGGCACCTTCAGCGACGTGTCGCGCACCTCGCGGGCCTTCTCGCCGAAGATCGCGCGCAGCAGGCGCTCCTCCGGGGTCAGCTCCGTCTCGCCCTTGGGCGTGACCTTGCCGACCAGGATGTCGCCCGGCTGGACCTCGGCGCCGATGCGGATGATGCCCCGCTCGTCGAGGTCGGCCAGAACCTCCTCGGAGACGTTCGGGATGTCCCGGGTGATCTCCTCGGCGCCCAGCTTGGTGTCCCGCGCGTCGATCTCGTGCTCCTCGATGTGGATCGAGGTCAGGACGTCGTCCTGCACGAGGCGCTGCGACAGGATGATCGCGTCCTCGTAGTTGTGGCCCTCCCACGGCATGATCGCGACGAGCAGGTTCTTGCCCAGCGCCATCTCGCCGTTCTCGGTGCACGGGCCGTCGGCCAGCACCTGGCCGTGCTGCACCCGGTCGCCCTCGTTCACGATGGGCTTCTGGTTGATGCAGGTGCCCTGGTTGGACCGGCGGAACTTGTGCAGGCCGTAGGTCTGCCGCGAGCCGTCGTCGGCCATGACCGTGACGTAGTCGGCGGAGATCTCCTCCACCACGCCGGTCTTCTTGGCCACCACGACGTCGCCCGCGTCGACCGCGGCGCGCAGCTCCATGCCCGTGCCGACCAGCGGGGACTCGCTGCGCAGCAGCGGCACCGCCTGGCGCTGCATGTTCGCGCCCATCAGCGCGCGGTTGGCGTCGTCGTGCTCCAGGAACGGGATCATCGCGGTCGCGGCGGACACCATCTGCCGCGGCGAGACGTCCATGTAGTCGACGTCGCGCGGGTCGATCTGCTCGACCTCGCCGCCCTTCTTGCGGACCAGGACGCGGTCCTCCAGGAAGTTGCCCTCGTCGTCGATCCGGGCGTTCGCCTGGGCCTTGACGTAGCGGTCCTCCTCGTCCGCGGTCAGGTAGTCGATCTGGTCGGTGACCCGGCCGTCGACGACCTTGCGGTACGGCGTCTCGATGAAGCCGAACGGGTTGACCCGCCCGTAGCTCGACAGCGAGCCGATCAGGCCGATGTTCGGGCCTTCCGGCGTCTCGATCGGGCACATGCGGCCGTAGTGCGACGGGTGGACGTCGCGGACCTCCATGCCGGCCCGCTCGCGGGACAGGCCGCCGGGGCCCAGCGCCGACAGGCGGCGCTTGTGGGTCAGGCCCGCGAGGGGGTTGGTCTGGTCCATGAACTGGGAGAGCTGGGACGTGCCGAAGAACTCCTTGATCGCCGCCACGACCGGGCGGATGTTGATCAGGGTCTGCGGCGTGATCGCCTCGACGTCCTGGGTGGTCATGCGCTCGCGCACGACGCGCTCCATGCGCGACAGGCCGACCCGGATCTGGTTCTGGATCAGCTCGCCGACGGTGCGCAGGCGGCGGTTGCCGAAGTGGTCGATGTCGTCGACCTCGACCGGCACCTCGGTCTCGCCCGGCTGCATCGTCGTCTCACCGGCGTGCAGGCGGACCAGGTACTCGATCGTCGTGACGATGTCGTCCTCGGTCAGCACGCCCGTGGTGATCGGGATGTCCAGGCCCAGCTTCTTGTTGACCTTGTAGCGGCCGACCTTGGCCAGGTCGTAGCGCTTGTCCTTGAAGAACAGGTTCTCCAGCAGCGCCTGCGCCGACTCCTTCGTCGGCGGCTCGCCCGGACGCAGCTTGCGGTAGATGTCGAGCAGCGCCTCGTCGGTACCCGCGGTGTGGTCCTTCTCCAGCGTCGTCAGCAGCGTCTCGGAGAACGAGAACCGCTCGCGGATCTGCTCGGTGGTCCAGCCCAGCGCCTTCAGCAGCACCGTCACCGGCTGGCGGCGCTTGCGGTCGATGCGGACGCCGACGGTGTCGCGCTTGTCGACGTCGAACTCCAGCCAGGCACCCCGGGACGGGATGATCTTGACGCTGAAGACGTCCTTGTCGGTCGTCTTGTCGATCGCCGTGTCGTAGTAGACACCCGGCGAGCGGACGAGCTGGGAGACCACGACCCGCTCGGTGCCGTTGATGATGAACGTGCCCTTGTCGGTCATCATCGGGAAGTCACCCATGAACACCGTCTGGCTCTTGATCTCGCCGGTGGTGTGGTTGGTGAACTCCGCCGTGACGAACAGCGGGGCCGCGTACGTCATGTCCTTGTCCTTGCACTCCTCGGTCGAGGCTTTGACCTCGTCGAAGCGCGGGTCGGAGAAGGACAGCGACATCGAGCCGGAGAAGTCCTCGATCGGCGAGATCTCGTTCAAGACCTCTTCGAGGCCGCCCGTCGGCGCCTCGTCGCCCTCGTCGACGCGGCGCTGGAACCACGCCTCGTCACCGGTGAGCCACTCGAAGGACTGGATTTGCAGATCGAGCAGGTTGGGCGTCTGAAGCGGCTCGTGGATCTTCGCGAAAGAGACTCGCTTCGGCGCTCCGGGAATCCCCGACGTGGAGTTGGTCGCAGCAGTGGCCTTGGTCGCGCGAGAGATCGCCAAGATGCGTCCTTCCAGGGACAGGTAGCTGGCTAGCAGCGCACTAGCACGGCTGTCAAGGGTGCGGCGATGCCCGGCAATCCAGCTCTCGGCGAAGGGCAAACGGAAAGAGGGCAGCGCAAAGGGGCAGTCTAGCCACGCGCATGCCAACTGTCGAGAGGCACCTAAGAGGACCTTTCTCGTCGTCACCGACAGAGTGACCCCGCCGACGCCCACAGTCAAGATGCCACGCGGCGATCACCCCTGTGGCGCAAACCGAGTTCACTCGCCGTTACCGCGTTGACCTGCGAAATTACACAGTTGTGGGGCCGTCGTGAACTGATCGCGGGTGTTCGCTCCCGAAGGGTCGGCCCACCGGTTCCCCTCCGTCACAGCGCCAAAAATGTGACCTAAATCACTCCCAGCTCGGTTGTCCGCAGGCCGCCGGACCTGTCCGGGACCGGGTGGTCCGCCCCCCGGACGGGCGGGTCCCGCCCGCACCCGGGCAGGCGCGCGCCCGGACGCCCTCCCCCGCTCGCCGATCGCCGGCACCCGGGTACCCCGGAACGGGGCCGGTCGCACCTCGCGAACCCGGCCGAGCCCCGGAGGGTCTCCGGCAGCACCCGGAGGCTGCCCGGCGCCGATCCGACCGACCGCGGTCGCGAGGCCGTTGAACGCCCCCTGCACGTCGTACGGCACAGCGTGCGCGCCTGGGGCCGGGCACCGACCGGTTCCACGCCGGAAGGGCACCCCCAGGGGCGTCACGCGCGAGAGGGCGGGCACCCCCGTGGGGTGCCCGCCCTCTCGCGTGCGTGAAGAGCTAGCTCACTTGAGCGAGATCTTGGCGCCGGCCGCTTCCAGCTTCTCCTTGGCGGCGTCGGCGACGTCCTTCGCGACGTTCTCCAGCAGCGGCTTCGGAGCGGACTCGACCAGCTCCTTGGCCTCCTTCAGGCCCAGGCCCGAGACGACCTCGCGGACGACCTTGATGACCTGGATCTTCTTGTCGCCGGCGCCCTCGAGGACGACGGTGAACTCGTCCTTCTCCTCCTCGGCGGGGGCGGCCGCGCCACCACCGGCGGGAGCGGCGGCCACGGCGACCGGCGCCGCGGCGGTGACCTCGAAGGTCTCCTCGAACTGCTTCACGAAACCCGCCAGCTCGAGGAGGGTCATCTCCTTGAACGCGTCGAGCAGCTCGTCGGTGCTGAGCTTCGCCATGATCGGCGGTCCTTTCTGTCAACGCCCGAACTGCGGTCGGGACGCGGGAGTGTGTCGGGTGGTCAGCTCTCGGCGGGAGCGTCGGCCTCGGCGGGGGCCTCGGCCTCGGCGGCGGGAGCGTCCGCCGCCTTCTTCTCCTGCAGGGCAGCGGCCAGGCGGGCGACCTGGGAAGCCGGGGCGTTGAACAGACCCGCGGCCTTGGCCAGGTTGCCCTTCATCGCGCCCGCCAGCTTGGCGAGCAGCACCTCGCGGCTCTCGAGGTCCGCGATGCGGGTGACCTCGTCGACCGAGAGGGGGCGGCCGTCCATGAAGCCGCCCTTGATGACCAGGGCCTTGTTGTCCTTCGCGAAGTCGCGCAGCGCCTTGGCCGCGTCGACCGGCTCGCCTTCGACGAAGGCGATGGCGGTCGGGCCGACGAGCAGGTCTTCCAGACCCTCGACCCCGGCGTCCTGGGCGGCCAGCTTGACGAGCGTGTTCTTCGCGACGGTGTACGTGGTGCCCGCGCCGAGAGCGCGACGCAGCGTGGTGAGCTGCGCCATGGAGAGGCCGCGGTACTCGGTCACGACAGCGGCCGAGCTACCGCGGAACTTGTCCGTCAGCTCGGCGACGGCCGAAACCTTGCTGGGCTTCGCCATGATCGCCTCCTCTCTGGGCTGTGGGATGACCACCGGCCGGCGCGGAGGGAGGGCACGAAAAACGCCCCGGCGCAGCAGCAGCACGGGGCGGACGGGCGCTCGCGCGCCCACGGACCTCGTCCTCCTGCGCGGGCCGTTCGCGGTGCGAACCCTTCGTCCCCGCGCCCCGGGGGCGCGGGAAGACCAGCGGTCTTCGGTGGAACCGCCGACCAGAGTACGGGACGTGTCCCGGCGGCTCCAAATCGGCATGATGTGTCCCGTGACCGAAGAGCCACCGAGGAACCCGCCGCCGCCCCCGGACATCGACCCGGAACAGCTCCGGCAGTTCCAGGAGTTCCAGCGGTTCCAGGAGTTCCAGCGCTTCCGGCAGGCCGGTGGCGGGGCGCTGCCGCCGGGTCCGCCCACCGCGGCGCTGCCACCGGGTCCCTCCGCCGCGCCGCCGCCCGCCGCTCCGCCGCCGCCGGCCGCGCCCGCCCGCAAGCCGCTGTGGAAGGTCCTGCTGGGCAGCAAGCTCTTCCGCCGCCTGGTCTACCTCGTCGTCGTCCTGCTCGTCGTGTCGCACTTCTACGAGAAGTACTTCGGCGGCGACGACCCGGGCGACGTGGCCGTGGACAGCGGCGGCGACAAGGGCAACGTGATCGCGCCGCAGACCCCGTACGGGCTCCAGGGCACGGTCGCGCTGTTCTACAAGCACGTCATCAACGACGACGCCGGCCGCGCGTGCCTGCTGTTCAGCGAGGACGAGGCCGCGGAAGCCTTCACGCGGGCCTTCGGGGCGAAGGACTGCGAGTCGGCCGTCCACCAGCTCTCGGGCCAGGTCACCAACAGCGCGGAGTACCGCCAACCCGGCTTCCCGCCCGACATGCGGGCCGTGCCGAACGGCGGCTCCGTGGAGGTCAGCTCCTGCGCGCTCCAGGTCACCGGCGGCCCCCGCCTCGGCCGCTTCGTGCTGACCATGCAGGACAACCGGACCTGGGTGATCACCGGCTACCGGGCGGAGCCCGCGGACTGCCCGGCCGGCTGAGCGCGCCGACGGCGAAGGGCCCCCGGCGCGAACGCCGGGGGCCCTGTCAGCAGTCGATCGGCTCGCGCCCGCGGTCAGACCGCGGCTTCGTCGCTGAGCAGGTTGCGGGTCCGGTTCGGGTCGACCGGGATGCCGGGGCCCATCGTCGTGGAGACGGTGACCTTCTTCAGGTACCGGCCCTTCGCGGCCGACGGCTTGGCCCGCAGGATCTCGTCCAGCGCGGCGGCGTAGTTCTCGACCAGCTTCTCCGGGTCGAACGACACCTTGCCGATGACGAGGTGCAGGTTGGCCTGCTTGTCGACGCGGAAGTTGATCTTACCGCCCTTGATGTCCGAGACGGCCTTGGTGACGTCGGGCGTCACGGTGCCGGTCTTCGGGTTCGGCATCAGGCCGCGCGGGCCGAGGATGCGGGCGATGCGGCCGACCTTCGCCATCTGGTCGGGCGTGGCGATCGCGGCGTCGAAGTCGAGCCAGCCACCCTGGATGCGCTCGATCAGGTCCTCGGAGCCGACCGCGTCCGCGCCGGCGGCCTCGGCCTCGGCGGCCTTGTCACCGGTCGCGAAGACGATCACGCGGGCGGTCTTGCCCGTACCGTGCGGCAGGTTCACGGTGCCGCGGACCATTTGGTCGGCCTTGCGGGGGTCGACGCCGAGCCGGATGGCGACCTCGACGGTCGCGTCCAGCTTGACCTTGGACGTCTCCTTGGCGAGCTTGGCGGCCTCCAGCGGCGAGTACAGCCGCTCCCGGTCCACCAGCTCGGCAGCGTTCTGGTATGCCTTGCTGCGCTTCATCTTCTGTCCTTAACCAACAGTTGTGGTGACGAGCCAGCGCTCGGCTCTCCCACGAGTTCGGGAAATCAGCCTTCGACCGTGATGCCCATGGAGCGGGCGGTGCCGGCGATGATCCTCGCGGCCTGGTCCACGTCGTTGGCGTTGAGGTCGACCATCTTGGTCTGCGCGATCTCGCGCACCTGGTCCATGGTCACCTTGGCGACCTTGGTGCGGTGCGGCTCGCCGGAGCCCTTCTCCACGCCCGCGGCCTTGAGCAGCAGCTTCGCCGCCGGCGGCGTCTTGAGCTTGAAGTCGAACGAGCGGTCCTCGTACACGGAGATCTCGACGGGCACCACGGTGCCGCGCTGCGACTCGGTCGCGGCGTTGTACGCCTTGCAGAACTCCATGATGTTGACGCCGTGCTGACCCAGCGCGGGGCCGACGGGCGGCGCGGGGTTCGCGGCCCCGGCCTTGATCTGCAGCTTGATGATCGCTGCGAGCTTCTTCTTCTTGGGTGGCATCTCAGTGCTTCCTGTTATTGCGGTGTCCGCGCGCGGCCCTGCCAGCCGCAGCGTGGCTGCCGGCCTCCCCGGGGGAGGCCGATCAGATCTTGGAGACCTGGCTGAACGACAGCTCGACCGGAGTCTCGCGGCCGAAGATCGACACCAGGACCTTCAGCTTCTGGCCGTCCGCGTTGACCTCGCTGATCGTCGCGGGCAGCGTGGCGAACGGGCCGTCCATGACGGTGACCGACTCGCCGACCTCGAAGTCGACCTCGACCGTCGTCTTCGCCGGCGCCGCGGCGGCCTTCTTGCCCGCGGCGGGCTTCTCCCGCTCGACCTGGGGCAGCAGGAACTTCAGCACCTCGTCGAGGGTCAGCGGCGACGGCTTCGACGTCGCGCCGACGAAACCGGTCACGCCCGGCGTGTTGCGCACCGCGCTCCACGAGGCGTCGTTCAGCTCCATGCGGACCAGGATGTAGCCGGGCAGCACCTTGCGCTGCACCTGCTTGCGCTGGCCGTTCTTGATCTCGGTGACTTCCTCGGTCGGCACCTCGACCTGGAAGATGTAGTCCTCCATGTCGAGCGTCTGGATGCGCGTCTCGAGGTTGGTCTTGACCTTGTTCTCGTAGCCCGCGTACGAGTGCACGACGTACCAGTCGCCGGGCGCGTGCCGGAGGGCCTCGCGCATCTCGGCGGCCGGGTCGGCGGGCTCGGCGTCGATCGGGGTCTCGTCGACCGCGACCTCGGCCTCGGCGGTGTCGTCGCCCTCGGCGCCCTCACCGGGCTCGACGGCGGTGGCGGGCTCCGCGGTGTCCTCCGTCGCCTCGTCCTGCTCGACGTCCTCGGCGCCACCGTCGAGGTCCTGCCCGTCGGTCAGGTCGGTCAGCTCCTGGGCGTCAACGCCGTTGTCGGAGGTCACTGTGGGTCTCGCTTCCTCTCATGCATCACGTGCTCCGGCCGCGCCCGGGGGCGGCGGCAGGTGTTCGACTCTAGGCGAACACCTTGAACACGCCCCAGGCGAAGGCCGAATCCAGGCCGAACACCAAGGCCACCATGAAGGCCACGAAGACCAACACGACCGAGGTGTAGGTGATCATCTGCTTGCGGGTCGGCCAGATGACCTTCCGCAGCTCGCTGACCACCTCACGGATGTAGCGGGCGATCCGGGCGAAGATGCCCGGCCGCTTCTCCTGGTCGCCCCTGGCGCGCGTGGGACGACCCTTCTTGCCCTCCGCGGCGTCGGAGTCGGCCTCGGCCGACTTCTTCACCTCGACGGGACGTGCGGCGGAGTCCTTGCGACCCGCCGGGCGCGCGGAACCGCGGCGCTCGCGGCGTGCAGCGGCGGTGACCGGCCGGGTCGCGCTCTCGCGCTCGTCCGGCTGGTCCTGCTCGCGGCCCTCGCTCATGCCGTCCTCCGCTCACCATCGCGCTTCGACGCAGGGGCGACAGGACTTGAACCTGCAACCTGCGGTTTTGGAGACCGCTGCTCTGCCAGTTGAGCTACACCCCTTTGGGACCCCCGCGGTGGGGGACCCCTGGCTGAGGACGTCTGGCACCCTCCTCACGTGGCCCGTGAGGCAGCGGCGGGACGTTCCCGGAAACGAAGCATACGGCACGGAGTGCCGGTCCTTCCAACTGGCCCGGTCAGAGGGGGTGCCGACACCGATCCCGGTTGTGCGATCTGCCACGATTGGGGCCATGGCCTCACCTGAGACGACCCCCGCCACCGCCACCTCCGACCGCCCCCGCGTCTCGAAGCGGATCGGCGACATCGCCGAGTCCGCCACCCTCGCGGTGGACGCGAAGGCGAAGGCGCTGAAGGCGGCCGGGCGGCCGGTGATCGGCTTCGGTGCGGGCGAACCCGACTTCCCCACCCCGGACGCCATCGTCGCCGCTGCTCAGGCCGCGTGCGCCGAGCCGCGCAACCACCGCTACACCCCCGCCGCCGGCCTGCCCGAGCTGCGGGAAGCCGTAGCCGCGAAGACGCTGCGCGACTCCGGGTACGCCGTGACCGCCGCGCAGGTGCTGATCACCAACGGCGGCAAGCAGGCGGTCTACCAGGCGTTCGCGACGCTGCTCGACCCCGGCGACGAGGTGCTGCTGCCCGCGCCGTACTGGACCACCTACCCCGAGGCCATCACCCTCGCCGGCGGCGTCCCGGTGCAGGTCACGGCGGACGAGTCGGCCGACTACCTGGTCACCGTGGCGCAGCTGGAGGCGGCCCGGACCCCGCGGACCAAGGTCCTGCTGCTGTGCTCGCCGTCCAACCCGACCGGCGCGGTGTACTCCCGCGAGCAGGTCGCCGCGATCGGCGAGTGGGCCCTGGAGCACGGCCTGTGGGTCGTCACCGACGAGATCTACGAGCACCTGGTCTACGACGGCGCCGAGTCGGCCTCGCTGCCGGTCGTGGTGCCGGCGATGGCCGACCGCACGGTCGTGCTCAACGGCGTGGCCAAGACCTACGCGATGACCGGCTGGCGGGTCGGCTGGCTGATCGGCCCGACCGACGTCGTGAAGGCCGCCGCCAACCTCCAGTCGCACCTGACCTCGAACGTGGCCAACGTGTCGCAGCGCGCGGCGCTGGAGGCCGTGTCCGGCCCGCTGGACGCCGCGCACGCGATGCGGGAGGCGTTCGACCGCCGCCGGCGCGCGATCGTGGACCTGCTCTCGGGCATCCCCGGCGTGCGGTGCCCGACGCCCAAGGGCGCGTTCTACGTGTACCCGTCGGTGAAGGCGCTGATCGGCAAGTCGCTGCGCGGCACGACGATCACCGACACCGTGCAGCTGGCCGCGCTGGTCCTGGAGCACGCCGAGGTCGCGGTCGTGCCGGGCGAAGCCTTCGGCACGCCGGGCTACCTGCGGCTGTCCTACGCGCTGGGCGACGACGACCTGAAGACCGGCGTCACGCGCATGGCGGAGCTGCTGGGCGAGGTCGAGCTGTGAGGCCCGGGCCCTCCCCGGCGGGGTGAGGGCCGGGAGGCGGAACCGCGGAAGGCGCCCCTCGTGGGCGCCTTCCGGCGTTCCGGGGCCGTGGTTCGGACACAGTCCGGTGACGACCGGTAACCGGTGGGCGGCGCCGCTCGATGGTCCGGTCACCCGGCTCGCCGAGCCGCACCCCCCGAGGAGACCGCATGGCCTTACCCCAGCCGCCCGTGACCCGTCCCCAGCACGCCGCGCCGCCGCCACCGCGCAACGGGCTCGGCGTCGCCGGCTTCGTGCTCGGCCTCCTGGGCCTGCTGTTCAGCTTCCTCCCGGTGATCGGCCTGGTGGCGTGGCCGCTGGTCGTCCTCGGCCTCGTCCTCGGCGCCCTGGGCGTCGCGCGCGCCCGGCGCGGCCGGGCCGCGAACAAGGGCCTGGCCGTCGCCGGCGTGGTCCTGTCGGCCGCCGGGCTGGTCGTCTGCGTGCTGTGGCTGGTGCTCTTCGGCAGGGCCGCGAGCGAGGCCGCGGAGACCCTGGACGACCTGGAGCGCGCGGCGCACAAGGAGTCCCGGGTCGTCTACGAGGTCACCGGTGACTCCCCCCGGACGACCATCACCCACACGACCTACAGCGACGGCGGCAGCGCGACCGACCAGGAGGAGGCGGCGGAGCTGCCCTGGACCAGGGAGCTGACCGTGAAGGGCTTCCTCAGCGGTGGCACCGTGACCGCGCTGGCCGGCGCCGAGGGCGGCACCGTGACGTGCCGGATCACCGTCGACGGCGTCGAGAAGAAGACCGCGACCGCCACCGGGCCGTCCGCCCTGGCGACCTGCTCCATGTACTGAGCCCGGCGCGACCCGGGCGGCACTCCGCGCCGCCCGGGCGGCCCGCTGTCGCGCTGCGTCGCTCGGACGGGTGAGGTCTGTAACCGTCGGTGGGAATACTCCGATGAACTGTTCGGACCAGTGGACATTCACCCGAGGAGCGCAGTCGATGACGGAGGCGGAGCTGCCGCAGCACCAGGGCCGGCCCGCGCGGCGGTGGCCGGTGATCGCCGGTTCCGCCGCGCTGGTGCTGGGCGCGCTCGTGGTGGCCGTGTGGCTGGCCAGACCGGCCGACCCGCCGGCCGTCGTGGTGTACGACGTCTCCGGCGAGGCGCGCAGCGCGACGGTCACGTACTCGACGTTCGACGAGCGCCGCACGAGCCGGGTGGAGCTGACCTCGTTCCCGTGGCGCCACGAGCTGCTGGTCGACGGCGAGGTCAGCGGCGGCGTCCTGATGGTGACCATCGGGGCGGGCGGCGGGTCGGTGGCCTGCCGGATCCGGGTGGACGGCGTCGAGCGCAAGTCCGCCACCGCGGCCGGCCCGTCGGCCAGCGCGCTGTGCAACGGGTTCTGACGCCCGCTACGGCAGGCGCACGCGCGCCGACGCGCCGCCCAGCACGGACTTGCCCTCGAAGGAGGCCGTCACGCTGACCTTGAACGTCCCGTCGTCCAGGACCTTGGTCACCTTCCCGGTGACCTCCACGAGCGCGCCCTCGTCGTCGTCGGGCACCGGCACGGGGCGGCCGAAGCGCACCCCGTACTCCACGACCGCGCCCGGGTCGCCCGCCCACCGCGTGACGATCCGGCCCGCCAGGCCCATGGTGAGCATCCCGTGCGCGATGACGCCCGGCAGGCCGACGCCGGTGGCGAAGCGCTCGCTCCAGTGGATGGGGTTGAAGTCGCCGGAGGCGCCGGCGTAGCGGACCAGGTCGGCGCGGGTGATGCGGACCGTCAGCGGCGGCAGCTCGTCGCCCACGGACACGTCTGCGGCGCGGATCACGCGTCCTCCCCCCGGACCACGAGCGTGCAGCGCCCGGTGGTCACGCGCTCGCCCTCGTCGGTGCCGACCTCGGCCCGCAGGGCGAGCATGTCGTTGCCCATCCGCGAGGTGATGCCGTCCACGTGCAGCTCGACCACCAGCCGGTCGCCCGCCGTGATGGGGCGGTGGTGGACGAAGGACTGGTCGCCGTGCACCACGCGGCTGTAGTCCAGGCCCAGCTCCGGGTCCTGCACCAGGACGTCGTTCGCCCTGAGCGACACGATGATCGCGAACGTCGGCGGGGCGATGACGTCCCGGTAGCCGGCGGCGCGGGCCGCTTCGGGGTCGCGGTGCACGGGGTTCGCCTCGCCGATCGCGTCGGCGAACTCGCGGATCTTCTCGCGGCCGACCTCGTAGGGCGGTGAGGGCGGGTACGCGCGGCCGGCGAAGGACTGGTCGAGGGGCACCGGAGCAGGTTACGCGACGAGGCCCGCCCCCGGACCGGGGACGGGCCTCGTGCGAACGGCTCGGCGGGACCTCAGCGGGTCTCCTTGTGCGGCCGGTGCGTCTTGCAGTTCGGGCAGAACTTCTTGATCTCCAGGCGGTCCGGGTCGTTGCGCCGGTTCTTCCTGGTGATGTAGTTCCGGTGCTTGCACTCCTCGCACGCGAGGGTGATCTTCGGGCGTACGTCGGTTGCAGCCACGGCCTTGCCTTTCTAGAGCGCATGGAACCCGGTACCCCAGTGCGGGCTTACCGCCTGGCGGGCCACCCCCGACGCGGGCCGCGCCCGGAGGTCCAACCACCCCAACACCCCCCCACCGGCAAAACCTTCCCGGCAAGAAGACGCGCCCCCGGAGGGGGGTTCCAAGGGGGGCAAGGCCCCCCTTGGGCGGGGCCCGGGGGCTGCGCCCCCGGTGTGATGCGGAGCGAACCAGGCCCGCGCTCCCCGCGGGCACAGCTCTCCCCTTCGCGTAGCGGTGGCCGGACTTGAACCGGCGACACAGCGATTATGAGCCGCTTGCTCTACCAACTGAGCTACACCGCTTTACACGACTACGGCCGCGATGCTCGTGCACCGCGGCCAAGTCGTGGAGCCCCTTTACGGAATCGAACCGTAGACCTTCTCCTTACCATGGAGACGCTCTGCCGACTGAGCTAAAGGGGCTTGCTCTCTTGCGTTCTTGCGGAGCGAGGAGAACTCTACACAACCGGTGCCCCGGTTGTGAAATCGGGGGGTCCCTCAGTGGACCAAGGTGAGCACCGTCTCATCCCGGGCACCCCTGACCTGCACCGTTCGCGCCCGCAGCCACGCCTCGAAGCGCTCCTCGGACAGCGGCCGGGAGATCAGGTAGCCCTGCGCGACGTCGCAGCCCATGGACACCAGCTGGTCCCGCGCGGCGTCGTCCTCGACGCCCTCGGCCACCACGGTGAGGCTCAGCGAGTGGCCCAGCTCGACGATGGAGCGGACCACGGCCATGTCGCCGAGGTCGGTGCCCATGCCGAGCACGAAGCTCTTGTCGATCTTCACCTCGTCCACCGGCAGCTGCCGCAGGTAGGCCAGCGACGAGTAGCCGGTGCCGAAGTCGTCCACGGCGAGCACGACGCCCATGGTGTGCAGCCGCCGCAGCACGGGCAGCGCCCGCTCCGGGTCGGCCATCACGCCGGACTCGGTCAGCTCGAACGTCAGCAGCTCCGGCGGCACCCGGTGCCGCGCCAGGGCCGCCGCCACCCGGTCGGGGAACTCCTCGTCGGCCAGCGTCCGCACCGACAGGTTCACCGCGATGGACATCCGCAGCCCGCGGTCGATCCAGCGCCGCACGCGCTCCAGCGCCTTGTCCATCACGAAGTCGGTCAGCACGTCGACCAGGCCGGTGGCCTCGACGGCGGGCACGAACTCGTCCGGGTCGACGCGGCCGAACTCCGGGTGCTTCCACCGCACCAGGGCCTCGGCCCCGACCACCTGCCGGCTGGGCAGCGCGACCTTCGGCTGGTAGTGCACCGACACCTGGCCGGTCTCCAGCGCCGAGCGGAACTGGGTGACCAGCTGGAACCGGCGCAGGAAGATCTGGCCCATGCTGGGCGCGTAGGCCCGCAGCGGCTCGCCCTCGCTGGTCGCCCGCACCGCCACGTCGGCCCGCTGGAGCAGCGCGTCCGGGTCGGGCTCCTCGATCTCGCAGTCCGCGGTGGACGCCCAGCCCGCCACCGCGCCCGCCTCGACGGTCAGCCGGTCCACCGGGTAGGGCACGGACAGCGCGGCGCGCAGGCGCTCGGCGATCTCCTGGATGCGCTCGGCCTGCCGGTCCAGCAGCAGCGCGGCGAACGCGCCGCCCTCCAGCCGGGCCAGCGGCACCTCGGGGCCCAGCTCGTCGCGCAGCCGGCGGCCCGCGGCGACGACCATCCGGTTGCCCCAAGCCTGGCCGAGCGCGTCGGACACGGTGGACAGCACGTCGAGGTCGATCCGCACGACGACCGCCGTGCCGGCCTGCCGCATGGGCTCGCTCGCGACCTCCCGGAAGCCCGGCCGGTTGAGCAGGCCGGTCAGCGGGTCGTGGTAGGCGTCGTGGCGCAGCCGGGCCAGCAGCCGGCGGTTGTCCACGGCGGTCGACAGGTGGCTGGCCAGGGTGCGCAGCAGCTGCAGGTCGGCCTTGCCGAAGCCGCGCCACCGGCTGAGCCGGTCGTGCACCTCGACCGCGCCGAGCAGCTGGGTCGCGCCGCGCAGCGGCACCACCAGCGCCTCCTGCGCGCCGCGGCGGGCCAGGGCGTCGGAGACCTCTTCACCGGCGTCGACGACGCGGAAGTACCGCACCTGCGTGCCAGGCAGCTGCAGCAGCGCGTCCTCGCGCAGCTGGCGCGGGTCGTCGCGGCGCATCCCGTGCGGCAGCGGCTCGCCGGCGACGAGCGTGCGCATCGGGGACTGCGGGTCGGTGCGCAGCCGCAGCACCACGCGGTTGGCGTTGAGCTGCTCGCGGATGCGCTCGGCGATGAGCTGCCACTCGTCGTCCTCGGCCTGCCCGTCGCCGTCCTCCGGGGACGGGCCGCGCGGGCCGGTGGCGTGCCGGCCGGAGCGGGCCACGCGCAGCGAGACCTCGCCGAGCGCCTCCAGGTCGCGCTGCTCGCGCAGCAGGCCGGAGTACGCCAGGTAGATGGCGGTGATGCCGGCGAACACCAGCGCGATCAGCAGCCCGCCCCACGGCGCCTTGGTCGCGATCTCGTAGCCCGCGAGGCCGGCGGAGGTGTTCAGCAGCGCCACGACCAGCGTCTGGAGCACCAGCCGCAGGCTCGGGGCGACCCGCATGCCCTTGCCCATCAGCCGCAGCGCGGTCAGGCCGAGCACGCTGGCCAGCAGCGGCACCGAGATGGTGCCGAGGAACGCGCCCGCCCAGAACGGCCCGCTGTCGCCGACGAACCGGTCGACGGCGTGGGCGACCGCGAAGGCGACCGAGATCTCCATGAACATCAGGCCCGCGTTGTAGACGGCCCGGTCCAGCACCCGCCTGCCGAGCAGCGTGCCGACGCCCGCGACCACGTGCGCGGCGAGCACCACCTCGAACGGGGCGATCAGCAGGCCGAGCACGAGCGGGATCTCGGTGAACGAGATCGTCCAGGCCACCCCGCTGCGCACGTCGACGTTGATGGCGAGCTGCTCGGCGAGCAGGAACCCGACGACCAGCAGCGGTCCGGTCCACAGCAGGTTGCCGTCGTCCTCGTCCGGCAGCCAGGAGCCGACGGCGAACGCGGACAGCGCGCCCGCGGCGAGGAGCAGGACCGCGAACACGCTGAACGCGCGGTTCGTGGACCGGGTCGGCGCGCTCGACGCCGTGGCCGACGCGTGGTCGGACATCCAGCCTCCTCGTCGGCCGTCGTCGCGGTCGGCCCGCTCGCGCGGCCGGAACGAACGCCTGGCGTGACTGAGGGGCCCCGAACACCGACCGAGACCCCTCCAGGGGTGTCAATGTACCCCGGTTGGGCGACGAAATGGCAGGTCGCTGCGCCGATTACCACGAGAAGTGACGAACCGGCTCACACGATCAGCTCCCCTTCCAGCACCGTCACCGCCTGGCCCGCGAGCCGCACCCGATCGCCCGCCAGGACCACCCGGACGTGCCCGCCGCGCGGCGAAGCCTGCTCGGCGAGCAGCTCGGCGCGGCCGAGGCGCGGGGCCCACCAGGAGGCGAGGGTGCAGTGCGCGGAACCGGTCACCGGGTCCTCCGGGACGCCGTAGGACGGGTAGAAGCAGCGGCTCACGACGTCCAGGCCGGGGCGGTCGCCGGGGGCGGTGACGATCACGCCGCGGCCGGGCACCTCGCTCAGCGCGGCGTGGTCGGGGCGCAGCGCCCGGACCTCGGCGGCGGTCGCGGCCTCCACCAGGACGTCGGACACGCCCCGCGCCACGGCCCGGACCGTGACGCCGGGCAGGCCGGCGCGCAGCGGCGTCGTGATCTCGACCGGCCGCGGCGGGTCGGCCGGGAAGTCCATCTCCACCCAGCCGTCGGCGGCCGTGCAGGTGAGGACGCCGCTGCGGGTGGCGAAGCGGCGGTCGCCGCCCAGCACGTGCGCCGCGGCCAGCGTCGCGTGCCCGCACAGGTCGACCTCGGTGACCGGGGTGAACCAGCGCAGCGGCAGCGGGCCCTCCCCGGCGAGCCGCACGAACGCCGTCTCGGCGTGCTTCATCTCCGCCGCGACCGCCTGCATCCAGTGCTCGTCGGCCGGTTCGTCGAGCAGCACGACGCCCGCGGGGTTGCCCGCGAACGCCCGATCGGTGAAGGAGTCGACCACGTGGATGCGCACCACCGCAGGTTACGGTCCGGCGCGGTCCGGTCGCTGCCCGCGTTCAGCCGGTGGGAACCCCTCGCGGCCGGTCGCCGACGCCGCTCCCCGCGCGGCCGGGGTATCACCGATCAGCGTGACGCCCACGAGGAGCGGCTGACACCGGAGCGGGTGAACTGCGAGGACACCTCGTTTACCACTCGTTCGGAGGGTACTCAACCGTCAGGTCGGCACCTCCTTAAAGGACGAGGGGCACAACGGAAAGGACGGCGAGGGGGTCGCCATGACCATTGCGAAGGAACTCTCCGGGCGGGCGAAGGCCATGCTGCGAGCGGTGGCCGCGGGGCGCGGCGAGCTGTCCGGGGGCCGCGAACCGGACCTGTACGTCGACGGCCTGCCGTGCTGCGACCAGATGGTGACCCACGCCCTCGTCGAGGCCGGCCTGCTGCGGGCGCGCCGCGCGGTGCGGCTCGACGAGCGGACGGCCGCGGTGCTGACCGAAGCCGGGAGAGCCGCCATCGCGTAACCCTCGAACATACGTTCGAGATGAGCTATGCTGTCGTCCGGGGCCGGCACGCAAGCGAGAGGAAGCGCTTGCGCGTCGGCCCTCCTTCGTCGCACCCGGCGCCCGCCGCGCGGCCGTCGAGCGGCTGGGCAGTGCTCCCCGCGAGACCGCGAACCGGGGCGGAACGGCCGACTCGACGGGCAAGGCCCCAGCGCACCGAACGCCTTCCCCGCGCACGCGGGGACGATCCCGCCGCGCTGCGGCACGACGCCGCGTGATCCCCGACGCCGATCGACTCGCCCGAGGGTGACTCGCATCACGGTCCGGCGGCGCGACCCCGGCTCGAAAAACCGAAGACCCCGCGTACCTGCCGAGTTTGCGGTGCCGCACGGAGCAGCGGGTCGCAACACCTGCACGCCGGTTTTACCGCGGAAGCGCCGAACGGCTCACGGTGAACAGCAGCGGAACGCCCGCACCTTCTCGGGCGGCCAGGTCCGCGAGGAAACCACCGAGCCAGCCGATCGTGTCCAGTGACCACTCGGCCAGTTCACCCTGGAAAGTCACGCGGTGACGCGGTGGACCAGGCCAGGCGGTGTCCGGCAGGACTGGCGGCAGGGGATCCCGCTCGGTCAGGGAATCGCACCTGAAGACGTTCTGGCGCAGTCTGCCCAGCCAGTGGAACATTCGTTGCGCCGCTCCGGGGACAACCGGATCCCGGCCACTGTCCACGGTGACGTGCACAGGCGTCGCGGATCGCACGTCGTCGAACCAGGCCGCAGTGGACAACGACGGCATCCGGGGGTGCTGGGGGCACGCCGTGACGTCCAGGCTCTGCACCGGCAGCAACACCTGCACCGCCTGGAGCCTCAACGCACCGAACCGCGCCGTGACGTCGCCGGCGCAGCGGAGGAACGGCTGCACCGGCAACGGCCTGTCGCCGGGGACCGGATCAACGCCGACTTGGAACCAGGCGACCAGCGAAGACCCCGGCCCCGCCAAGGGGTGTTCCAGTCCGGCATCGTTCATGCCCCACAGGCTGTCAAGCCAGCCCATCGCCTGAGACCGGTCGTGAAACTGGATGTAAGGGTCACGATCGGTGTCCGGAGTCCGGTCAGGGCGTGGAGTCAGCTCACCGTAGAGCGCCGCGTGCAGGGTTCCCGCGACATTGCGGGAACCCTGCGCCAACCCTGGCCGAGCTTCGTCTCTTTCCAACAGGTTTCCTCGTTACTGATCAGGTCCGGTAATCACGCAGTTTACAACAGCCTGCCGCTCGGAGACCCCCGAGCTATCCCACTCGTCGTCCACGTCAACGTCGACTCGGTTACGCCACGAAATGGCTTCGTCGGTAGAGTCACACGGACGGTTGGCTGCGGAACGGTTGGCGCTACCACCACCGGGGTAGATGCCGGGCTCTGTGTCACAAGCCTTCCGACGCCACGTCCCATCCGTGTAATACTCGTACAGGCAGTTCGTCACGGTCGCCCTGTTGTTGCTGCAATCACCCTGCGTCCACCAACCATGGCCGGAAATAACGCCTGGAGTCTTGGACGGATGCGGGTTGTCGGCGTGGGTCCCCGGTGTGCAGATCAGCGCTTGCTGCGCGTGAGGATCCTCCCCGGAGTTGGGCAGGATGCTGATCATCGGTGCGTCGGCGGGTGCGAGCCCGGGAACGGCGTCCTCATAGGAAATTTTTTGCGGTGCCGCACCCGCCGAGGGCGTCAATACCCCGATCGACCCGAGCAACACCAAGGTGAAAAATATACCAGCCAATTTTCTCTTTGCATGACCGAACATACGATCTCCCCTTCGCGCATGAGGTCCGCAAATCGATGATCCATTTGTACTGGAAGGTCGGTGGCACACGGCCCCGGTCATGTGACCTACCCCAGGATGGTGGCGCGCTTCGGGTGGCGTGTACCGCCGAGCGGGTGAAGGGGCTGCGACCCGGGCTGCAAGCGAGACGGCTACCGGCGTAATACTTCGACCTCGACTGGAATTTTTACCAGACCTTAACGTCGACAACGTCGAGGTGCTCACGTGGCTGCCGGAAATTGTAAGAGTGCTGGGTACCGAATTCCGGAAGCCGAACCAAGCCCGGACGACCCCGGAATAATAACTCCGCACTTGTCCACGAACGACGGTTCGGCCAAGGGCTACAGCCGCCTGGTCATGTCCCCGCGCGAATGGGGCTGGGAGGCAGGCTGCTGGCGGGTCACTCAGTGAGGTGACATCCACCTGTCGACGGCTGCACCGGAGATCGGGGCCGAGTGGACCGACAGCGGGCAGCGCAGCGAGGAACGGGGCTCAAGCACCGGGAGGACGACGAGGGGCGCACCGTGCCGCTCTCGCCGGAACTCGCGCTGCTGTTCTACGAGCACTTCGACACGTTCGGCACGCCGCCCAACGGGCTGCTGTTCGTCGCCGAGCGCGGCGGTCGGATCGGCAGCTCGACCTACGGCCGGGTGTGGGCGCTGGCACGTGAGGCGGTGTTCACACCCGACGTGGTGGCATCGCCGCTCGCCAAGCGTCCGTATGACCTCCGTCACGCGTGCGTCTCGACGTGGCTCAATGCAGGCGTGGAGGCACCGCGGGTCGCCGAGTGGGCCGGACATAGCCTCAACGTCCTCATGCGGGTCTACGCGAAGTGCCTCGACGGCGGAGAGGAACGCGCCCGTCAGCTCGTCCAAGCGGGGCTAGGGGCAGCGTAGAGCCGCTGAGAACTTCGGTACGCCCTCGGTACAGCCCCCCGTAGAACACCGGCTGCGGCCGGGCACAGCCGGACACCAACGAGAAGACCCCGTGACCTGGACTTGCTGGTCACGGGGTCTTCGTCCTGCTGTGGCGGGTAGAGGATTCGAACCTCTGTAGCTTTCGCGACGGATTTACAGTCCGCTCCCATTGGCCGCTCGGGCAACCCGCCCCGCTCCCGGCACTGCCGGGTGCGGAGGAGAGAATACATAGGTCCGCACGGGCCCCCGCAACCGGGTTGCCCCGGTAGGCTCCCGGGCGGTTCCAGCAGACCTACGCGGAGGTACCGGGCACGTGGCAGACCCCTCGTTCGACGTGGTGAGCAAGGTCGACCGGCAGGAGGTCGACAACGCGCTCAACCAGGCGGCCAAGGAGCTGGGCACGCGGTTCGACTTCCGGGGCACGGGCACCTCCGTGTCCTGGGCGGGCGAGGAGGCGATCACCTTCCAGTCCGAGACCGAGGAGCGCTGTCGCGCCGCCATCGACGTGTTCCGGGAGAAGCTGGTCAAGCGCGGCATCTCCATGAAGGCTTTCGAGGTCGGCGACCCCGCCGTCTCGGGCAAGGTGTTCAAGGTCACCGGGAACCTGGTGCAGGGCATCTCCTCGGAGAAGGCCAAGGAGATCGCCAAGAAGGTCCGCGACGAGGGCCCCAAGGGCGTGCAGGCGCAGATCCAGGGCGATCAGCTGCGCGTCTCCGGCAAGAAGAAGGACCACCTGCAGGACGTGATCACCCTGCTGAAGAACACCGACTTCGGCATCGCGCTCCAGTTCACCAACTACCGATGAAGGGCATCATCCTGGCGGGCGGGAGCGGCACGCGGCTGCACCCGATCACGCAGGCCGTGTCGAAGCAGCTGCTGCCGGTCTACGACAAGCCGATGGTGTACTACCCGCTGTCCGTGCTGATGCTCGCGGGCATCCGGGACGTGCTGCTCATCTCGACGCCGGCCGACCTGCCGCTGTTCCGCCGCCTGCTCGGCGACGGCTCGCAGTTCGGCCTGCGCGTGGAGTACGCCGAGCAGCCCCGGCCCAACGGGCTGGCCGAGGCGTTCGTCATCGGCGCGGACTTCATCGGCGACGACGACGTGTCGCTCGTCCTCGGCGACAACATCTTCTACGGCCAGGGCTTCTCCCGGCTCCTCCAGCACCACGCGGCCGCGCTGGACGGCTGCGTGCTGTTCGGCTACCCGGTGCGCGACCCCGAGCGCTACGGCGTGGGCGAGGTCGACGCGGAGGGCCGGCTGGTGTCCATCGAGGAGAAGCCGGCGCGGCCGAGGTCGAACAAGGCGATCACCGGCCTGTACTTCTACGACAACCAGGTCGTCGAGATCGCGCGGGGCCTGGCGCCCTCCGCGCGGGGCGAGCTGGAGATCACCGACGTCAACCTGGCCTACCTGCGCCAGGGCCGGGCGCACCTGGTCGACCTCGGCCGCGGCTTCGCCTGGCTGGACACCGGCACGCACGACTCGCTGCTGGAGGCCGGGCAGTTCGTGCAGGTGCTGGAGCACCGGCAGGGCGTGCGCATCGCGTGCCCGGAGGAGATCGCGCTGCGGATGGGCTTCATCACCGCGGCCGAGTGCCACGCGCTGGGCGAGAAGCTGGCCAAGTCCGGCTACGGCCAGTACCTGATGGCCGTGGCCCGCGAGCTGGGCTAGGCCCGGCGGGCCAGCTCCTCCAGCCGCCGCACGCGGTCGGCGATCGGCGGGTGGGTGGCGAACAGCCTGGCCAGGTTCTCCCCCGGCCGGAACGGCGACGCGATCATCAGGTGGGACTGCGCCACCACGGCGGGCTCCGGCGCCAGCGGCGCGGCGCGGGTGCCGTGCTCCAGCTTGCGCAGCGCCGAGGCCAGCGCCAGCGGGTCGCCGGTCAGCTCCGCGCCGGACGCGTCGGCCTGGTACTCGCGCGACCGGCTGACGGCCAGCCGCACGATCGCGGCGGCCACCGGGCCCAGCAGCGCGATGAGCACCACCGCGAACGGGTTGGGGCGGTCCTCGTCGTCACCGCCGAAGGCGCTCGCGAACACCGCCAGGTTCGCCAGCGCGCTGACCGCGCTCGCCAGCGCGCCCGCCACGCACGAGATCAGGACGTCGCGGTTGTGGACGTGCGACAGCTCGTGCCCCAGCACGGCCCGCAGCTCGCGCTCGTCGAGCAGTTCCAGGATGCCGGTCGTGCAGCAGACGGCCGCGGTGCGCGGGTTGCGGCCCGTCGCGAAGGCGTTGGGGGCCGCCGTCGGGCTGAGGTAGAGCCTGGGCATGGGCTGCCGGGCGGACCTCGCCAGCTCCCGCACGATGCGGTACATCGCGGGCTGCTCGACCTCGGACACGGGCCGGGCCCGCATCGCGCGCAGCGCGAGCCTGTCGGAGTTGAAGTACGCGTAGGCGTTCACGCCCAGCGCCAGCAGCAGGCCGATCACCAGGGCGGTCCGCCCGAACAGCGAGCTGATCGCGACGATCAGCGCGCCCATGGCGCCGAGCAGCAACGCGGTCTTCACCCCGTTGTAGTGCTTGTGCACGTTGCTTCGCCTCCGGGTTCTACTTCCTCCCCCTCAACGCCCCGGGGCGGCCGGGGGTTCCGGGACCGCCCCGTCCGGGGCCGGCGGCGGTGCTCTCCGGCGCGGGCTCGGCGGCCGGGTCGAGCCGCGGCGGCGGCGGCACGTGCGCCGCCCACGCGCCCAGGACGTCGCGCTCGTGCACGAGTTCGGCGACCGCCCCGTCCCCGTCCGGCGTGCCCGTGCCGGGGTAGGAGAAGTCCGGCGCCCAGTGCAGCGCGTCGAACGGGCACGCCTCCACGCAGATGCCGCAGTACAGGCACTGCCCGTAGTCGATGGCGAACCGGTCGAGCACGTTGCGCGCGCGGGGCCGGGCCGAGCCGGGCTGCTGCTCGACCTCGGTGTGCGAGTCGATGTGGATGCACCAGTCGGGGCACTCGCGGGCGCAGATCATGCAGACCGTGCAGTTGGCCTCCAGCAGGGCGATCACGCCGCGGGTGCGCGGTGGCAGGTCAGGCACGGTGGTCCCCTTCGGGTCGCGGTCCCCAGGACGGGTCGGGCACGCCGGGCGGCGCGGCGCGGCGGCGGCTGGGGGCGGAGGAGCCGTCCTCGCCGGGTTCCAGCCGCCCCGGCCAGGCCCGGACCACCCGCGAGACCAGCACGAAGTCCTTGCGCAGCGGGTGGCCGTCGAACGCGTCGGGCAGCAGCAGCCGGCGCACCGGCTCGGTCAGGGCGAGGCCGAACATCTCGGCGGCCTCGCGCTCGTGCCACGCCGCGCCCGCCCACAGGCCGGCCACGCTGGGCAGCGGCTCGTCACCCACCTCGGTGCGCAGCAGGACGCCCTGCCGGGTGCCCGGGTGCAGCACGTGCAGCAGCACCGCGTGGCGCACGCCGGACGCGCCGGGGCGGCCCGCGTCCTCGGCGCCGAGCCAGTCGAACGCGGTGCAGCCCAGGTCGCGGGCCGCCGTCGCGGCGGCGAGCCAGTGCTCGACCGGCACGTGGGCGGTGGTCTGGCCGAACGCCGCGCGGGTGGTGGCGTGCGGGATGCGGGCCGCCAGCTCGGCGGAGGCGGCGGTCACGACACGAGCCGGTGCAGCGCGGCGAGGCCGTCGAGCAGCGCCTCGGGGCGGGGCGGGCAGCCGGGGACGGCCACGTGCACCGGCAGCACCTGGTCGATGCCCTTGGTGACGCTGTAGGAGTCCCAGTACGGCCCGCCGGTGTTGCTGCACGCGCCGACGGAGAGCACGTAACGCGGTTCCGGCATCTCCTGGTACGTCGCGATCACTGCGGGCAACATTGCGTCGGTGACCGTCCCGGAGACGACCAGCACGTGCGCCTCGCCGGCGGCGTGCGCCACGTCGACCCCGAGCGCGGCCAGGTCGTGCGGCCGGTCGCCCTCCAGCGCCGCCATGACCTCGACGCCGCAGCAGGCGAGCCCGAGGTCGAGCACGGTGACCTTGTACGTCGTGCCCCAGTCCAGGGTGGAAACCGTCACACCGCATGAGGTTAATACGTGGGGGCCCGCCCGGCTGCCGCCCGGCGGGCCCCCAACCCCCCAATACTCCCCCCTGATTGCTCCCAGGCGAACCCCCGCCTGGTTGCGGCAGAAGTCTCTTACGGACCGCGCATACCTGTCCAGGGAATCGCGTCAAGTTCTTCGGATAATTTCGCCGCAAACTGCGGTCAGGTTCAGTACAACTAATCGGTAGATCACTCCGCACCGACCCGAGAGGCCCCGATGTCCACCTCGGCCCGACTGCTGCTCCCCGCGGGCAACCAGCTGAGCAGGCTCCTGCACACCTCGCCACTGCTGCTGGACACCACGTTCGACCAGCTCAGGACCCTGATCACGGTGCACGAGACCCGCTCGGCGCTGCGGGCGGCGCGCGCGCTGGGCCGCGAGCAGTCCAGCGTGCAGAAGCAGCTCGACACGCTCAACCGCAACTTCAAGTCGCTCTGCGGCGAGCCGCTGGTCGTCAAGCAGGGCCGGGGAAAGGACGTCCTGATCACCCCCACCGGCGAGGCGTTGGTGGAATTGGCGAAGCAGACCCTGAGCGACTGGCTCGATTCGATTCACGAGTGCCGCCGCAAGCTGGGCACCACGCTGACCGTGGGCACCACGCGGTTCATGCTCGACTCGCTGGCGAAGGCGTGGCACCACGTGGCCGACGACTTCCGGCGGCGGGACGTGGAGCTGAAGGTCGTGCACATCCGGACCAAGGACATCTGGCGGAAGCTGGAGAGCAAGGAGGTCGACATCGTCTGCGGCAGCGTCGTGACGACGGCGGGCGGCGGCTCGGACTTCGCGGACTTCGACGTCATCGAGTGGCGGCGCGGCGGGCTGGCGCTGCTGACGAACCTGCCGACGAGCCGGCTGGGCGACCGCATCGGCACCGGGGAGTTGCCGAAGCTGCCGCTGGTCGTGCCGGGCGACGGGCTGATCGCCGAGTTCCTGCGCGGCTGGTTCGGGCCGGACTACCGCAACGAGCTGGACATCGCGGCGGAGATCGACGAGATCCAGTACGGGATGTCGCTGCTGCGCTCCGGGCTGGTCGAGGGCTGCATGATCGTCACGTCCGGCCTGGGGGTGGTGGCCGCGAACAACGAGCTGCGCGAGGGCTCGGGCCTGCGCGTGGTGGAGCTGGAGAACGACCGGAAGCCGGTCCTGGAGCGGCTGGTCGGGGTCTTCGCCCGCAAGGAGGAGCGGGCGAAGTTCCCGTCCGACCACCCGCTCAACCTGCTCTGGGCGGCCTTCCAGCAGGAGGTCTCCGACTAGCCGGCCCCGGGACCGGTCCGGTCCCGATTCCGGGACCGGGACCGGCCAGGGGCCGGGGCTAGCGCTCCGGGGCGGCGGGCGGCGCGGGCTGGTCGACGGCGTGCCGCGGGCGGCGGCGGCGCTGCCGCTGCACCTGCCGGACCAGCCACTCCAGGCCGCTGAGCGGCGCCGGCGTCCCGACCCGTTCCCGGTCCTGCTGCTCGGGCTGCGGCGACGGACGCCGGTCGTCGAGGTCGTTCATGGCGCGCTCCCTACCTGGTCGACGGCAAGTGCCGTCGATCGGAGCACTGCCGCGCCCCGCCCCGCCAGCCCGGTCAGCCCCTCGGGTGACGGACCACCGGATCGCGGGCCGACCTGCTACGCGCGCGCGACGGGGCCGGCCGCTCGCGCGCTTCCCGCCGGGACCGGTGCCCGGTGGTGTCCGCGCCGGTCGGCCGAGGTCGTCCGGGCCGACCGGCGCGGGAGCCCGGCCGGGGTCAGTCCCGCAGTTCCATCGTGCAGCACTTGGGGCCGCCGCCGGACTTGCGCAGTTCCGAGACGTCCACGAACACCGGCTCGAAGCCGCGCTCGGCCACCCGGTCGGCCAGGTGGGTCGCCTCGACCGGCAGGACGACGTGCAGGCCGTCGGACACCGCGTTCAGGCCCAGGCAGGCCGCGTCCTCGGCGGTGGCCAGGACCGCGTCGGGGAACAACCGGCGCAGGACCCGGCGGCTGCCCGGCGAGAAAGCCTCCGGGTAGTAGGCGACCAGGTCCTCCGACAGCGCGAACAGGGCCACGTCGAGGTGGTAGTAGCGCGGGTCGACCAGCCGGAGGGAGACGACCGGCACGCCCAGCACCTCCTGCGCCTCCGCGTGGGCCGACGGGTCGGTGCGGAAGCCGCTGCCGGCCAGCAGGTAGCGACCGGTCCAGACGAGGTCGCCCTCGGCCTCGTTGGTGTGCTCCGGCATCACGACCGACGGGTAGCCGTTGGCCTCGAACCAGCGGCGGAACAGCTCGGCCTCGGGAGCCCGCTGCTCGGTGCGGAAGCGGGAGCCCAGGACGCGACCCTCCACGACGGTGCCCGAGTTGGCCGAGAACACCATGTCGGGCAGGCCCGGCACCGGCTCGATGACCTCCACCCGGTGCCCCAGGCGCTGGTAGGTCTCCTTCAGGGCCGTCCACTGCGCCATCGCCAGCTCGGTGCTGATCGGCCGGGCCGGGTCCATCCACGGGTTGATCGAGTACGCGACCGTGAAGTGCTCCGGCGGGCACATGAGGTACCGGCGGGTGGTCGGCACGCGCACGGGGGCGGCCGGCGCGGTGGCGTCCAGCACGATCGGCTCGTCGCCGGGGCCCAGGAGGGAAACCGAAGTCATGGATCGAAGGGTAAATAGGCTCCTGACCAGCGAACAATGCCGCGATATTGCGTCTGTTGGTGCAGAATGTTGCGTGTGGACTCCATCGACCAGCGGATCATTTCGTGCCTGATGGCCAACGCCCGCTCCAGCTACGCCGACATCGGCAAGGAGGTCGGGCTGTCCGCGCCGGCCGTGAAGCGGCGCGTGGACAAGCTGCTCGACACCGGGGTGCTGCGCGGGTTCACCGCCGTGGTGGACCCCGAGCAGCTCGGCTGGGGCACCGAGGCGTTCGTCGAGGTGCACTGCCGGGGCAACGTCGCGCCGCACGACATCAAGCAGCGGCTGGAACCCATGGCGGAGGTGATGGCCGCCTACACCGTCTCCGGCGCGGCCGACGCGATCGTCCACCTGCGCGCGGCGAGCATCCACCACCTGGAGACGGCGCTGGAGCGGCTGCGGGCGGTGGAGATCATCGACCGGACGGTGTCGACCGTGGTGCTGTCCCGGCTGCTGGACCGCCCGCCCGCGCCCTAGAGTCGCGCCCATGTCCGAGGTGCTGCTGGAGCGCTCCGGCCGGGTCGCCGTGATCACCGTGCACGACCCGGAGCGGCGCAACGCGTTGACGCTCGACCTGTCCGACCAGCTCGTCGACGCCGTCCGGGCCTGCGAGCGGGACGACGGCGTCCACGCCGTGGTGGTCACCGGCGCGCCGCCGGCGTTCTGCGCGGGCGCGGACCTGAGCGCGCTGGGCGAGGCGCGGGAGGAGGGGCTGCGGCGGATCTACGCGGGCTTCCTGGCGGTGGCCGGCTGCGCGCTGCCGACCATCGCGGCCGTGGGCGGCGCGGCGGTCGGCGCGGGGCTGAACCTCGCGCTGGCCTGCGACGTGCGGCTGGTCGGCCCCGAGGCCCGGTTCGACGCCCGGTTCCTCCAGCTGGGCATCCACCCCGGCGGCGGGATGACGTGGATGTTGCAGCGGCTCGTCGGGCCGCAGGCCGCGGCCGCGATGACGCTGCTGGGCCGGGCGCCCGACGCCGACGCGGCCGTCCGGCTGGGCCTGGCGTGGGAGCGGGTGGACGGCGGGCACGACGAACTGGTCGCCGCCGCGGTCGAGCTGGCGAAGGCTTCGGCCGAAGCGCCGCGCGACCTCGTCCGCACCACCAAGTCCACGATGCGGACGACGGCGGCGCTCGACGCCCACCCCGAAGCGGTCGACGTGGAGCTCGCGCGGCAGGCCGCCTCCATCGCCACGCCGGAGTTCGCCGCGAAGCTCGCCGCGGCGAAAGCGCGGATCAGCGGCCGTGGCTGAGCCCGCGCGGCCCCCGGGCGCCCCTCGGATTGCCTATAATTCCCGGTAACAGTTACCACCGGGTACACCTGCCGGCGCGGGCGTCTTCGGGCGTTCGGCAACCGTCACACCAGGTGGAACCAACCGTCCCGCAGAGTGGTACAGCGGAGACCGGCCCGGGTGCGGGCACGACTACCCTCGCGGAGGGGACGGGGCGACTTGCCCCGGGCGGGCGAAGAGAGGGATCGGCGTAGGACATGACTACCGACGTTGGTAATGGTGCCGCGCCAGCCGGTGGCACCGAGGTCCGCAAGCTCGACCGCGTGGTGATCCGGTTCGCCGGCGACTCGGGTGACGGGATGCAGCTCACGGGCGACCGGTTCACCTCGGAGGCGGCGGCGTTCGGCAACGACCTCGCGACGCTGCCGAACTTCCCGGCCGAGATCCGGGCGCCCCAGGGCACGCTGCCGGGCGTCTCCAGCTTCCAGCTGCACTTCGCCGACTACGACATCCTGACCCCCGGCGACCGCCCCGACGTGCTCGTCGCGATGAACCCGGCCGCGCTCAAGGCCAACATCGGCGACCTGCCCCAGGGCGGGATGCTGATCGTCAACACCGACGAGTTCACCAAGCGCAACCTGGTCAAGGTCGGCTACGCCGCCGACCCGCTGGCGGACGGCTCGCTGGAGGGCTACCAGGTGCACAAGGTCGCCATGGCGACCCTGACCATCGGCGCGCTGGAGGACACCGGCCTGGGCAAGAAGGACGCCGAGCGGGCGAAGAACATGTTCGCCCTGGGCCTGCTGTCCTGGATGTACCACCGGCCGACCGAGGGCACCGAGCGGTTCCTGCGCGAGAAGTTCGCCAAGAAGCCCGACATCGCCGAGGCCAACGTCCTGGCGTTCCGGGCGGGCTGGAACTACGGCGAGACCACCGAGTCCTTCGCCGTCACCTACGAGGTCGCCCCGGCCAAGCTCGACCTGGGCACCTACCGGCAGATCACCGGCAACACGGCGCTGGCGTACGGGATCGTGGCCGCCGGGCAGCAGTCCGGGCTGCCGGTGGTGCTGGGCACCTACCCGATCACGCCCGCCTCGGACATCCTGCACGAGCTGTCCCGGCACAAGAACTTCGGCATCACCACGCTGCAGGCCGAGGACGAGATCGCGGGCATCGGCGCGGCCCTGGGCGCGTCCTACGGCGGCGCGCTGGGCGTCACCTCGACCTCCGGCCCCGGCATCGCCCTGAAGTCCGAGACCATCGGCCTGGGCGTGATGACCGAGCTGCCGCTGGTCGTGATCGACGTGCAGCGCGGCGGGCCGTCCACCGGCCTGCCCACCAAGACCGAGCAGGCCGACCTGCTCCAGGCGCTGTTCGGCCGCAACGGCGAGTCGCCGGTGCCGGTCATCGCGCCCCGCTCGCCCGCCGACTGCTTCGACGCGGCGCTCGACGCGGCGCGCATCGCGCTGACCTACCGCACGCCGGTGCTGCTGCTGTCCGACGGCGCGATCGCCAACGGCTCCGAGCCGTGGCTGATCCCCGACGTCGACGACCTGCCCGACCTGTCGGTGGAGTTCGCCACCGAGCCCAACGGGCCCGACGGCGAGTTCCGGCCCTACCTGCGCGACCCGGAGACGCTGGCCCGGCCGTGGGCGCTGCCCGGCACGGCGGGGCTCCAGCACCGCATCGGCGGCCTGGAGAAGGCCGACGGCACCGGCAACATCTCCTACGACCCGGCCAACCACGACCTCATGGTGCGGCTGCGGCAGCGCAAGGTCGACGGCATCGAGGTGCCGGACGTGGTCGTGGACGACCCGTCGGGCGAGGCGAAGGTGCTGGTCGTCGGCTGGGGGTCCTCCTACGGCCCGATCGGCGCCGCGGCCCGCCGCGTGCGCAAGCTGGGGATGCCGGTGGCGCACGCCCACCTGCGCCACCTGAACCCGTTCCCGAAGAACCTCGGCGACGTGCTGTCCCGGTACGAGCGGGTCGTCGTCCCCGAGATGAACCTCGGCCAACTGGCGTTGTTGTTGCGGGCGAAGTACCTGGTGGACGCCATCAGCTACACCAAGGTGCAGGGCCTGCCCTTCAAGGCAGAAGAGCTGCAGGACGTGCTCGCTGACGTGATCAAGGGAGTGTCCGCGTGACTACGACAGATCTCGGTCTGCCGGTCCTGGGGGGTCTCACCGGCGTTCCGACCGCCCTGGAACCCCAGAAGGCCAAGGACTACAAGTCGGACCAGGAAGTGCGCTGGTGCCCCGGCTGCGGCGACTACGTGGTGCTCAACGCCGTCCAGTCGTTCCTGCCCACGCTGGGCCTCAAGCGCGAGAACATCGTCTTCGTGTCGGGCATCGGCTGCTCCTCGCGGTTCCCGTACTACATGAACACCTACGGGATGCACTCGATCCACGGGCGCGCGCCGGCCATCGCGACCGGCCTCGCCGTGGCCCGGCCGGACCTGTCGGTGTGGGTGGTGACCGGTGACGGCGACGCGCTGTCCATCGGCGGCAACCACCTGATCCACACGCTGCGGCGCAACGTGAACCTGAAGATCCTGCTGTTCAACAACCGGATCTACGGCCTGACCAAGGGCCAGTACTCGCCCACCTCCGAGGCGGGCAAGATCACCAAGTCGACGCCGGTCGGGTCGCTGGACCACCCGTTCAACCCGGTGTCGCTGGCGCTGGGCGCGGAGGCGACGTTCGTCGGCCGCGCGGTCGACTCCGACCGGGCCGGCCTGACCGAGGTGCTGCGGCAGGCCGCCGAGCACCGGGGCTCGGCGCTGGTGGAGATCTACCAGAACTGCCCGATCTTCAACGACGGCGCGTTCGACGTGCTCAAGGACGCCGACGAGGCGGCGCGGCGGATCATCAACGTCGTGCACGGGCAGCCCATCACCTTCGGCGCGGGCGGCGAGTACGCCGTCGTGCGCGACGGGTTCGGGCTGGCCGTGGCCAAGTCGTCGGAGGTCGGGCCGGAGGAGGTCGTCGTGCACGACGCGGCGGACCTGAACCTGGCGTTCGCGCTGTCGCGCCTGTCGACGCAGGACCTCCAGCACACCGTGACGGGCGTGTTCCGCAACGTCGCGCGCACCACGTACGACGACGCGGCCCGCGCGCAGGTGGAGGAGGCCAAGGCGGCCAAGGCCCCCGACCTGGCCGGCCTGCTGCGCGGCAAGGACACCTGGACGGTCGTCGCGTAGGCGCACCCCGCTCCCGGGCGGACGTGGAAGGGCCCCTGTTCCGGATTCCGGAACAGGGGCCCTTCCGCGTTCCCGCCCCGGGGCCCGGCTAGGGCGCCGGGCGGAAACCGGCCTTCTCCGCGTCGGAGACCGTGCGGAACCAGACGTCCGCCCTGGTCTCGCCGAAGTTGGCCGACTCGTCGGTGAAGTAGCGGCGGCCGGTGAGGGTCGCCTTGACCTGGAAGTCCGGCGCCGGGGCCATGCCGTCGGACTTCGGCAGCACCGAGCCGGGGCCGAACGGCGACCGCGGGTTGAAGCCCTCCGGCTGCTGGTAGCGGGTGGTCGTGCCGGCCGTCGGGCGACCGCCGGTGCTGGGGCTGAAGCCGACCGGCCGCGGGCGGACCGGGCGGGGCGGCGGCGGGCTGATCGGCTTGGGCGCGGGCGGCGGTGGCGGCGGGGTGCGCGGGCTGTTCGCCGGTCGGGTGGGCCGCTGCGGGAGGCCGCTGCCGGAGGAGGCGAGCAGCTCCGGAGCCAGCCGGGGGACGAACGGCTGGTCGTTGGACGGCGCGGCGGGCTTCGGCGGGGCCGGCGGCTCGTCCTCGGCGTCCTCGGGGGTGAGCAGGGGCTCGAAGAGGGAGCGGGGGCGGGACGGCTCCTCGGCCCTGGTCCGGGCCGGCTTGGCCGGGGTCTGCCTGGCCTGCGCCTGCCTGGCCTGGGCGGCGGGCCTGGCGCGGTCGGCCCGCGAGGGCAGCGGCTCGGCCGGTTGCGGGGAGGGCTCGACGACCAGCGGCCCGGAGTCCACGAACCGCGGCGTGAACACCGACTCCTGCGACTCCACGCGCCCACCCGCCGGGTCGGAGTGCGCGTGCTCGGGCTCGGCGCGCTCGGGCTCGGCGCGCTCGGGTTCGGTGTGCGCGGGCTCGGTGTGCGCGGGCTCGGTGTGCTCGAGTTCAGCGTGCGCGGGCTCGGCGTGCGCGGGCTCGGCGTGCGCGGGCTCGGCGTGCGCGGGCTCGGCGTGCGC
>Ga0196958_10000032_pt1 | contig 74468 bp, 69 predicted proteins | sample S1v_10metaG_FD_148654 | JGI IMG/M metagenome (GOLD analysis project Ga0196958, IMG submission 148654) | Soil microbial communities from Anza Borrego desert, Southern California, United States - S1+v_10 | ecosystem: Environmental > Terrestrial > Soil > Desert | place: USA: California | collected... | reverse complement strand
GGGGATCGGGCACGATAACAACGGAACTCCTGGCAGAGCGGCGCTTCGACAACGTCCGATCTACCAGGAGTTCCCTCGTCTGCGCATCAGGGCCCCTCGCCTGACCAAGCTCGGAAACGGCCACTAAGGCCCGGCCAGCCGCAGGCGCGCGCACGCCGCATGCAACGCTGGCAGGCCGGGCAGGGTCTCGGCCGGTGCGGGGTGCCGGTCACGCGACGTGGGTGGCCAGGGTGTGGTGGATGCGGTGGTGCGGCTCGGCGACTCCGGAGTAGTGGCGGTGGCTCTGGGTGATGGTGGACAAGTCGCGGAGTCGGGCGTGGCGCGGGTGGAGCCCAGGGCGCTGATCGCAGTGACCGCGCGGTGGCCCTGCTCCACGCCGGTGTCCAGGCCCCCAGTGCGCAGGTAGCTACCGGCCAGGCCAGGCAGGTTCACCGTCACGCTGAGGACGTAGGTCTCGCCGTGGCCCGCGATCGCGTCGTACAGGTGGGTCGCGGCGGCCTGGGCCGGTCACCGGGAGCCGACAGCCGTGCCCAGGTCATGCCGCCTCGGGCATCCAGTTCACGCACGTCGGTTGCCGGTGGGTGCGGATGAATTCGGATACGGCCTGCAGTACGCGCTGCACCGGTAGCTCGGTGTGGGCAGGCATGCCCTGGTCGATGCCGCCCCATAGGAAGTAGTCGACCCAGTCGGTGTTGAGCCCGTCGAGGGGCACCGACCGACCGCCGGTGGCATCGACCCACTCCAGGGCGCCGACCTCACCACGCAGCCCGACCGCCAGGGTGGGCAGCTCGTCCTCACCCCCGGCCTTGAGCAGCCAGGCGCGGCCGGTGACCGCGTCGGTGGGAGGGTTGACGGCCAGCAGTTGCCGGGTCAGTTCCCGGGGATCGGCGTAGGCGGTGACGTCGATGACGACCCGGCCGGTGTGCTCGCCCCATAGAGCGGTGTGCTCGGTCTCGGTCATGTCCGCCCCTGGTAGGTGTGGGTGAACGGCTCGCCGTCGGCGGTGGTGCCGTGCACGGTCAGTGTCTTACCCCGCGGAAGGTATCGCGGCAGCACCTGGTGGCAGGCGGAGGTGCCCAGCCGGAAGCCCGGCGAGCCGCAGGGCTGGTGGTTGATCACCACTTCGGCGCGCACGGCCATGGTGTCGACCAGGAGGTGGGCGACCTTCATCTCCACGTGATTGCCCAGCCGCAGAGGTGTGGTGATTCCGAGCCGGGCCATACGGGCATGGACCGCCGGGGTCCAGGTGCCGTCGCGCCCCGAGGTCATCACGCCGCGGTCGGCTTCGTCCACGCGCACTCGTCCCACGGTCTTCTCGCCCTCGGCGCCGCGCCGTACCCGGCGCGGCAGGTCGTCCACGGCCCACTGCGCCTGCGCCGGGTAGCGGGACCCGTCGCGGGCGATGGCATGACCGTCGGCACCCGACTGCAAACCCCGCGCTGTCGAGGGGACCGGCTCTGAAGGGCGAGCAGGGTGATGTGGTGGTGGAGTGGCGGAGGGTGTGGCACCTCTGCTCTCCAGACGGGCCGCGAAGCCCTCGGCGGTGCGCACGGCTTCGTTGAGCAGGGGCCACAGGTGTCCCTTGCACCCGTCGACCACCCGGATGAAGTGGGCCAGCATCACAGCCGTGTCCGCTTCCAGGTTGCGGGCTCCTTCCAGTGCACGGGCCAACGTGTCGTGTGCTTCCCCGGTCAGATCCTCCGCCTGCTCCAATGCCTTCCGCGCTTGCTCGGCTTTCCTGCACGCGGCCCGCACCTGTGCGGCCGGCCCTCCCAACGAACCCACCCTGTCCGCCTTCCGTCTCGGTGCAAACCCGTCCGGGTCGGTCAGGGCCTATCGGCAGCAACGGGGCCGCGGCAGCAGCACCCCGTAGTGCCGTGCTCCCCCATTCCCGTCAACCGGGCCGAGTCCCGGTCGGCAGTGCGGGCTGGACCACCACGTGGGTCTATGCCGGTGCCGGAGCAGCGGAACCCAGGTGGAGCTACGTCTTGCCTGGGTGATTTTTACTGCGGGCTCGTGTTATCGGGACGATAGCGAACAAGGTGTCGAAGGTGGTGTCGTCCAGCGCTGTCAACGCGCCCGCGATGAAGCTTGCTCCCGGCCGCAACTCCCCGTTGAGCACTCGGGAGAGTGTGGACCTGTTCACCCCCATGGCCTGGGCGAGCATGTATTCGGAGGTGTAGCCCGCTTCGCATGCCGCCGACGTGAATTCCTCGACACGGAGTTCGACGGTCTTTCGCACCACCTGTTGCGCGGTCATCGTGCTGCGGGTCGGTCGGTGGAGGCGGAGCCAGGGGTGCTGTCGGGCAGGGTGCCGTTGTCGGGTGTGGCGAGCAATTCGTGCAGGTGGGTCGTGGTGGTGGGGTCGAGGTCGGCGACCAGGGTCAGGGTTTGCCGGAATTGGCGTCGGGCGGCGGCGGTGTCACCGGTGGTCCACAGGAGACGTCCGATGTGGATCTGCCATCGGGCGCGGCCCGGGGTGTCGGCCAGGGTTGCGCAGAGTGTGGCCGCGCGGGTGTAGTAGTGCAGGGCGTTGGCGGTTCGGCCTGCTTCGGCCATGAGGCCGCCCAGCAGGCCCAGCGTGCGGGCGATGCCTGCCGGGTTGTTCTCGACGATGTGGTTTTCGAGGATCTCGTCGGCGCAATCGACGACGCGGTGCAGTCGGCCCTGGGCGCGGTAGGTCTGCGACAGCGACAGCAGCGCCGCCTCGTGTGCCTGCCGGTCGGTGAGCCTGCGTCGGATCGCCAGCTCTCCTCGGCCTTGCGCCACGGCGAGCCGGTACTCGCCTCGTGTGCGGAAGTAGTGCGCGCCGCGGCGGAACGCCTCAGCCAGCACGGTCGAATGGGGCAGCGCGTGTGCGAGTTCGGTGCCGCAGGTGTGTAGGGTCCGGCACCAGCGCAGGTCTGCGTCGTGTGGCACGAGTGGCCAGAGCTTGGCCAGCAGCCGGGCCGCGTCGGGTGGCCGGTCCGCCGTGGTTGTCGGCAGCACGGTGGCGATGTGGTCTTTGTGTTCGTCGAACCACCGGTGTGGTTCGTCGGTGTTTCCGGGTTCTTCGTCGGGATCGGGAGTGTTCAGGGCGCGCAGCAGCTCGTCGGCGTCGCTGCTCGTCGGTCGCCCCGCGTCGTGTGGCACGTCCCCACTACAGCCACAGCAGACCAGCCGAAACAAGGAGGCAAGTCCTCGACCAGGGCATTTGCCCCCTTGACCGACGGCTTCACGGCTTCGCCGCATCCACCGGTGCCCCAGGGTCGGCGGGAGTCAGCCGATGCTCGGTTCCTGTCGGTGTGCGTGCAGGCGGATTCCGTGGCCGTCGTGGGTCACCGAATCGACAGTGAAACCGTGTGGTACCAGCGGTGGTGGCCTGTCGACCGACGGACGACGTGACGGGCCGGTGGGTTCCAGGTGGACGATGATCTCGTCGATTAGTCCTGTGTAGAGGGTGGGTGTGGTGTCCGGGTCGGTGGCCAGCAGGATCGTGCGTGTCCCTGTGGTGTAGAGCGCGGTGAGCAGGTCGGCGGGTTGGGTGTCCGGGTGCGGGGTCGGTAGGAGGAAGGCGTCGGCGCCGTGGCTTCCCGGTCGTGCTTCGACGAGGTGTCCGTCGGGGTGCACGATGACGTCGACGCCGGTGGCCGCAGCTGTCACTTGCACCGGGGTCGCGGTGGTGGGTCGCCCGTCGGGGTCGATGCGGTGGATCCAGGTGGTGTGGGGGCGGCGGGTGGCCTGGGCGTGCAACCAGGGGCCCAGCACGAGGCGGGCGGTGTCGGCCAGGAGGCCGACTTCGACGTCGACGCCTGCTGCGCGGAGTCGGGCGGCGCCGCCTTCCTCGCGGGAGGTGGGGTCGATCAGGGCGATCACGGTGCGGGTGATGCCGGCGTCGAGGAGGGCTTGGCGGCACGGTGGGGTGCGGCCGTGGTGGTTGCAGGGTTCGAGGGTGACCACGGCGGTGCCGCCGCGCGCCCGCCGGCCCGCGGCGGCCAGGGCATGGGCTTCGGCATGAGGTTGGCCTTTGCGTTGGTGGTGCCCCTCGCCGGCCACTCGGCCTTCGGGGTCGAGGATGACGCAGCCGACCGGCGGGTTGGGGCTGGTGCTGCCCAGGCCGAGGGCGGACAGGGCGATGGCGCGGTGCATGGCGTCGATCTCGGCTTGCGAGGCGGTCACGCCGGGGTGTCCGATGCCGGCTTGTCGCCGAGGGCCGCTACCGCCGCGAGCGTGCGGTGCGGGTCAAGCCGGGTCTGAGGGTTTGCTCGGGTCATTGTCGGCTCCGCAGCGGCCGAGGGCAGTCGTGGAAGAGGGCAAATGAAACGTAGCCGATTTGCCACCTTCTGTGATCATAGCTGGTCCTGGTCGCATAACCCGGGCACCACAGCAGGGTGCCGGAATGAGGAGGCGACCGCCAGTGACCGGACGAGATGTCGGAATACACAGCCCCACCGGGCTGCGGCTGCTGGATGAGCAGGCGCGGGCGCGGGTGCGGCCGGAGTTGTTGGAGGTGGTGGAGTACCGCAAGTCGGGATTGAGCCTGAACTCGGTCATCGGGTGTCCGTTGGACTGCGGGTACTGCGTGCGGCATCTGTTCGACAACTTCGCCATGAAGACGCCGCGGGCGGTGATGGGCGCGGACGAGGCGGTGACGGCGTTGACCTCCCACCGGTACTTCCGTGCGCACCGCACACCGGTGCAGTTGCTCAACCGGGCCACCGACCCGATGCTGCCGGCGGTCAAGCCGCACCTGTTCGAGGTGCTCGAGCGGCTGGACGGGCTGGGGTTGACCAACCACGTCCTGGTCATCACGCGGTGGCGGATCGAGCCGCGGGACTGCGCGCGGCTCAACGCGTTGCGGCACCTGAAGGTCACCGTCCTGCTGACCCATTCCGGGATCGACGACGAGCGGATCGAGCCGGTGGACTCCGGTATCGCGGCGCGGTCGTTGCGCACGGCGTTCGAGCACGCCGATCGCTACCGGGTGGTGCTGTACTGGCGGCCGATCGTGCCGGGCCTCAACGACAGCGACGCCCACCTCGACCGCGCCCTGGACCTGGGGCGGCACGCGCACGCCACGGTGTTCACCGGCCTGTTCTACCGCGATCAGATCCGCCAGTACTACCGGGAGCACGGGCTGCCCGAACCCTACGACGACGTGGCGCGCCGCAAGATCTTCCCGGAGCGGTTGGAGCAGCGCATCCTGGCCGCCGCCGCCCGGCGCCCAGCCGGATCGCCGTTGTTCCGCAAGACCTCCTGCGCGGTGGCCTATGCCCACGGCCTGCCCGACTACAACGGCCACTACGGCATCGGCGAGCTGTGCGGGATCTGCCCCGCGGCCCAGCAGGCCCGCTGCGCCACGGCCTGGACCCCACCGGACCCGCGGCGGGTCGCGGCGCTGGCCGCCGGGTTGGGCGGCGCCCTGGTCACGCTCACCGATCGGGCGATCGTGGTCAAGGGCCTGGACGAGCAGCGCCGATACCTGATCCAGCACACCCTGGGGTTCCAGGTCCACGACGTGGACGCGCCCCACCACCCGCGCCGCCACGGCCGCGCCGACCTCGGATGGCCCACCCCGGAGGCGTCATGACCACCCCCGTGCCCGCCGCGCTGCGGGACCGCCCGCTGGCGATCGTCGACGTCGAGGGCAACGGCGCCCAACCCCCCGAGATCGTCGAGATCGCCGTGCTGCCGGTCGACGGCCCCGTCACCCCCGCCGCGATGCGCACCTGGCTGGTGCGCCCCAAGAACCCCGTGACCTCGATCGCCCGACGCCTCCACGGCCTGGACACCGAACAGCTGCGGCACTGCCCGTGGTGGCAGGACATCGCCGAACAGGTGCAACCGCTGCTGGACGGCAGGACGATGATCGCCCACGCCGCCGGGGTGGACTACCGCGTCCTGGCCGCCCACCTGCCCACCTGGCAACCGCCCCTGGTCCTGGACACCCTCAAACTCGCCCGGCACGTCTGGCCCGAGCTGCCCGGCCACCGCCTGACCGAGCTGGCCGCCCACACCGGCATCACCGGCGAGCAGACCGACGATCACCGCCCGCACCGCGCCGGCTACGACACCTGGTGCACCTGGCAACTCCTGCAGCACCTGCTGCACCACAGCGACCCGTCCTGGGACAAGCTGGTGGACATCGCCGCCCTGCGAGCCTTCCGTCCTCCTACGCGACCGCAGGCGGGGCTGTGGTGAGCACCGCGGTCGAACAACCCGTCACCATCGGCGTGACCGGCACCCACTCCACCGGCAAAAGCACCTTCCTGGCCCGCCTGGCCCACGACCTGCGCACCCACCACATCCAGGTCGCCACCGTCGCCGACCTCGGAGAGCAGGCCCAACGCCTGGGCCTGCCCATCCTGGGCAACCACACCTGGGCCTCCACCCTGTGGTTCATCACCCACGGCATCAGCCTGGAACTGGCCGTGTGGCCCCACGCCGAGGTCGTCCTGGTCGACCGCCCCGCCCCCGACGCCCTGGGCTACTACCGCGCCGCCCTGGCCCACCGCCACGAAACCCCCGACCCCGACATCCACGCACGCCTGGAAGCCGTCGTCACCAGCCACCTGCCCGCCTACGACCTGCTCTACCGCACCACCCTGGACCCCGCCATCCCCCTGGGCACCGACAAACCCCGCGACCCCGACGCCACCTTCCGCCGCCTCGCCGACCACCACATCGGCCAAGTCCTACACGACCTGCACATCCCCCACACACCCCTGCACGCCACCGACCACGACCACGCACTCGAACGCACTGTCGACTTCGTCCTCCACAAGATCACCACACTCCCCCAACCCCTCCCCCGGTGACCAGGCTCGGCCTCGCCCACGCCATCGCCCTCTTCCGCTCAGACCGACCACGACCACCTCAACCCCAGACCGACGACTCCGTAGGCCCCCACCGCAACCGAACAATCCCCCGTCGAGAAAGAGCACGACGCCATGAGCACGCCCACCCACCCCGAGCAGCGACCCGACGAACCACAAGACCTGCGGGCCTTCCTCACCGCACTGGCCGTCGAGGACGCACCACGCTGCTACGCCATCGCCTACGACTACGACGGCAACCCCGACGACAGCGGCATCGTCGCCTACGGCATGGCCTTCCCCGACCACGCCGAAACCATCTCCCGCAACGGCGACTACCGCGTCCTGACCGTCGAAGCCGAACACGCCCAACGCCACTTCGCCGAAGACGACGAAGTCACCATGCACCTCATCTGGCTCCCCCAACCAGCAACCTCGACCTGACACCAGCCCCGCACCACCGACACCCCGAAGACGGACCAACGCGCTCCACCGGAGTCACCGCGGACATCACCCGGCGAACCACCCGGCCGGAGCGCGTCCCTTCGCAGCTTCCGCACCGGCCCCCAGCAGGACACCGGAAACAGCAGACCCTGCAACCGACGACCCTCACACCGAGCGATCGCAACCCACCGAACGCCCAGCATCAGACCACGCCTCACGGCCGGCACCCTGCTCCACTCGCATCGACTGACGAAACTTCAACGAACCGAATACAAAACACGTGATCGCCAAGTAACATCCCCGGTCAAGAAACGCCTTTCCCGCGCAAGCACGGGCGGTCCACCTGGTTGACGACGGAATGCGGTGGCCGAGCGGTCGTCCCCATATAAGCTGGGACGGCCTAGTAAGTATGCGGTTCGCGGCGTCCGGGCAGAGTAGACGCCGTGCCCGAGCCGCTGAAACGAATCAGCACGCTGGACAACCCCGACACCGTAACCCGAGGTACTTGTTACCCAATCTTATATTGGTGGTCACGTGGCGACAAGAGCATCGAAGGCGCTGACGACCCTGCTCCAGGAGAAATCAGCAAGCCCGTCATCACCGCGGAAGGTGATGCAATCGGGATCGAGCATCGTAACGCCCGCTCCCATCAACCTGTCGAGGCTTCCCCGGTAAGCGGGATGCTGTCGGAGCAGGGCCTTGACACAGGGAGCGCCGAGGATCGGCAGGTCGGCGGAAAGCAGTTCGTTCAGCACACCGAGCGCGGGCGAGTCACTGTAGCCCGCGGCCCACTTGTTGATCGTGTTGAACGTCAGCGGGGCGGCGAGGACCGCATCGGCCCGCGGCAGGGACTTCTCCTGCAGAGGAGGCCGGGCGGCTGCTCTGAACAGTGCCCCGGTCCGCTGCGCGACGTCTTCGAGGTCGGTCCACGTCGCAGCCGTCGGAGTCGCGACCAGGCACACCTTCCACCGCCGGTCGGACAACAATGAGATCAACTGCTCGATGTGCAGCACCGGTGGCGCCGCACAGGCCACCAGGTAGACCCAACCACCCGACCGCGTCATATCACACCAATCCGTTGCGCCAGCCCACGAAGGCCCGGCGTTGCATGGCGTCGTTCACGGGCGAGCAGTTGTCCGACCACTGTTCGTGCTGTGCGACTGCCCTTGAGCAACTCGGATGCCACTCGATCCGCTTCAAGAAGGTAGATAACGGCCAGGAGGTCGGCGCCCAGCTGTGCACACGCCCATGCGCTGTCCAGGTTCACCTGACCTTGCCTGCCGTACAGACCGGGAGGCATTGCGGTGAGATCAAGGCGTTCTCCGAGGGTCAGCACACTGTGAGGGTCATCCAAAGCGACAGCTGCCGACATGCGGTGAATCTGCACATTGCTGGGCCCGAACGCGCTGAAACCGATGTTGGCGTCCCTTCCGAGTCGCTCCGCCAGCTGCTCAGCGTGACCTAGACGCCGCTCGGCCTCGGCTGTCTCCTTCCGTCGAGCTGCGATGATCGCACTGATCAGGGTAAGTGAACCCCTCATGCTCAGACTTGCAGGATCGTTTTGATCAACCTTCTCGGCGGATTCGACAGCATTCCGCTCGGCTTCCTCCGCATCCCCCAGCCTCAACAGTGCACACGTCAGCTGATATGAGGCCGCAGCCCGACCCACCGGGTCCTCAGCTTGCTCCGCTAAGTCCAGTGCTCGCTCAGCCGCCGCGTACGCGGTTGCACCGTCACCCAACTTGGTTGCCAACTTCGCCTCGACGATCGCGGCCTCGCACTTCACCCGCAACGTCTGCCGACGATCCTCCCTGCCCGATCCGGGCAGTAGGTAGTCCACCTTCCGCATGACTTCGGGAAGTGCACGGCCTACCTCGTCGTAGCGTGCTGCTTGATAGGTGCTGTGCAATCTTGTCACCAATGCGGTGACGTAACGCAGTGCTCCCGGGCGAGACTTAGGAACGTCCACAAAGGCATCCAATGCCATCAATGCCGCTTCTGGCGTCACCCTTTGGTGCAGTTGCCGCTGTTCCCGCCTTCCTTCATCCCGCAACGCCATCAAGGCACCGTTCGCGTCGAGCGCATGGTCCAGTGCCCTGACGAGGTCCCTTGAGGGGAGATTGTGGTCAGGCCGTTCGGCCAACGAAACGTACTGCCGGGTGTAGCCAATCCGCTGGGCCAACTGCGGTTGACTGAGACCGACTTCGGTACGGCGGCGTCGAATTTCGGAAGCAAGCCGGACGCTGGCCGGTTGCAATGCTTCCGACTGCTCGTCATCGGTCATGTCGCACCCGCTTCACTCAAGGGCAAATACCGGTTGCCGCTAATTGCGCTCTTCCCTGACCCTACCCGATCCGATTGGAATACGCATGTAGGTGTTGCGGCGGGTCGAACCATCTCTTCACCCACCGCACCGAGATCCTGGAACCGGGAGGCAGTCCGATGGCGATACGGCCGTTCCGCTGGTTGCCACATGATCACAAGCGTCATGCCATCAAAGAAGACGCGCTCGCCTATGAGGAGACTGTCACGTTGTGCGGGTGCGAACTCGTCGTTCCGGCCGTCCGACTCGGGAAGGATGAGTGGTGCTGGCCGACGTGCGCAGTGTGCGACGCCCAGTGGCGACTGCACGAAGGCATCGCACCGTATCCCCGACCACGTGCTTCTCAGAACCGCCGTAGTCCCCGAGGCACAGTTGGTGCGGCAGGCGAGGCTCATGGTCCTGCTCCGATCCCGTCTATGTAGACGGCTCCACGTGCCGCGACGGCTCGTTGCAGACGAGCTTGGCCGGCTACCGACATTAAACATAGGACGCAGAGGGTTTCGCCGACGGAGAGGTCCACGTAGTCGGCCAGCACAAGAGGTGCGGTACCAAGCGGCAAGGTTGCCTCCCACACCCGGATCCACCGCGCGTCAGCTCCGACCATGGCGCGGTCTCCGGTGACGTGGTGGACGATGTCGAAGTTGCGCATGTCGAGCACGATTCCGCCGTGGACCTAAGCCTCACCGAAGGCTGAGCGGCCTTCAGCGCGCGCAACTACGACGATGCCGTGATCACGACCGAAACGCAAGAGGGCACCGACGTCACCAGCCAAGCCTGAGCGGGCGTTCACCGACGGACACCGGTAGACGGTGGTTCGCTCGAAGCCGTCCGTAGCCCAGACCAGTTCGGCTGGCTTGGTGGTCAACGTGCCGTCCGATAACTGCAGTAGCACGCTTCTCGCTCCTTCGTTCCAGGCGAAGTGATGGCCAGCCAGGCGGTGGTTTCCCGGCACGCCCTCGCCGCGGCGAAGCGCGGTGGCTTCAGGCAGTAGCTCGTCCGCACCGGCTTCAGCTTGGGATGGCGCCGGCGTAGACCGTCCCGCCGAGGGCGACGACCCGCTTCTCGAGTTCCCGGTTGTGGGCCAGCATGCTCGTCAGGGTGTCGGCGTCGTTCGGTGGTGCGGCGCGGAGTAGGGCGAACAGGAACGCGATCGGTGTGTCGGGGAGTTGGAACCGCGGTGTGGTGATGCGTGCCCGCGGTACGGGGTAGAGCAGGACGAGGCCGCTGTCGCCGATGTCCTGGGTCGTCAGGTCGGCGAGGGTCTCGGCCACGATGCGTTCGGCGGCGTGGTCGGGCAGGAGCAGGTTGATCCACGGGTGGGGTTGCTGCCACGGGCCCAGCGCGTGCAGCAGGGCCACGTCCTCGGCCATGCGGTCCTGGAAGCCTTGGTAGCTGAAGTCGGTGATCTTCACGGTGTCGCGCCGGTCGCTCAGCCCGGACAGCAGGCGTTCGTCGGAGGGCTCGGTCGGCGGGGTGAAGTAGCTGACGCCGTCGATGTAGGGCGCCCACGTCCCGTCGACCGGCTTCACCTGGCCTTCCAGGTGGTGAAAGCGTCCCTCGGCCATCAGGGTGCGCTGGTCGGCCAGGAAGGTGCCGAGGTCGTCGTAGCGCAGGCGGTGGAGGCGGGCGTGGGTGTGCGCGGCGACCAGTCGGAGGGTGGCGCGCATGATGACGCCGTGGCGGCCTCGTCCGGCTCGTAGCGCGTCGAACAGCTCCGGGTGGTGCGTCGGCGAGCATGTGACGTGCGTGCCGTCGAGGGTGACGACGTCGAGTTCGACGACGTTGTCGGTCTGCAAGCCGTGGTGGTGAGTGGCGCCGCTGATACCGCCCACGGACAGCGTGCCGCCGACCGACAGGTCGAGGTAGTCGGTCAGCACCGGCGGGGCCACCCCCAGGGACAGCGTCGCCTTCAGCACGTCGTTCCACCGGGCGCCTGCGCTGACGACGACCTCGTGACCGGTCACGTGGTGGACGGTGTTGAGTCCGCGCATGTCCAGCACGAGCCCGCCGGGCGCTTGGGCTTGTCCTGCGGTGGAGTGCCCCTCGGCTCGCGGGACCACCGGGATGCCGTGCTCGTGTGCGAACCGGAGCACTGCGGCGACGTCCTGGGCCGAGCGGGGGCGCACAACGCCGAGTGGGCGTGGGTGGTCGGTGGTGCGGCCGAAGTCGTCCACCGCCCACCTCAGCGCCGACTCGGCCGTCGTCACGACGCCGTCGAGGGCGGGAAGTGGCACGCCTCCGGCTACCCGGTGTTCGGTCAGCCGGTGATCGGCGGGGTCGAAGTACCAGGTCGTGTGGTCGGGCACGGGAGCCTTCCTCAGGGCTGGGGTTCCCGGCGCGGTACCGGGACGGAGTCGTGGTCCAGCGCGGCCATCCGAGCGCGGATTTCCCTTGCTCGGGCGTCACCCAGCTCCTCGAACAGTTGTACCGCCTTCTCCCACGCCCGACGAGCGTCGGCGTCTTCGCCGAGCTCGTGGTGAATGCCGCCCAGTTTGCGCAGCAACGCGGCCCGGCCCCATAGGTCGACCACGGACTCGCTGGCGGCCAGTGCCTCTTCGAGGTAGGCGACGGTGCTGCGCAGCTCTCCCCTGTCGCGGTGGACTTCGCCGATACGGTCCAGCGCACAGCTCTCGGCCTGACGGTCTCCCAGCTCGCGCAGGACGGTGACGGTCTTGTCGAAGCCGTCGAGTGCGACGTCGTACTTGCCGAGCGCGCGGTAGGCGTCCGAGAGGTAGGAATTGACGACGGCCCACGACCACCGTTCGTCGATCTCTCCGGCCAGGTGCAAGGCCCGACGGTAGTGCTCGACCGCCTCTTCATGCTCTTCGTGCGCTTGGAGGACACGCCCGATGCCGACGTGCGACCACAGCTGACCGCGGGGATTTTTGAGTCGTCGGCAGATCTCCAGGGCCTCGGTGACGCACTGCATCGCCTCGTCGAACCTGCGCTGGTCGAGGTAGCCGTTACCGAGGTTGCTCAGCAGGGCCGCTTGCGCGGCGAGGTTCTCCTGTCGCCGCGCCTGGTCCAGGCTCGCCTTCAGCGGTGCCAGCCAGGTGCTCCAGGGGTTGCGCCAGTAGAGGTAGTCGGTCAGCACGAGTGGCAGACCGAAAGCGACGGTGTGCAGGTCCAGGGTGGTTGCCTGCAGTGTGGCCGACGCGAGGTTGGCCAGTTCGGTCTCGCACCACCTCACGGCGTCACCGGGCGTGGCGAAGTCCGGCGGGATGTGCCCGGTGTCGGTCGCCTTGAGTTGGGCGAACGGGCGGTTGGGAGACATGGCGTGGCTGGCAGCGGTCGCCGCCTGGAGATACCACTCCAGCAGGTGTCGTCGAGCAAAAGCGATCTCCTCGGCTGATTCGGTGGCCTCGACACGCTCGGTCGCGTAGTCCCGCAGCAGGTCGTGGAACCGGAAGCGGTGTGGGCCGACTTCCTGCAGCAGATGTCCGCGAGCGAGCGTGTCGAGCAAGCGCGCGGTCGAGGCTGGTCGGCTGCGGGAGAGCACCGCGGCGGAGTCGACGCTGAACTCGCGGCCGGGATGCAGGCTCAGCAGCCGGAACAGGCGGGCGGCGTCGGGTTCGAGCGCTCGGAACGACCAGGAGAACACCGCGCGGACCGCCGCGTCGACGTCGTCGGGCGAGAGCACGTCCAAGCGCTGGTCGACGTCCGACAGCTCCTCCGCGAGCCCGGTGAGGGTCAGGTGCCGGCTGGCGGCGATGCGTTCGGCGGCAACGCGGACCGCCAGCGGCAGACCTCCGCAGAGTTTGACGATCTGTTCGGCGGCTTCTGGTTCCGCGTCGACGCGGGCGTCGCTCACGACGGCGCGCAACAGCGCCAGCGCATCGGCTCGGTCGAACGGGTCGATCGTCACGCAGTAGGCGTCATGCCGCACGGCCAGGGCTGGTAGGCGCTGCCTGCTCGTGACCAGCACCAGGCAGTCGGGAGCGGCAGGTATCAGAGGGCGGACCTGGTCGGCGCGGCTCGCGTTGTCCAGGACCAACAGGGTGCGGGTGTGGTCCAGTCGGGTCCGCAGCATGGCGGAGCGGCTTTCCTCGGTGGCGGGCACTGCCTCCGGTGGGATACCGAGTGCCTTGAGGATGTCCTCCAGCACTTCGGCGGCGTCGACCGGCTCACCGTCCGGTGAGAAGCCGTGCAGGTCGGTGAAGAAGGCGCCATCGGGGTATAGGTGCTTCACCTCATGTGCCCAGCCCAGCGCCAGCGAGGTCTTGCCGACGCCGGCTTGGCCGTCCAAAGCCACGACCGTGGCCGAGGTGGCGTGCCGGTGGCGATGCAGCTGTTCATCGAGTGCTCGCAGGACCGCACTTCGGCCGATCAGCTGGGGTGAGGGCGGCAGCTGAGCGGGACGTGGGCACCTTCCCTGGCCTGAGCGCTTGGCGATGGCCTTCACCAGGGCGGTCAACACGCCCTGGGTGGCCAGCGCCGCATCACACGCTCGGGCGAACTCCTCCGTCGGGGGCTTCGTGCCGTTTTCGACGTTGCTGATGTGACTCGGGCTGAAGTGGCTCAACCGCGCCAACTCGCGCAGCGTCATCGTGCCGCGAAGCCTGCGCAGTTCTTCGCCGAAGGAGCCCGGCGTGGCGGGCGCCTGCTCCGTATTCGTTATTCCGTTCATCCGAATACACCTTCCCCCTTGCCCGCCCCCAGGCCGCCTCGCCACCGTGGACACCGGGAGCACTGCCGCCACCGGTGATCAATGGAAAGCATGAGGATATGCGCGAAGACCGTGGACCTGCGGCCAAAGCAGTACCACGACTCCACTATCGAGTGAACGACGAGCCACTTGAAGTGCAGCCGGTCACAGCGGGTCATGACAAGGAGGTGTGAGGTGTCGGATTCATTGACGTGGTCGGCCATGGGTGTCATTTGCGGCCCGGTGACCACGGCTCAATGTATGGCAGCGATCCGCCAAGGCGAACTCGGACACCGGTTCCCGGACGTACGGCGGACGGTTTTTTCACGGGAAAGTTTCACATTCGGGTCGGTCTTCGCGGTCGGCCTAGTGGTCCTCGATCACCAGCTCACCGGCGCCCCGCAGATGTTGGCCTCGGCGTGGCTGGCCGTGGCCGGAGGGCAGTTGATGTTGGTCGACTGGGTGTGCCACCGGCTGCCCACCCGCCTCGTGGTCGCGTTGTTCGGTGGCGGTGTGGCGATCTTCTCCGGCGCAGCGGTTCACGGTGACGAGACGGCCGCGTTCGCAAGAGCGGTCCTCGCTGCGGCGGTCGTGTTCACCGCGGCGTTGACGACCGCGCTCGTCACTCCCCGATCACTCGGGGCTGGCGACGTCAGACTGCTGGGAGCGGTCGCGCTCTTCCTCGGCTGGTTCGGCTGGCCGCAAGTCCTGCGCGGGATCGTGTTCGCCCTCCTTCTGGGAGCCACAGTGGGCACGGTTCTACTGGCCACCAAAAGAATCTCCCGTGGTGATCACCTCGCCTTCGGCCCCGCGATCGTGGGCGGAGCGCTCCTCACCCTCGTCATGCCCTGAGCGACAAGGAGACCGTCGATGTCCTTCGGACTCACGACCAGGACCAGGACCAGGAAGTTTTTCCGCGGATCCCCGACTGCCCTCGTCATCTTCATCGTGGCCGCGTGTGGCCCGTCGAACTCGAACCACCAGCCAGGAGCGGACGTCTCGCCTCCACCTCGGGCGTCTACCCAGGCTCCTGATCCGGTCGACGAAGCCAAGAGGTCGGCGGTCGACATCTACCGAGGGATGTGGCTCAGCTACGCCGAAGCCGCCACGACCTCCGATTGGCAGTCTCCGAGACTAGGGCAGTTCGCGACCGGGACAGCGCTGTCCACGATGACCCGCGGCTTGTACGGCGACCACTACAAGGGCGTGGTCTCGCGTGGCCTGCCGATCCTCAACCCGTCCGTCTCGTCCGTCGAGCCGGCCGAAGCTCCGACCAGGATCGTCGTGGCCGACTGCGGCGACTCGACGAACTGGACGAGACACTACGCCGACAGCGGCGAACCGGCTGATGACGAACCCGGCGGCAAGCGGCACATCAACGCCGTGGTGGAGAAGCAGGTCGACGGCTCGTGGAAGGTCGTCGAGTTCGGCGTGCAGGAGATCGGAACATGCTGAAGCGAACCTCCGCACTCATGGTGTTGATACTTCTCGGCAGCGCCGCCCCTGCCTCTGCAGACCCGTGGGGGAACATGGATTGCAGCCGGGCACCGAGGCCAGTGTGTGATCTCGAAGCAGGTAACAGCCAGAGGCCGAACCAAAGCTGGGACTCCGGTAATCCTTCCGGCACAGGTCAAGCCGCAGGCGATGGCGAGAATCCTTTCTCCGGGTGCAGGTACAAGCCGGTCGACTACCAAGCGCCTGGGGGTCAGCCGGAGAAGCCGGGTGGTTGGTTCGTGGTGCTGTGTTCGCCGGATGGCAAGGATCCGCTGTCCCACGGGCCGGTGTGGATACCCACCAGCGGTGGTGCGCAACCGGCGCTGTCTCCGGAGCAGGTGGCCGCCATCGCGCGCAACCGCCTGCGGCTGCCTTCGGTCGTGATCGCGGCCAACCCCGCCGAGGCGCAGTTGGTCAACCTGCCCACGTGGTTGTGGCTGAGCAGCGGTTGGCAGGAGGTGTCGGCGAACGCCTCGGTCCCTGGTGTGTCGGTAACGGCGGTCGCGACTCCGGTCTCGGTGACCTGGTCAATGGGCGACGGCTTGACGGTTACCTGCGCGGGTGCGGGAACGCCGTACGTGGCGGGCACTGATCCGAAGGCTCCCTCGCCCGACTGCGGTCACGTCTACCGTCGCTCCTCGGCAACCCAGACGGGTCAAGCATTTCCGGTGACGGCCACGGTGCACTGGACGATCACTTGGTCCGGAGCGGGGCAGGGCGGCGCGTTCCCGGACATGACTATCACGGGCAGCGCCGGCTTCCGCGTTGCGGAGTCGCAGGCGTTGAACAACGGCGCCGGCTGACCAACCGGGTCCCCACCGGTCCGCAGAGCCACAAGCGATAACGCTCTTTGTTCCGCTCGCTGATCATCTTCGGCGACGCGGCGCACTACCCCCATGCCTTTGGAGGTCCCGTCGTGAGCACGAACACCACGATCCGGTCGGATACCGACCGTCCCGCGACCATGGCCGACAGCCCTTGGATCGGTGACGACAGGAAGCAGCACGCCTCGCGGCTGCGCGCCACCAACCGCCGCCGCAGCGTGCCGTACTTGCTGCTCGGCGTGCTGCTTGTGCTGGCCTGCGTGGGTGGGTTCGTCCTGGTTTCGCTGAACTCCGGCGATCGCCGGGCCGTGCTCGCGCTGGCCCGCGACGTGTCGGTCGGCCACGTGCTGACCATGCAGGATCTGCGGCAGGTCAACGTCGCGGTCGACTCCGGTGTGGCGGTGGTGGGCGCGGAGCAGGCGGGCACGGTGGTCGGCAAGCCGATGGCCACCAGCCTGTCCGTCGGAGCCCTGATGACCCCTGACTCGGTCGGTGGCGCCGCGGTCCCGGCCAGTGGCCGGGCCATCGCCGCGTTCGCGCTCAAACCCGGTCAGTTCCCGCCGGAGGCCACCGCGGGTGCGCGGGTGTCGGTGGTGTTCGCGCCCGGCCAGGCGGGCGCCGCGACCGGTCCGCCCGCCGACGGCGGCACGACCTGGCCCGCTGTGGTCACCAGCGTGACCACGCCGCCCCACGAGCAGGCCGCGGTGGTGTCGGTGGAGTTGGCTGAAGCCGCCGCCCGCCAGGTCGCCGCGGTGCCGGTCGGGCAGTTGTCGATCGTGATGCTCTCCGCAGGAGGTCGCTGATGTTGGTCTCGGTCCTGTCGTTGAAGGGCTCACCGGGCGCCACCACCCTCGCCGTGGCCTTGGCCGCCCGCTGGCCCGCCCCGGCCCACGCCCTGGTCGTGGAGGCCGACCCGTCCGGCGGTGACCTGGGCTTGAGGTTCTCCCTGTCCTCGACGCCCGGCCTGGTGAGCCTGGCCGCCGCCGCCCGACGCGGCGGCGAGGCCGAGCTGGTGTGGCGGCACACCCAGCCGCTTCCCGGCGGTCTGCCGGTCATCGCCGCACCGCCGGACGCCGAGCAGGCTCGGGCGGCGCTGGCCGCGCTCGCCCCGGATCCGGGCGGCGGGCCTGGCGTGCTGCGTGCGGCGGCCGACCGGCCCGGCACCGTGGTCGTCGTCGACTGCGGGCGGGTCGATCCCGGTTCGCCCGCGCTGGCGATCGTGCGGTCGGCCGACGTGGTGGTGCTGCTGTCGCGGGCTCACGCCGATGACCTGGCGCACCTGCCGCGCCGGTTGCCCGCGGTCGGCCGCTGGAGCCCGAACCCGGTGCTGGTGCTGGTCGGCCAGGGCTACAGCAGTGCCGAGGTCGCCCGGGAGCTCGGTGTGGCGCCGCTGGGTCGGGTGCCGCACGACCCGAACGGCGCGGCGGTGCTGTGCGGGCGGCCGAACACGGCGCGCCGGACAGGCAGCGGTCCTTCCCGCTCCGCGCTGGGCCGCTTCGCCCACAGGCTCGCCACCCAACTGGCTACCCGCGAACGACCCGCCCCACCGTCCCCGCAGCAGGTGCCGCACGCCGCTCCGCACGCACCGGTCACCACGCTGCACGCGCTCCCCGGCGTGCCCACCGGTCCGGTATCACCCGACGGCGCCCATCCCCCGCCCAGGCCGGACCTCGGCCCGCTTCAGCGACAAGGAGGCCAGGCGTCATGACCTATCCCACCGATCACTACCCGGCGCCCGCTCCGCCGCGTCCGCACCGGCAAGTCGACCAGGCCCCTTCCTCGGGCGACCGGGCACCGACCGCCGGTTCCGGCTTCGACGCCCGACCGCCGGCCTGGAGTACCGACGACGACGAGGTCGATTTCGCGGCTGCCGCCACCCGGTTGCGCCGGTGCCTGCGTGAGCGGTTGAACGCGGAGCTGCCCCGGCGGGTGGCAGATCAGCAGGACCGCACCGGCACCGCCTCCGGTCGTGAGGCCCGCCGTGAGCTGGCGCGGGGCATCCTGGAGGTGGCGCTGCGGGTGCACACCGAGGACGAGCTGGCCGGGGGCCGGCAACTGTTGCCCCGCAAGGTCGAGCAGCGGGTCGTGGCCGAGGTGGTCAACGAGTTGTTCGGCATGGCCGGGTTGCAGCCGCTGCTGGAGGACCCGACGGTGGAGACGGTCAACGCCAACCGCTACGACCGGGTGTTCGTGCAGTACGGCGACGGCCGCCGCGCCCAGGTCGGCCCGATCGCGGGCTCCGACGAGGAGCTCACCGACCTGGTGCGGTTGCTCGCCGCCCGCGCCAGCAGCCAGGAGCGCCGGTTCGACCAGGGCTCCCCGGCGGTCAACCTCCAACTGCCCGGTGGTGAGCGGTTGTTCGCCGTGATGGGTCTGACCGCGGGCGGGGTGACGGCGTTGTCGATCCGCCGCCACGGCTACCTCACCGTCACCCTGCCCGAGCTGCGCCGCCGGGGCACGCTGGACCCCGGCTTGGAGGCGTTCCTGCGGGCGCTGGTCAAGGCCCGCAGGAACGTGCTGATCACCGGCGGTACCGGCGCGGGGAAAACCACGCTGCTGCGGGCGCTGGCCTCGGAGATGGACCCGCTGGAGCGCATCGTCACCATCGAGGACGCCTTCGAACTCGGGTTGGACCACGACCCCGAGATCCACGCGGACGTGACCGCCTTCCAGGCCCGCGAGCCCAACATCGAAGGCGAGGGCGCGATCGGCCAGGCCGAACTCGTCCGGTGGGGCCTGCGGATGAGCCCGGACCGGGTGATCGTCGGTGAGATCCGCGGGCCCGAGGTCATCCCGATGTGCAACGCCATGTCCCAGGGCAACGACGGCTCGATGGCCACCCTGCACGCCAGCGGCTCGCGGATCGCGTTCACCCGGCTGGCCTCCTACGCCGCCCAGGGTGCTGAGCGCCTGTCGCTGGAGGCCACCAACCTGCTGGTCGCCTCGGCGGTGCATTTCGTGGTGCACCTGGCCCGCGCCGCCGATCGCCGCACCCGTGTGGTGTCCTCGATCCGCGAGGTCGTCGGCGCCGACGGCCCGCAGGTGATCTCCAACGAGGTCTACCGCCCCGGACCCGACCGGCGCGCCCGCCCGGTGGCCGCAGCGTTGCGCAGCGACACCCTCGACGACCTGGTCGATGTCGGCTTCGACCCCGGCGTGCTGGAGAACCCCGAGGGCTGGTGGGCGCCGTGAACCTCGCAGCCGGCATCACCCTCGGCCCCACCACCGCCGCGGCCGCGCTGCTCGGCGTGGGCACCGGGAGCGGGCTGCTGCTGGTCGTCCTCGGGTGGCGAGGCACCGACCCGCACCGTCCCCGTCGTCCCCGCCGCACCCGCACACGCGCCATCGGCACGGTGGACCAACACCGCACGCTGCGCCTGGCGGCGGCGGTGGCCGTCGCGGTGGTGACCGGTCTGCTGACCGGCTGGGTCGTCGGCGCGGTGCTGGCCGGGCTCGCGGCCTGGGCGCTGCCGCGGGTGATGGGCCGCGACCCCGAGCACGCCCGTCGGGTGGCGCGGATCGAGGCCGTCGCCACCTGGACGGAGATGCTGCGCGACACCCTGTCGGCCGCGGCCGGGCTGGAGCAGGCCCTCCTCGCCACCGCCCCGCTCGCGCCGGCCGCGATCCGCGGCCAGGTCGGCGAGCTCGCCGCCGGGATCGAAAACGGCGAGCGCCTGGCCCCCGCGTTGCGCCGGCTCGGCGAGCGGCTGGACGACCCGGTCGGCGACCTGGTCATCGCCGCCCTGCTGCTCGCCGCCGGGCAGCAGACCCGCCGGCTTGCCGATCTGCTCGGCTCGCTGGCCGACGCCGCCCGCGGCCACGCCTGGATGCGGATGCGGGTGGAAGCCGGACGCGCCCGCACCCGCACCTCGGTGCGGGTCATCGTCGGCACCACGTGCGCGTTCGCCGTCGCGGTGGTGCTGCTCAACCGCGAGTACATGGGCGCCTACGACCATGCGACCGGGCAGATCGTGCTGCTGGGCATCGGGGCGCTGTTCGCCTTCGGCTTCACCTGGCTGGCCCGCATCGCCCGCATCACCCGACCCGACCGCTTCCTGAGCCCCGTCGGGCACGACCCGACCGGTGGGCACCGGGTGCTCGCCGCCGGCGGGAAGGCGGGAGTGACACCGTGATCACCTCCACCGCTCTGGGCGTCGGTCTCGGGATCGGGCTGTGGGCCTTGACGGTCTGGTCGTTCCCGCCTCACCCGGCCCTCGGCGTGGTCCTGGCCCGCGCCACCACTCCCCCGGCGCCCGCACCGATCCTCGCCACCGACGACACCGGCTGGGCCGCCCGACTGGGTCGTCCCGCCGTCGCCCCGCTGCGCGCGCTCGGACTGCCCGGCCCGCGCCTGGCCCGCGACCTGGCGGTCATCGGCCGGGCGATCCCGACCCACCTGGCGGAGAAGGCCACCCTCGCCGTCGTCGGCCTGCTGCTGCCGGCCCTGCCGGCCGGGATGCTCACCGCAGCCGGGCTCGGTCCGGGCGTGCAGTTCCCGGTCGCCGCCGGGCTGCTGCTGGCCGCGGCGGGGTTCGTCCTGCCCGATCTGCACGCCCGCCGTGAGGCCGCCACGTTGCGCGTCGGGTTCCGCCACGCCCTGTCGGCCTACCTGGACCTGGTGTGGATCACCCTGGCCGGTGGCGCCGGCGTCGACAGCGCCCTGGGCGACTCGGTGGGCATCGGCCGCGGGTGGGCCTTCGAGCAGATCCGCCGCGCCTTGGACACCGCCCGCCTGACCCGCACGACCCCGTGGGCCACGCTGCGCCGGCTCGGCGAGGAGTTGGACGTGACCGAACTGGCCGAGCTCGCGGCCACGGTCAGCCTGGCCGGCACCGAGGGCGCCAAGGTCCGCGCCTCGCTGGCCGCCAAGGCGCACGCCCTGCGCACCCGCCAGATCACCGAAGCCGAGGGCGACGCCCAGGCCGCGACCGAACGCATGTCGCTGCCGGTCATGGCGCTGTTCCTCGGTTTCCTGGCCTTCATCGCCTACCCAGCCCTGACGCAGGTCCTGACTGGACTGTGACGTTCGGAGCGGGCACCGCACGCCCGTGACGACAAGAAAGGAGAACACGATGCGCTCTCAACTGGAGACGTTGTGGACCGTAGTGCAAGCACGCCGGCAGGAACTGCGTCGGCAGCCGGAGGCCGGGTACTCGACCGAGACCGTGCTGGTGACCGCGCTGCTCGTGGTGGCCGCACTCGCGGTGATCGCGATCGTGGTCGCCAAGGTCACCGAAAAGGCCAACGGCATCACCATGTGATCACCATGACCGGTATGGGCTTTCCCGCTGTGCCACCGGCACAGCGCAGCGCGTGGACCCGACGGGTGCTGCGGGGTGAGCGAGGAGCGGTCAGCGCGGAGTTGGTGATCGCCACGCCGCTGCTGGTGCTGGTGCTGCTGGCCATCGTGCAGTTCGCGCTGTGGTCGCACGCCACCCACATCGCCCAGGCCGCCGCCTCGCACGGGCTGGCCACGGCGAGGGCACAGAACGGGACCTCGGCGGCGGGAACGGCCGGTGCCCGGCAGATCCTCGACCAGCTCGCCGCAGGACCGCTGCGCGGTGCCACGGTCAGCGTCGAGCGCGGGGCGGCCTCGGCGTCGGTGCGCATCAGCGGGACCGCGACCCCGGTGGTGCCGTGGCTGAGCCTGCCCGTGCACGCCGAGGCCGTCGGACCGGTCGAGCGCTTCGTTTCCGACCTGGCAGGAGGGTGAGGAGCCGATGACCCCTGCGACAGTGACGCCCCGATGCGATCCCGGCCGCCGACCGCACGGTCACCGGGGATGGTTGCCCTGGTGGCGAGCCGACGACGGCTCCGTGGCCGCCGAGGTCACCATCGCCGCGCCGTTCCTGGTGATGCTGCTGGTGTTCGTGGGCGTGGTGATCCACCGGGGTGTGGACGCGCGCATCCGCCTCGACGACGCCGCCCACCAGGCCGCCCGTGCCGCCAGCATCGAACGCACCCCGGCCGCCGCCACCGCAGCCGCCCAGTCCACCGCCGCGAGCGCACTCTCGCAGGCAGGCGTGGCGTGCGTGTCCCTGTCGGTGAACACCGCCACCGAAGGGCTTCGGCCCGGCGGCACGGTCAGCGTGACCGTGTCCTGCAGCGTCGACTTCGGTGACGCGCTCATCCTCGGAGTGCCCGGCGGCACGACGCTCACGGCGACCTCGGTCGAACCGATCGACCTGTGGCGCTCAACGGTCGAGGCCAGGAGTCGGACATGACCCGCCACGCCCGGCACGGCACAGAACCGGTGACGAGCAGGCGGGCCCGCTGGTGGCGTGCCGACGAGGGACGGGTGACCGCGTTCGTCCTCGTGCTCACCACCGGCATCCTCGCCCTGGCCGGCCTCACCCTGGACGGTGGCCTCGCGCTGGCCGCGAAAGTGCGAGCAGGCGGCCAGGCCGAAGCCGCCGCCCGCGCCGGCGCCCAGGCCATCGACCTGACCGCCTACCGCGGCAGCGGAGTCGTGCGGCTGATGCCCGCGCAAGCGGTCGCCGGCGCCCAAGCACACTTGGCCGCCGAGGGCGCCACCGGAACGGTGAGCGTCTCCGGCGACACCGTCACGGTCACCGTGACCACCACCCACCCCACCCGGCTGCTCGGACTGGTCGGCATCGGCTCGCTCCAGGTCCACGGCCGGGGCAGTGCCCATCCGCAACACGGAGTCTCCGCGATCGACCCCTGACCACACCGACTTCCCACCGACCAGGCACCCGAGAAGGGACAGCAGCATGGCCACCCCCGAAGAGATCCGTCGGCGCATCGAGCAAGCCGACACCACTCGCAGCGCACGGCGGGCCGCCGCCGCGCAACAGGTCGGCGAACTCGCCCAGCGCCGCGCCGCCATCCTCGACCACCTCGAGAACATCGAGCGCGAACTCGGCGACGTGCTCGCCGCCGCCCAGGACGTCATCGACGTCGACGAGCTGGCCGGGTTCACCGACCTCAAGCCCGCCGACCTCACCGCCTGGCTCGCGAGCCGCAGGACCGGCCGCGGCAGGCGCAGGAAGACCACGAGCACCCCCGGCATGCAGGGCGACGCGCGCCACGGCCCGGGATCGAGGACGGCGACCAAGCCCGAGCAAACACCCGCTGTGCACGAGGGCCCGGTCGCAGGCCGACCGCAGGACGCACCCGCGCGTCACATCGCCCAGGCGAGCTGACCGTGCCCGCCCGCCACCCGGTTCGGCCACCGGCACGAGACCACAGCGGGGTTTCCGCACGGCGGCGAACACGAGGGCGGGCATGGCGTGGCGGTGAACATGTGCTCGGGTTCCTCGCACGACTAGTACGGGCGGCGCCGGCCACAGTCGTCCTGGCCGCGCTCCTGGCGGGGCTGCCGAGAGCCTTGACCCACTTCGTCGGCTGGCCGCTGCCCGACCACCTGCCCTCCTGGGCGGAAGTCCAAGGCGTGCTGCTCAGCCCGATGACCGCCACGTTCCTGGTGGACTTCCTCGCCTGCCTGACCTGGCTGGCCTGGGCCTGCTTCACCCTCGACGTCGCCCGCTGCGCCGTCGACATCGCCCGCGGCGCGCGGGTGCCCGGGCTGGCGGCGGCCGGTCCGGTGCACCGGACAGCGGCCGTGCTCGTCGGCGCGGTCCTGATATCCCTCCTCAGCCGGCCGGCCGGTCCGCCTCCGACACCCACGGCGGCCGGCGAATCCAGCGGCACCGAGGTAGTCGCGGCGGCCCCGGCCTGGAACCAGGCGCCCGAGCAGCCGACAGCCCGGGCGCGCCCAGCCACCCGCACCCCGTCGCACCGGACGGCGCCCGCCGCGGGCGAGCAGCCCGTCGGCGTGAAATCCGCCGTGGTGCTCCCCTACGACCCCGAGACCGGCGTGTACGACTCCCTGTGGCGCATGGCCGAACGCACGCTGGGCGACGGCACCCGCTGGCCGGAGATCTACGAGCTCAACAAGGGCAAACCACAACCGGGCGGCGGCACCTTCACCCGACCCGGCCTGGTCTTCCCGGGCGAAGAGATGGCCCTGCCCCACGATGCCACCGTGCCCGCGCCGCCTCCCAGCCGACCCTCGCCACCTCCGTCGGCGCCCGTGACACCACCCCCGACCGCCACGACGCCGCCACCTGGAAGCCCGACGACACCGGAGCCCTCCACCACCGCACAGCCGCCCGTCACAACGCAGGCACCAGCGACCACGCCGGTCCCCCGGACCGCCCAACGGCCGGCCACTCCGGCGCCGCCGAGCACGCACGCGTCCGGCGAACCGGGGCTCAGCTGGGGCGACGGGGTGTTCGTCGGCCTCGGTCTGGCCTCGGCGGTCAGCACCGCCCTGGTCATGGCGCGCCGCCGCCACCGGCGCCGCTACCGGCCCGGCAGTGGCGAGCGCAGCGACCTGCCCGTCGCCCCCGTGGTCTACCGGCTGCACTTGGCGCACCTGCGCGCCGAGCAGGACGGCCACGACCCCGATGCCGACGACGAGCCGGGCCAGGACCGGCCGGGGCGACGGCCTCGGCGGGCATCGGCGCCACCGATCGTGCTCGGACACGACAGCACCTTCGACGACCAAGCGCCGGTCCTGCCGGTCGGTGTGCGCGACGGCCGCCAGATCGCCCTGAACCTGGCCGCCGCGCACGGGCTGGGCCTGCTCGGCGCGGGCGCCACCGGCGCGGCCCGCGCCCTGCTCGTCACCGCCCTGTCCACTGCGGACAGGGCGGCCAGGGTGATCGTTGCGGCCGAGGACCTCGCCGCTCTGGTCGGCCGGCGGCCGGCGCAGGCGCCGCTTCCGGCGAGCCTGCACGTGGCGGCCGACCTCGACGCCGCCCTGGACCTGCTGGAGGCCGAGACTCTGGTGCGCATCGGCCAACGCCCGACCACCGGGCGCCCGTGGCGGCCGGTCGTGCTGGTGGCCCGCACGCCCGGTCGACGGGCCCGGCGGGTGCAGGCGGTACTGGACAACGGATCGGCCGTCGGTGTGACCGGGCTGCTGCTGGGACAGTGGAACTCCGGGGTGAGCGCCTACGTCTGCGACGACGGCATCATCTCCGCCACCAGCCCCGGCCTGGGCGAGCCACTGCGCGGCACCCGCGTGTTCCGACTCGGTGACGACCACACCGCGGACCTGCTGGCCCTGCTGCATCGCGCCGTCCCCGATGATCCAACCGAGTGCGAGCGCACGGCAGGCAACCCGCCGCCCCCGGCACCCCCGCCCCATCCCCCCGTCGTGTCGGACGCGCCGGCTGGCGGCACCGGGCCGGAATCACCGGCGGCCTTCGACGACGCCGGACGACCAGATGGCCCCGACCTGGAAATCCTCGCAACGGCGTGCGTGGCCTTGCCTGCGTCCCGGTGGCGTCCCGACCGGTCCGCGCGCACCGGGGGTGAACCTCGCGGCGACCGGACCCCACCGAGCACCGACCCGGGTCGCCAGCCGAACGGCGAACCCCACCACGACACCGCCATCCCCGAGCGCGCTGTCCCGCCCGTGCCGGTGCGGATCAGCGTGCTGGGACCGCCGCGAGTGTGGTGGCGCCCTGGGCCGGCCGGGTCCGACAACGAGGGCACCGAACGCGAGATCACTTCAGCCTTCCAGCCCCGTCTGCGTGAGCTGCTGGTGTTCCTGGCGCTGCATCCCGACGGCGCCAGCCGCGAGGCCCTCATCGCCGCCCTGTGGGCCACCAGCCCACCGGAGCGCACCACCAACGCGATGAACACCAGTCTCAGCCGCCTGCGCCGCGCCCTGACCGCCGCCGCCGAGGGCTCCCTGTCCGAGCTCGTGTTGATCGGCGAGGGCCGCTACCGGCTGGATCCCGATCTGGTCGAGGTCGACTACTGGTCCTTCGCCGCCGCCGTGACCGCCCGCCGCGCCGCCACCACCGACCATCAGCGGGTCCGGGCGTATCGGCACATCGTGGACAGCTACCGCGGGCCGCTGGCCGACGGGATGAGCACCGAGTGGATCGAAACCGCACGCGAGGCGATCCGCCGCGACGCCATCGACGCCGTGGCCGCGCTGGCCCGCGCCCTGGTCGAGCACGATCCGCAGCAGACGCTGGACCTGCTGGAGATTGCGCGTGCGTTCGACCCGCACAACGAGTTGATCTACCGCGACATCATGCGGCTGCAGGACCGGCTCGGCCAACTCGACGCCATCCCCCGCACCCTGGCCCTGTTGACCACCAGGCTCGCCGAAGTCGACGACCGGCCCACTCCGCAGGCGGTCGACCTGGCCGAGCGGTTGTGCCGCCGCCACGACGCCGCCACCGACCCGGACAACCCGCTGGGAGCCGACCGTGGACACAGCAAGGCCGGGTGAGCGCCACAGCGGCGAGCCCGGCAGTGGAGGGCCTGGCGTCGTGGTCGAACTCCGCAGCCACTGACGAAAAGACTCTTTTCTTATCCAACGTGTGCAGGATTTCCGAGAAAAGACTTGTCGCAGTCCTGCCGGGTGGCGACACCCCGTTCACGCGTCTTTTCCGATGCGCGTGCCGGAATGCTATCGTGCTAGACAACGTGTTCACCCTTCCAGTTCTCGTCGATGGAACAAGAGTCGATCGTGGAGAGAACCTCGACCCGACACCGCGGGTCGTCCCGCACTACCACCGGAACGGCAGCCGTCCACTTGTCGCCGAAAGTTTTCCCTGGCCGTGCCAGGCTCGGCAGGATGCCGTCGTCCTGCTCTACCATCGCGACCCTCTCCGTGTGCGGCGGCACGACCCCCGAGGCTCGTGTCGTCACGAAGTGCGGCATCCGGCGAGACCTGTCGGCATCCCCAGGACAAGCCGGGCGGTGGAGCCCGTCCACCGCATCCCTTCCCGGTTCGACCTCCCGGAGACGTCACCGTGCGTTGCGGACGTGGAGACCGCCCGCGCGGACGGCGGCTTCCGTTGGGGGTTCACATAGGGGATCACATGGTGGATCAGGTTGGGGATCCTGTTAGAACGCCACCCCCGCCGGTCGGCGAAGACACCGGTCAGTGGCCCTGCGAGGGGATCCGCTGGTATCCCAGACTCGCTTGTCCACAAGCCGGTGGGCACATCGGGGCGGGCTCGCGGTCACGCCCGTCATCACGGGCCCTGCTGTTCCGTCCGCGGTCCACCACTTCACCGACCCCTTCATTCCCACTGGTGCCGGTCCTTTCACGCGCGGTTTCCTTTCCGCATTTTCCACCGGCTTTCCTCCCCTTCCGCGGGTTCGGCGGTTTTACGCGTGTCGTCGACCTGCGCGAACATCGTTCGGCCGCATTCCAATGTTCGACCACAGGCCGGAAGGCAGCGGCGGCAACGGGTTCGGTCGACAAGTCCGGAAAGAGTCCTGAAATAAGCTGCCAACCGTGTTGCGCAGTGCGCGGCGCAGAGTCATAATTGAATTGTCGCCGGAGAGGCCGGAAACCACACCGAATACCACACCCGGCGCGAGCCATGTCCGGTGAACACATCCCGAAAATAGTCACGACCCTCCCGAATAATGCGCGCCCCTCTGCCGCACGGCATCGAAAGGACCCGCGATGACCACGCCCACCCCTTCCGTCCCGGCACCCTCCGCCACCCCCGCCACCGCGCCGACCGCCCCGACGGGCCGGGCGGTGTCGCGGTTGCGCAGCGGTGAGCTGCGCGCGATGGTCGCCAAGGTCCTGGCCGACAACCCGGGCACCGACCTGACCCCGCGCACCATCGCGCACACGTTGAACCGGTCCTCCGGGGCGGTGGGCAACGCCTGCCGGACGTTGGCGGACCGGGGCGAGGCCGAACTCGCCCCGAGCGCGCCGATGGCCTACCGGGCGACCGCCACCACGGCGTCCGCCGCCGCGACCACCATCACCCCCGCACCACCCCGCACGCCCCGCCCGACACCGCCCGCCGCATCACCCACCGCGCCCGTGAACACCCCCGCCCCGCCCACCGGGACGACCGGTCCGACACCGGGCAAGGCGCGCCCGGCGGGCGCGGTGACCGGTCCGGTGGTGCGCCCCAACGGCATGACCTACCACCCCCGGACGCTGTCCGGGATGCCGGATGTGACCGCCCTGCGGCGGTTGCGCGAGGCGGGGGTCGCCGCGCTGTTGTACGGACCGCCCGGCACGGGCAAGACCTCGGTGGTCGAGGCCGCCTTTCCGGACCTGGTGACCGTGCAGGGCGACGGGGACACCACGGTCGCGGACTTCGTCGGCGAGTACACCCAGACCGACGACGGCCGGTATGTGTTCGTCCACGGTCCCCTGATCCGGGCGATGCGCGAGGGCGTGCCGCTGTTCGTCGACGACGCCACCCTGATCCCGCCGACCGTGCTCGCCGTGGTCTACCCCGCGATGGACGGACGCCGCCAGATCATCGTCAAGGCCAACGGCGGCGAGGTCGTCAACGCCGAACCGGGGTTCTACGTGGTCGCCGGCCACAACCCCGGCGTACACGGCGCGATCCTCAGCGACGCGCTGTCCTCACGGTTCTCCGCACAGATCCACGTGTCCACCGACTACGACCTCGCCACCCAACTCAAGATCGACAAGCGGGCGGTCCGGGCCGCCCGCAACCTCGCCACCCGACAGGCCAAAGGCGAAATCGGGTGGGCACCCCAACTGCGGGAGTTGATCGCGTTCCAGAAGATCGCCGGCGTGTTGGGCGCGCACGCCGCCGCCGGGAACCTCGTGGGCATCGCCCCCGAGGAGGACCGCGAGGCCGTCGCCGCCACGGTCCAGGCCGCCTTCGGCACCGCCGTGGAACCCCTCGCCCTGGGTGCCCGCATCTGACCACACCGCCCCACCACGACAACACCGACACCCGCCACCGTCCCGAAAGGACACCCACGATGACCATCCACCTGACAGCCGACCCCGACGCGACCGGTGCCGCCGTGTTCCCCGCCCGCCCCGAATGGCTCACCCTGTCCGCCGCACTCGCCGACGAGGTCGAGGTGATCGCCGACCGGGAGGACCTGGTGGTCACCATCGCGCCCGGTGCGGGCGGAGGTGCTCCGGCGTGTTTCTACCCCGCCCGCGCGCTGATCGAACTCGACGGCGACCACCTCGGGGTGGACCCCGCCACCGTCGACCCCGCCACCCTGTCCGACCGTGCCCGCTACGCCACCACGTGGGGACTGCTGACCCACGAGTGCGGACACGCCAAACACACCGCCTGGCAACCTCCCGAGGACACCCCGCCCGCCGTGGTCGCCGCCGCCATGCTGTTGGAAGAGCCGCGCATGGAAGCCGCGCAGATCCGCCGCCGTCCCGACGACCGGCACTGGTTGCGCGCCAGCGCCACCGACCTGATCCTCGCCGACACCGACGCCGGCGACCCCGCCCGCGCGCCACAGATGACCACGGCGGACGCCGCCCGCACCGCCGCGCTGCTGCTGGCACGGGTGGACGGCGGTATCCTCACCGCCGCCGAGGTCGCCCCGGTCGCCACCGTGATCGAGACCGTCCTCGGCGCAGACCTGGTGGCCGAGTTGCGCGGGTTGTGGCGCGAAGCGCTGAACACCGCCGACGACGACGCCCTGACGATGACCGACCTGGGGCGGCGGTGGTGTCAGGCCATCGGCACCGACCCCGACCACGACCACCCCGACCCGGACCCCGGTACGTCCGGCGACCCGAACCCCTCCGACGCCTCGGGCGTGCCCTCGCCGCTGACCCAGGCCATCGGGCAGGCACTGGCGAACGTGGCACGGGAGGTCGCAAGTCAGAACCCGCCGCAGGACCCCGCCACCGTGGCAGCGGCACAGCGCGCCGCCGACGAGGCCACCCGGCAGGCCAACGAGGCCACCGCGCGGACGGTGTTCTCCGGCGCGCACCACAACCCCAAGGGCTACGGGAACACCGCCACGACCGGCACCCGCCCGCCCACCGCCGACGAACGCACCGCCGCCCACGTGCTGGCGCGCGCGCTGTCCACCGCCGGCGTCCGGGAACGGGCAGCGGTCAAGACCACCTCGCCGGTCCCACCGGGACGGCTGCGGATGCGCGGCGCGCTGACCGCCGACGCCCAACGCGCCGCCGGGGCGAGCGTGACCGCCCGACCGTTCACCCGCACCGCCCGGCAGACCGCGCCCGCCCCGCCGCTGCGGCTGGGGATCGCCTGCGACGTGTCCGGCTCGATGGACTACCTGCGCGGACCGGTCGCCTCCACCGCGTGGATCCTCGCCCACGCCGCACACCGCGCCACCATGCCCGTCACCACCGCCACCGTCATCTACGGCGCGCACGTCCGCCCGATCACCCACCCCAGCACCGTCCCCGACCAGGTGACCGAATTCGAGGCGGCCGACGGCTCGCACGACATCGCCACCGCCACCGCCGCCCTCGACGGCGCGCTGGCACTGTCCCGACCCGGCGCGGCACGCCTGCTCGTGATCGTCTCCGACGGGCACTACGACCCCGACGAACGCGCCGCCGGACACCACCAGGTCGACCGGTTGCGCGCAACCGGGTGCGCCGTGCTGTGGCTGACCACCGACAACCGCGACGCCCCCTTCGACGGCGTCACCGTCCACCGGCTGACCAACCCCACCGCCACCGCCCACGCCATCGGCCGCGCCGCCACCACCGCCCTGCGCGCCACCCGCTGACCCACCCGGTCCGGGGCGGCACACCCGCCCCGGACCACCCAACCACCCCAACACCGCGAGGTGACCGACGATGAACCACACCCGACTCGCCACCGTGGGCGAGGCGATCGCCGCCCTGTCCGCCTACGACCCGACCACTCCCCTGCGGGTCGCCACCCGGCCCGGCTACCCGATGCACCACCACCTCGCCCAAGTGGTGTGCACCCCCGACGACGCCGAAGGCGACGGCACCCCGCCCACCGACCCGCCCGTGGTGTGGCTCGGCGTGGGCGAACAGATCGGGCACCTGCCCGCCTCCGCCGCCGACGCCCTCGGGTGGGCGCGATGAGCACCACCGAACCCGGTCTCGTCCAGCGCGCGGTGCGCGCCGCACGCGCCCACCGCGCCGCCGACCCCCACCGGTTCCACCACCGCCACGACAACCCCGAGACGTGGAACCGCTGGGCACGCCGCGCCCGCGTCGCCCACACCCTCGCCACCGCCCTGCACGTGCCCCCCGACGCCGTGCTCGTCACCGACGACCCCCACCGCACCTACCCCACCCGCACCGGAGAAGTCCCCGGCGACCTGATCACCGTCACCGACCCGGCAACCGGCAGCGCGTGGCGGTTCATCCCCGACCACACCACCCCCGGCCAGGCGTGGCTGCTGCTCGCCCCGTGCCTCGGCTGCCCCGACGAGATCCCCGTCGCCCGCGTCGCCACCCTGGCCGACCTCGGCGACCACCTCGACCCCGACCCCGCCTGCAAAGCTCACTTCACCCAAGGGAACCGGGAGGCAGCCGACCACCAGTCGAGCTGCACCACAACCGGCACCTCATCGGGCGAGCCACCCTCGGCCGGCAAGGCAGCGGCACGAGGCGCCACCCGAAAGGCGGTGAACTGAAGGCCATGTCGGCCAAGACCGACCTCATGCCTCGGGCGTGGCCAGGATGCCGAGTGGCTGGACAACCTGCGCTGGGAACGCACCCCGGCAATCTTCTGCGCGTCCCGCCCGGACGCCTCGTCCTGACCGTACCTGACGAGCCCACCTGCTACGCCGCCCTCACCGAACCGGGTGGCCTTGGCCATGAGCCACCAGCCACGCGAGCGGTTGGATCATCGCCTTCGACCCGACCAGCCCAGGTGTGTTCGCCACGGTCGGCGGCGGTGTGCGCCGGGAACGGATCGACCCACCACGCCGCCCCCGCGACCCGTCACCGACGACCTCGGACCACCGGGCATCGAGACATGGCTGCGTACCCCTGCGGCCCCCGCCGTCGGTCCCGCTTCCGACCATGCGCGACCCCGCCACCGGACCACCGGCCACTGCCGGGCACTGCCTCACCAACCCACACCACACCCGAGGAACCCAGAGATGACACCGCACGATGCCCCCGAGGCCGAAATCGTCACACGCTGCTTCACTGATAACGGCTGCGAGGTGACCGCGATAGTCACCGATTCCACCGGCGAGCCACAAACCCTATACGGCACCGTCACCCGCCACGGCGTGCTCGTCGGCAGCTACTACTGCGTCGACCACGCCCGTCAGTCCGACTGGCGCATCGTCACCGCCCTTGGCCTACCTCTCGACCACGACGGCCGCATCGTGCGCTTGGAGTCCGAAAAAGCCGCTGTCCACGTCCTGACCACCGTCCTCACCGCCCGCGACAGCTTCGAGGCCGAACAACAGTTCCTGAAGTTCATCCGCACTCCGCAGTGACGCCCCATCCGCAGCGGCCGGGGCAGGAGTGGTCTTGCCGTCGGCACCATGCCCCGACCCGTTCGAAGAGATCCCGCCGCCGAGCCCGCGGGTTCGGCCCCCTCGCAGAGTTGGTCGCCGTCGGGCTGATCGGCATGGACGACCAGATCACGCGAGGCGGGCACACCGCCACCGTCGGCGGGGTCCTGCACCACGGACCGCACGAGTTCGCCGTCTCCACGGTGACTGTCCTGACCACCCTCTGAATCCAACGTTCACCCAGCACGACACCGACCCGAATCCGGAGGAAACCGGAAATGCCCACCACCATGACCGACCGCGATGAGGCCGCCGGAGCCACCGCGCACCGCTACCATCACACCCGCGTCGTGAAGATCGCCGAGCGCACCGTCCGAGCCCGCGTCGAACGCTACTTCTACTTCAACCGGAGCCTCGCCATCCCCGAAGTCCTCAACGACCAGCTGACCTGGACCAGCCTGGCCGCCGACGCCCGCGGCAACTGGTGGCACGACACCCCCACCCCCACCCCCGGTCTCGACACCCCCGCCGTCACCATCCTCGGCCCGCTGACCGAGAAGCTCCTGCATCGCGCCGCCGCCGTCCTCACTTCGCCACCGACCACGCAGACCCTCTCGCCCCACGTGCACGGTGCGATCAGCGCGCTGCTCGCCACCAGCACTGGCACCCAGGGATGCGACGAGAACTGCTGCTTCCCCGACCCCGCCGAGCGCAGCCGAGAGATCGACGGATGACCGACGAAAACCCGACCCGCAACCTGCGGCCCGCGTTGCCCTCGCTGACGAACTTCCAGCAACGGTGCCCGGACTGCGGCGTGGCGGTCGGTGAAGCCCACGAACACGATCAGTACGACGGCGGCTGCGATGTCGCACGCTGTCTCGTGACCGGCTACCAGCGATTGATGTGCAACCTCGACCACGACTGCGGACGAGACATCTGGACCGGCTGGTGGCCCGGCCACGTCGACTGCGAACGGCTCGGCTGGATGATCGGGCCCGACTTCCCCGACCTCAACCGCCTCTACACCCAAGGTGTATGGGATCCCGAACGCTGCCTCTGGGTTGCGCGCGCCTGACACCCAGGCCCGCCGAAGGCGGGACACCTTGCCAGCACCAGCGATCTCTGCCACAGGGTCGCTGGTGCTGCTCTTGCCACGCAAGCCGTTCCGTAGCCACTGATTACCCCACGTCGACCGGGTCCTGCACCGCCCGGCTCGTCAAAACCACGCCCTCCGACAGCCGCAGACAGGTCCCGTCCGGGCCAGCCGGCAACTGGACCCGAAGTTCCGGCCTTCCGGTCACGGGGGCGATGAGCGAGTGCGCCGACCGGCCTGAAGCTTCGACCCGGGCCCGTGGGGACCCGTCTGCCCGACGACCAGCTACGCCCTGTCCAGGTCGAAACGGGCGGTGTGCGTTCCCTGGGGGCACCTACAGCCGATACACGGTGCGAACAGAACACCGACACGCCACCAGCAGCCTGCTGCTGTTCCCTGTCTTCTAGTGACTCCGGGCTGGTGACGGTGAGACGAACGTTCCGGCATAGACTCGAACGCATCACAGCGAACCGCCAACCCATCATCCATGGCGTGTGTCCGTGGTCCGCTTTGGAGATGTGAACGCAGGGGAAGTGGGTGTGCCCCACGGCGAACCGTGAGGGCACACCCGTGCAGCCATCCCTGTGTGCAGTGCTGCTACTTCTCCGAGCCTGCCTCCGAACCGGCAGCGACAAGGGAGTACTTCTTCGGCTTGTCGCTGGTGCGCACGGCGTAGCCGCTCTCGACCAACTTCTCCAGCGCGTTGTGCACCGCACCCGCGGACCGACCCAGTGCTTTGCCGATCGCACCAGGACTGAAGTCCTGTCCGGCATTCTCCCGCAGGTGGTCCTCGACCATGCCTCGCAACACCCCCGATGCCAACCGCTCACTCCTCGGCTTCACCTCCCCGTCCACCAACGCCTCATCCACCCCACTGGGCCGGTCGCCCGTGGGCTGATCGTCAGTCGACTCCTCCGTGGCGGCCGCAATCGACCAGCGGTCGGCGGAACGCGATCCACCGTCAACAACCCCCGAAGTGCGGGTGACGAGGCCGTCCCTCTGCCAGCGGACGAGGATCTTCGGTGCGGTGGACTTGCCGATCCCGGCGGCGGCCGACAGCACGGCGGCAGCGCTGCCGGGGTTGTCGAGCAGTGCCTGCCACAACTTGTCCTCGGTGTCGGTGCGCGGCTTCACCGGGTCGGGGACAGCTCGCAGCGTCGAGTTGGTCTGGGTGGACATGACTACCTCGCAGGAAGTGATGTGGGTGGGTGGTCATGCCCCGGCCGGAGCGGGTGCGGCCCCCGGTGCGCAGCCGGTGGTTTCGGGTCGCATGACTATGAACGCTTCCTTGCTGCCCTGAAGTCAAGTGGAACACCCGACAACCCGTCCGTCTCTTGTAGACGGTGTGAGGGATGGCGAATCATTACGCCATAAGTGTGTTCTTCAACGCTTATTGCACATGTCCATTGACACCTTGCCCGCCACGAAGCGTCCATACACGTCGGCCGTTCGACCCTGGATGAACCGAACCCGAAGGAGCACAGGAATCATGATCACCGACACCACGCCACCGGCGTTCCCCGAACCCACTGCGCCCGAACCGGTTCCCGTCACGACACAGGGCGATGAAAAAAGGAAGATGCTGTGGTGGGAGGGACTTCCGCCCGATGCCGTGATCCTGGCCCCGTCGGTCGCCGCTGCGCCGATGCGGCAGCCCGAGAACACCTGGGCATTGCTCGTGCTGGCGGCGGACGTCCTGGACGACACCGACCCCGACCGCGAAGGAGAAGTCGCCCTGTTCGCCGGGTGTTGGCTGCCCGACCAGCCTCACGCGGCACTGCGCGAAGGCGATCTCGTCCTCGTGCTGACCGCACCCGACGGCGAGTCCCCGCCGAACGACGAGGTCGACCTGGAAATGCTGTTGGCCCACGACAGCCGATGGGTGCGCGTCGGTGAGTGGGAAGGGATGAGCCCGCGCTGGCCGTGGAGCGTCGCGATGACAGCCACGGCGATCATGGGACTGCATGTCGAAGCCACCGAGGCCGCTCCGCTTCCGTCGGATACGACCACCGGTCGACCTCTGCGGGGCTGGGGCGATGGCGGCCTTGTGGACCTGCTCGTCACCGGCCTGCTCCACACGGGCGAGGAGTTCATCTGGGACCGCCCGGGGCGCGGTGCCCGGCACACCGCCCGCATTCACTCCGACGGCACTCTGGTCCTCGCCGACGGCCGTGCCTACACCAACCCCTCCGGTGCACTGAGCGCACTCGGCGGCCAGCACCGGAACGGCTGGGAGGCGTGGAAACGAACCTCGGACGGGCGAGCTCTCCGTGACCTGCGCGTCCAGCTGCGCGCCCGCCGAGGACAGACGACCGAACCGCGCTGAGAGCGGTGATCTTCCTTGTTCGACGGCCCGGGCCACCCGCATCCGCTTGTACGGGTGGCCCGGCTGTCCTGATCCAGGAAGGCTGGCCGAGACGCGGGTCCGGCATCCGTTCAAGTCCGCTGGTGATGATCAATGGCCGGACACGCAGGTCGGCTGGTCAGCCGCCTCCTTACCATGTGGTTTCGCTGAAGAAGTGGCGTTCTTCTGGTCCAATCGAGCGAATGAGTCCTTCGCTGCGCACTGTCCGGGCGGCGATAGCCTGGAGTCGGGTGCACGACGGCTGGACACTGTTGGCGAACAGCAGGAGGTGAGATGAGACGGCGGTGGCTGCGTGCGGCTGCGGCGGCAGTGGGCATCACCTTGATCGGCACCGCCCTACTGATGTGGCGGACCGCCGAACAGGCGTTACCGCCCGCGCCGGTGGTACACCGGTCCGCGCAGGGCGGCATGGCGTGGTGCCTGGGAGCACCGGCTGACTGTGGTCCACCGGTGCTTCCCGGTGAGACGGTGGCGGTGATCGCGGCCCTGGCCATGATCGGGGTGGCTTTGGTAGCAGCCGTGCTGGTGGACACAGCGCGTCAACGGGGATCTGGGACGGACGGGCCCAGTTTCTAACTGAAGGCGCAACTTTACTTTCTGCACCAATAAATGCCCATGCGAGTTCGAGCGCAGACCTCAGCGTTCATCCGTGCGCGAAGTGCACAGACGCTGCCGGACGGGTCGCCCCGGCGTAGCCGTCGCCGTTGTGTCGGTGGTTGTCGATCCGCACGGGTTGCCCGAAGGTCGGCGCGTTGATCATGAGTCCGCTGCCGATGTAGAGGCCGACGTGGTGGATGTTGTCGGGTGTGCCGTAGAAGACCAGGTCGCCCGGCAGCAGCGGCTGTCCGGCCGGGACGTGCGGGCCGGCGTCGAATTGGGTCTGGGCGGTGCGGGGCAGGGTGACTCCGGCGGCGGCGTAGGCGGCCTTGGTCAGTCCGGAGCAGTCGAAGCCCGCGTGTCCGCTGTCGGGCCCGTTGCCGCCCCACACGTAGGGCAGTCCGCGCATGCCGCAGGCGTAGTTGATCGCGGCGAGGACTACGGCGTTGGGGGCTTGGATGGCGTTGCAGTCGCCGGTGCCGATGCTGGTCGCGGCGGCCTGGGCGTACTCGGCGGCCTGTTCGAGGACCTTGTCGACGTACCAGTCGGCGTGGTTGTAGGCGAAGATCGCCGCCCGGAGGTCGCCTCGGTGGACGCCTTCGTCGCACAGCAGGAAGGCCGCGGCGTGGACGGCGTCGTGCGGGTTGTACCGCGAGGGTGGGTTGGCGCCGCCCGGTGGGATCCGGTGGGTGGCGATGACGCTGTCGAAGGTCGGTGCGAGGAACTGCATCGGGCCGCCGGCCCCGGAGGAGTTCTCGCCTTCGGTCACGCCGGGTGCTGTCAGGCGGCCGTGGTCGGTCTCGACCTTGCCGATCGCGGCGAGCACGGTCCAGTCCAGGCCGGGGCAGTCCGGCGCCGCGGTGACGTAGAGCAGGCAGTAGTCGGGCGGGATGTCGGCGATGGGCTTGGTGCAGTCCACCGCGGTGCTCGACGAGCTGCCGAACAGCGCCTCCACCACGGCACTGACACCCTGGACGACCAGGACGGGGATGAGCAGCAGGAGGGCGGCGACCCCGATCGTGGGCTTGGCGAGCACGGGGGTTCACCGCTTCCCCGGTTGGCCCGACCCGTTCGGGGCCGCCGCGGGCGGCATCGGTGAGGGCGGCGGGGCCGCCGGATGCGGTGAGTCCGGGCCGAGCCCGGTGTCACCGTTGGTGGTGACCGGCGGCGGAACGTGCGGCCAGGTGTCGGGCAGCCCGGACAGCGTCCGCCGTCGAGCTCCGCCGGTCGGGGTGTCGAGGGGAAGCCAGACCTCGTCGGCCGGGCTGGGGTGGGCCGAGGTGGGGTCGAGCAGTTCGGCTGCCGCGGTGGCGACCGGTACCGAACGCCGGTCGTCCAGTTCGCGCCATGCTCGTGCCAACAGCCGGCGGGCGGTGGCTTCGCGTCGTGAGGTCGGCAGCCACACCAACAGCGGTGTGGTGATACCGGTGGCCTGGGCGAGCGCGGCGTAGCCGGTCAGCTTCCCTGCGAGCGTGGCCAGGGCTTCGGTGCCGAAGTCGTATTCGAGAAACCACTCGACCTGTCGGTCGCCGTCGTGCCAGCGGCCGTAGCCGTCGGGTTTGACCAGGTCGCCGAAGTGGCGGGCGCAGCGGGTCTCCGACCACCACGCCGCCAGCACCGGCTGTTCACCGGGATGGGGGTGGCGGGCGCGGTCGACCAGGGCGGTGAACCACTCGTTGACTCCGATGGTGTGGGCCAGGCGCAGGCTGTGGGCGACGCCGAAGACCCGGTCGTGCCGGTAGCCCAGGTCCTTGACGTCCAGGCCGTCCTCGGCGGCGAGCACCGCCGCGCCGGCGGGCGCCAGCACGTAGTGCATGGGCGCGGTGCCAACGGTGACGAACGGTTGGAAGCGGTCGACGACGCCCCAGGTGTAGAGCTCGCGCAGCCGCTGGCGCCCGGACCGGAACGACGGGAAGGCAAGGGCGGTGATCTGGTGGGCGGTGAGGACCCGGTGCTCCCAGAGCATCCGGGCGATCCACTTGTCGCGCGGGGTCAGCCGCCACGCCAGAACGGCCTGGTGCTCGGCGGTGTTGGCCGCACGCGGGGTGGGACGGGTGGGCTTGTGACCGCGCAGAGTGCGTTGGCGGGTGGGGTTGGTGATCATGGCGGGCACCTCCGGGTGGGCAGGGCGAGGTCGCCTGGGCGCGAGGCGCGCCGAGGCGAGGTGGGCGAGCGAAATAGCAGGAGGGGGTGGGTCAGCCGTTGCGGCGGGGGTCGGCGCTCCGTGGGCGCCCGACGTGCGCGATCCGCTCTACGGGTCCAGACGGGTCCGACGGGCCCCGCGAAGGCCGGGTACGGACGGGCTGAGGGCTGTCGCCGGGAGTGGCCTCGGTTGTGCGAGTCCGTGCCGTGCGGCGGGCTACGGCGCGGATTTCCCGGGCGCGTCCGGGAACGGCGGGTGGGAGGGGTTGGGTGAGCATGGTGAACGGCTGGGCCTCTTCGCCGTGGAGCACCAGGCGGACCGCGGCATGGTAGACGCCCAGGTGGGCGAGATCGTGGTCGGACAGCCGCGGCGCGGTGTGCCGGGACAGCTCTCGGGCGTCTTCGGGCGAGGCGTTGAAGAAGATCTTGCTGCGGGCGTTGGTGGACATGCCTTCGCGCAGTTCGCGCGGGAGTTGGCCGAGGTGCTGGTGGGCCAGGGTCATCGCGACCCGGAAGCCACGGGCCTCGGCGAGCATGTCCTCGATCGGGTAGGGCAGGTTCAGGAAGTTGTGGCACTCGTCGATCACCAGGCCGGCGTCCCGGCGCAGCCGCTGCGGTGTGCGGGCCCGCCCGGTGGTGGCCTGCCAGGTGCGGGCGACCACCAGCGAGCCGACCAGGCGGGTGGTCTCCTCCCCCAGTGAGCCTTTCGGGATGCGCACCAGGCAGATGCCGCCGTCGAGGACCTGGCTCATGTCGACGGTGGAGTGCCCGCCCGCGATGGCGTCGCGGACGAACGGGCGCAGCAGGAACGCGCGGAGTTTGTTCATCAGCGGGCTGATGACCTGGCTGCGGCTGGAGTCGGTGAGCTCGGAGTACCAGGACCAGAAGCCGCGCAGCACGGGGTCGGTGATGCCGGCGGTGACGCGGCTGCGGAACGCCTCGTCGGCCAGCAGCTTGGGCAGGTCGGCGAGGGTGGCGACGCCTTCCTGGGCGCGCAGGGTCAGGCAGGCGGCGCGCATGACGTCGTCGGTGCGTGGTCCCCAGAAGGCGGAGTAGACCCGCCGGAACACGCTGACGAGGTTGTCCACGGTCAGGTCGGTCTCGCCGCCGTCGAGCGGGTTCAGGCACGGTGGCCGGGAGCGGCTGTCGGCGTCGAAGATCACCACCCGGTCGGCGGCCGAGCGCGGCAGCCGGGACAGGACGTCGGTGACCAGGTCGCCCTTGGGGTCGATCAGCACGATCCCGCGACCGGCCTCGGCGTCGGCCAGGATCATGTTGCCCAGCAGGGTCGACTTGCCCGAGCCGGTGGCGCCGATGACGTGCAGGTGGTGGCGGGCATCCGGCACGCGCAGCGCGACGGGGCGCGGGTGGCCGGTGTCGGTGACCCCGATCGGTTTGGCCTCCGGGCCGGGGGTGGCGATGCCGGGTGGGGGTGCGACGGCGCGGGCGCCGGCGCGTTGGATGCCGGGGATGGCCTCGTCGGTGGGCAGGTGCGCGATCGCCGCCAACTCCGGTACCGACAGCAGGTCGCCGTGCCCGAGGCGGCGGGAGTCGATGACCCGGCCGGGGTGGCGCAGGCGGTGGCGGGTGTAGTGGTTGTGCTCGGTGTAGGAGGCGAAACTCGCGGCCAGCGCGTGGGCCCGGCCGCGCGCGGTGTCCCGGGCTCGGCGGACCTGCTCCTCGCCGCTGTCGGTGGGCAGCAGGGTGGCCACGGCGTAGCGCACGACGGTCTCGAACTGGCTGCCGCGCTGCTTGCCGACGATGGCGCGGTTCTGCGCCGCGTACTCCAGGCTGGTCTGCGGGTCGCTGTGCAACGTCCCGGTCTTCGTCCGCGCCGACGCCGTGCGCCGCGACCGGTTGCCCATGCCGGGGGTGACCGCGTCCAGCAGACGACCGATCATGCGGGCCGAGCCGCCGGGGTGCACCCGCCGGGCCGCGCGGCGCGCCCGCTGCACACGGCGGCCGGTGACCGGGCGGGCCAGCACCTGCACGCAGGCGTGCTCGTCGCGCGCGAGCCCCACCGGCGCGCCGATCAACGCGCGCAGGGGGTCGGCGTCGAAGTCGCTGCGCAGGGGCAACGCCTCCGGGCGGGCCAGCCGCAGCTCTCCGCCGACCACCAGCCGCCTCTGCCCCTCGTCCGGTGTCGGCAGGGGTGGGGTGGCCGGGCCGACGCGGGTGTGCGCGCCGGGCCAGGCCGCCTCCACGGCGCGTTCGACCAGGCCGGGTGGGATGACACCGGGCACCCACAGCCGGATCGCGACCCCGGCCTCGGAGAACACGTACTCACACGCCACGTGCGGCTGACCGGTGAACGCCCGCCGCCAACCGGGCCGCAACAATCCGACCAGGTTGGACCACAACGCGGCCCCGCCCGCGGGATCCACCGTGGGCGGGGCGAGCACGGTGACCTGACGGGCGTCGGCCAGCAGCAGCTCGTGGCTGCGCCGTGCCCACCACCGCCTGCCGATCACGATCGCGGTGACGAGCGCTGCGAGGACCGGGACCGCGACGGGGCCCCAGTCCAGTGCGAGGTCGCGCAGCCGGGCCAGCTGCGTCACCAGGGTGCCGCCGGGGTCGCGCAGGTAGTCCTCCAGCCACCCGGCCGCCGACGACCACGGAACCGGAGTGTCGGTGCGAGACAGCGAGTCCGGCGGCTGGCCGGACACAGCCGGTGCCCGGGCAAGTATCCGAGGCAACATGAACAAGTCCCTCCAAGGAAAAGGCGCGCTCAGGGCACAGGCAACGGGCAAGAGCGCTCCGGGTCAGGCGGCATCGAGATGGATTTCGTCGGCGTCAGAGCCGGACTCGTCCCCGTCGGCTCGGTAGCCGTCCCCGTCGAAGCCCAGGTCGACGAAGGCGGAGTCGGCCTGCTCGCCCACTTCGGCGGTGTCGGCGTAGGCGGCGAGTTCGGCGGGGTTGCTGGTGACCAGGTGGTGCTCGGTCGGAGAGGCGGTGCTCTGGAACGCCACCCGCTGCGTGCCTGCCGACAGCAGGCCCTGTCCGCGGTCGGCCGAGAGCAGGAACACTCGTTCCCCGGCGGACAGGTCGAAGGTCCGGGTGATCTCGTCGATGGCTTGTGACGCCTGCCGCAGCAGGATCTGGGTGGCCGCGTTCGCCACGACCGCCTTGCCCAGGTCGCTGCCGAGCACGTCGGCGGTGTCCTGGGTCGCCACCGTCAACCCGGCCCAGTGCTTGCGGGACGCCTTGGCCATGCGGAACAGGAATTGCGCGCCGGAGGGCTCCTTCATCAGCAGCCACGCCTCGTCCACCACTACCAGGCGCGGGCGGCGGATGGCCGGGTTGGACACCCTCCGCCACACTGCGTCCAGGGTGAGCAGGGTGCCGATGCCCTTGAGCTCGTCGGGCAGGTCGCGCAGGCTGAACACCACCAGGTGGCCCTCGGGGTTGAGGCTGCTGGGCCCGTCGAACAGCTGCGCGAAGGCGCCCTCCACGTAGGGGTGCAGCCGGGCGGCGAGCTCACCTGCGGCGCGGTCGCCGGCCTGTCCGGCACCGGCGAGCTGGTCGCGCAGCACGCGCAGCGTGGGCGACCGGCGGGTCCAGGTGCGGGCGTCGGAGGTGATGCCGACGCTCTGGTAGGTCGCGGCGATCGCGCGGTCCAATGCCGCCCGCTCGGCCGCCTCCAGCTCGCTGCCGACGAGGACGGCGATGACGGTGTGCAGGAACAGCGACCGGCGCACGAGCGCGTCTCGGGGGGCGGTGCGGCGGCCGTCAGGCCGGGTGTGGATGGGCAGGTCGAACGGGTTCAACCGGACCTCTTGCGCGCCGAGGTGGACGTAGGTGCCGCCGACCGCGGCGGCCAGGCGGGCGTACTCGTCCTCGGGGTCGACCACGGCGATCTCGACACCCCGGTACAGGCTGCGCAGCAGTTCCAGCTTCACCAGGTAGGACTTGCCCGCGCCGGAGCGGCCGAGGATGACGCTGTTGTGGTTGTGCATTCCCTCGCCGAACCGGTCCCAGTGCACCAGCCCTTGGGAGCCGACGTTGTAGCCGTAGAGCACCCCGGACGGCGCGGCCACGCTGGTGGGGTCGGGCGCGGGCAGGTCGGGGCTGGTGAACGGGAACGCCGCGGCCAGCGCGCTGGTGTCGAAGGTGCGCCTCATGCCGATCAGGTCCAGTCCCATCGGCAGCGTGGACACCCAGCCCTGCAGGCTGCGGTAGGTGGTGTGCTTGGCGTCCAGCAGGAGGCTGGCGCACAGTGAGCGCAGTGCGGCCACCTCGTCCGCGAGCGCCTTCTCGGAGGCGGCGTGGATGGTCAGGTAGAGCCCGACGCGGAACAGCTTGCCCTCGCCGCGGGCGACGCGGGAGGACAGGTCGTAGGCGTCCTCGGTGGCGGCCTCGACCTGCGGGTCGAACAGGCGTCCGTGCTCGGCGGTGTGGCGCCGTCCGGCCTCCAGCTTTGCCAGCTGCTTTTTCAACCGCGAGGCGGCGGTGGCCGGATCGATCGGCTCGATGTGCACCGACACGTCCACGCGGCCGGGGTAGGTCAGCAGCGGCGCCAGCCAGCCGGGGTGCACCTCGCGTGGGAAGCCGACCACGGCGAAGCTGGAGACCCACTCTCCGCCGACCTCCAGGTGCCGTGCGGCCACCGACAAGGCGTCAGGGGTGAACGCGGTGGCCGATGGCGAGGCCGCCGGAGTGGCCGGGCCGTGGTTGCTACGGGTCCTGTGTGTGCGGGCGCGCATCAGGACCACGTCCTCTCCACGTCGTCGTCCCCGTAGTCCCAGTCGTCCTCGTGCTGCCTCGACGGTGCTGGGCCGGGTGCCGTGGTGGGGGTGAGGAGGGAAGGGTCGTCGACGTCGTCCTCGGCGGGCTCGAAACCGGGAGTGGTGATGACCTCGTCCGCGCCGGCCAGGCCCGCCGACGGCGGCAGCAGGCTGTCGGGGTTGCACGCCGAGGCCAGCACCGCCGTGGCCTGCCCGGCGTCCAGCGGGGTGACCACGATCCCGGCCGGGGACAGCAGTTCGATCGCCTCGCCGAGCCGGCGCACCAGACGCGACTCCGCCGCCCGCCGCGCTCCGGCATCGACCTGTGCGCCTGCCTGCCTGCGGCGCTTGCCGGCCATCGAGGCGAGCACCGCCAGCGGGCCGGGCCCACCCAGGCCGTCGGTCGGGGCGGTGGAGCCGAGTGGTTCGCGCAGCACCAGCAGCACTTGGCGGCGCAGCAGGTCCGATTGCCGGCCGAGCTGGAGCAGGTAGTCGGCGTGCTCGATGGCGGCGGCTTCCAATGCGGGGTGCGGCAGCCCGCCGGCCCGCTCGCGCAACTCGGCGATCTGACCGGACAGGTCCAGCCGCTCGGTGCGCACCAGCACCTGGACCGGGGCGGTCAGCGAGTGCAGGTAGCGGCCGAACGAGGCGACCAGCGCCTGCTGTTCGTTCGGGGTGCGCAGTGCGAAGTTCACCGTCGAGGCGACCGCGACCACCGCCAGGCCGTCGCTGCCGAGGTCGACCACACCGGTTTCGGTCACCGCCTCGGCCGGTAGCCGCAGCGCGGACGGCGAGACCTGCTCGGGCTGCGCGGTCCGGTTCCGGCCGCCCGTGCGCCCGCCCGTGGTCTGCTCTGTGCCGGGGATGAGCCAGGCGGGAGCAGGCCGTACTCCCTCGGGGGCGGCGACGCGGTGGCGCGGGGCCAGGCGCTGGCGGATCGCGGCCAAGAGCAGCCTGTCCATCGGCACGCCATCGCGGCGCCCCAGGGCGAGCATGGTCGAAGCCGCGCCGACCGGGACGGCGAAAGCGGCGAACACCGGGATCGGCAGGAACGCTCGGGTGGCCGCCCAGACCAGGTAGAGCACCGCTGCGGCGGCGGTGAGGATGGCCAGTTGGCGGGCGGTCAGCGGGCCGAGGACACGATCGTGCATGTCGACATCGGCCGGGATGCGCACAGGCGCGGTCATGACGATTTACCTCCCGGCGTGGGCTTGGGCGGCACCGCTGGTGGCGGTGGTGGGGCGGGCTGCGGCGGGGTCGATGGCCTGGTCGGCTTGGGCAGGTCCAGCGGCAGCCGAAGTTGGCGTCCCGTGCGCGGCACGCGACGAGGTGGTGCCGGCGGCGGGCCCGGTGCGGGCTTGGGCGCGGGAACCCGGCGTACCCCTTCCAGCGGCAGCCGATACTGGCCGCCGCGGGTCGGCCGGTTGCCCGTGTACGGGTCGAAGGGCAACTCCGGCTGAAGCACCCGACGCCCGCTCGGTCGCGGGACCGGCGGTGATGGCGGTTCGGCCGGGCGCGGCACGCGCCGCACTGCGTCCAGGGGCAGCGGGTACTGCCCGGACCGGGTCGGACGGTTGCCGCGATAGGGGTCGAACGGCAACTCCAACTGCCCGCCGTTGCCCTTGCGACCCGGCCGCCGCGCACCGGTGCCTGTGTCTGTGCCGGTGTCGGTGGGCGAGGCCGGCGGCGGGGTGGTGCGCTGGACGTCCAAGGGCAGGCGGTACTGCCCGTCGCGGCCCAGGATCGGCTTGTTCTCCGGCCACTCCTGCCCCAGCGGCAACACCAGCTGACGCCGGCGCGCAGCCGAGGGCTTCGGCGCCGGACCGGGCTTCGGTGTCGGCGTGGGGCTGCCCGCGGGGCGGGTGCGGCGCACACCGGGCAGCGGCAGGACGTACTGCCCGCCTGTGGTGGTGCGCGCGCCGGCGTACGGGTCGGGCGGGCCGGTGCCGCTGGTGCTCGTGCTGCCGCGACCACTATCGGTCGGGCGGGTCCCGGGGCTCCTGCCGCGTCCGCGTCCGCCGAGCAGGGTGAAGGTCTTGTAGGCGACGACGGCGCGCACCAGCGACCCGACCAGGCCACGCCTGCCGCCTGTCCCTCGCACCGCGGACAGCACCCAGAACGGGATCTTGACCAGGATGTACATCAGCGCCAGGGTCACCAGCAGGTTGACCAGGCCGTCCGTGGTCGGGCCGAGCGGGGTGAATCCGCCGGGGGCGAGCAGGACCTTGAACGCGGTGATCAGTGTCAGGCTCTGGCCGATCTGGACGGCCAGACAGCCACCGGTGGCCTTCCACCACCAGTAGGCGATGCCCTCGGTCTGCTCCAGGGCGTGGAACATCAGCGCCGGCGGCGCCCCCACGATCAGGATGATCGTCAGAGCCACGCGCACCACGTAGGTCATCAGCAGCGCGACGAGCATCCCGGCCAGCGCGATGCCCAGCAGCAGGGTGAACACACCGCCCTGCTGCGCCGAGCCCACCACCATGTTGCGCAGTTCCGCGGCGGCCGTGGCGGCGTCCACCCCACCGTCCATGATGGCCGCGACCGCGGCGTTGGCGATCTGGATGGCCTTGGTCGCCACCCACATCGACAGCGTCCCGGCCAGGAACCCGACCACCAGCCGTGGCGTGATCTCCTTGATCGACTGTCGCGTCTGGACGGTCTGGTACCCCATCGCGACGACACCGGCGATCAGGACGAGCAGGCTGTAGGAGGCCACCAGGATCTGCCAGGAGTTCTCCCACAGCTCGCCCACCCGCGGCAGGGACTCCGGCATCGGCGTGGTCAGCAGCGTGCGGGACAGCAGGTCCAGCAACGGGTTGAGCGCTTCGACGACGAGGTCGCGGAAGAAGTCGTCGACAGCCTCGGTGACACAGGCGCCGATGTCGGTGATGCCGCACTCGTCCTGCGGCTGCTCGCCCTGTCCGGGCCGACCGGAGCCGGGGGTGCCCGGCGGCGCGGTGGTGGTGCCGGGCTGCGGGATGCACCCCTCACCGATGCACGGTGGCCGGGCCGTGCTGGACGAGGGCGAGCCGGTCCTCGGCAACGCAGTCGTCGAAGTGGGCGGAGGGCAGGCAGGAAGCGACGGCGAGCCCGGAGCGCAGGAGGCCGGGTCGGCGGTCGGCAGCGGCAGTGGCGGCGGTTGCGCGGCGGCAGCCGGAGCCAGCGGTGAACCCGAGCCGGGTATGAGGGCAGCGGCGGCCAGAGTGCCGCCCAACCCGACGACCAGGCTCACCGCCAACGCCGGCAGCACCCGACCGCGCGTCATGCGCGGTTGTCGGAAGCTCGCTGCCGCAGGAGCGGGCATCTGCCGGGAATCCGCCGACGCCGACCCGGCTTCGGTCTTCTGCACTGCGTGAGGCAGCGGGCCGGCGGTGGGGACGACCGATGCGCGGCGCGGGGTGGACCTGATCGACGGGCGCATCGCCTCAGGCCCCCACGATGCCCTTGAGCACGGTGACGACCAGCGGGGCGAGCGCGGCCAGGGCGTAGCCGATCCCGGCGGCCTTGAACGCCTCCTTGGACTTCTCGTGCTCGCCGGGGTCACCGCCGCCGAACACCCGGCGGACGCCGCCGATGGTCAGGAACACCGTCGCCAGCCCGGCGAGGATGCCCATCAACCAGTTGCGGATGTTGGTCAGGACCTCGTCGACGCTGCCCGCGAGCGCGAGCACCGCAGCGTCCGCGTGCGCGGTCGTCCCGCAGGTCAGCAGAGCCAGCAGAACCGCCCCGGCGAGCACGAGCGCACGACGGAAGCCGCGTCCGCGAATCGACCCGAAGGTCGGAGGGGTCGCGGCCCGGCGGCTGCCCGTGCCGCAGCCGCAGCACCTGGCCGGCCGGGTGTGCGAGGTGGCCCGGCACGGGTCTTGCGCGGGCCCGGTGGCGAGGCGGTCGGCGGCCGGTCGACGGTGGTGGTGAAGACGGGTAGGGATACGGGTCAGGCGCATCGCGACGCTCCCGGAGTCGAGCCCGGCAGCCGCTGCGGCGGCTGGGGCGAGCAGGTGGTGTGCGCGGGAGCGGCTGGTCTCCTCCCGCGTCCCTGAACTCCGGAAAACCGGCCCTGCGGGGACACGCGATCCCGGGATTCCCGTGGTGCGCGCACCGTCGATGCGGTGGCGCTGGGTGATGGCCCGGTGATGCCGGCCGCGTGGTCGGCGGCCGTGGTGATGGCCACCGAGTCGGCCGCCAGGATCGCCGGATCGCGCTCGCTCGCTCCGGCGCGCGCCGCAGCGGTGGCGTCGTCGAGCAGGTAGGCGACCAAGCGGCGCTCGGCGCGGTGGCGCGTCTTCTTCACCGCTTGGTAGGACAGGCCGCGCGTGGCCGCGGCGTCGGCCAGCGATACGCCTTCCAGCCGGGTGGAGCCGATGAGTTCGGCCTCGGCGGCGGTGACGGCGCCCTGGGCGACCGCGCGAGCCAGGACGAAGTCGGGGTGGCCCCACGGGGGCGTGGGCATCGTCGAGCGGAACCCGTGCCCCGCCGGCACCGGGGCGTCCAACGCCTCGCGCACGCACGCGTGACCGGCGCGGTAGGCGGCCCACCGCAACCGCAGCATGATGCGCGGCCGGCGCAGGTCGACCTCGCCGAGCGCGGCGACGAACCCGACCAGGACGGCGGCGTGGATGTCGCCGGGGTCGCCGGCGAATTTGGCCGAGAGCGTGGCGGCGATGGAGGTCAGCGCGGGCAGTGCGACACCGACCGCGCCCACAGTCCGGGCGCCGCCTTCGGTGCGGGCCAGCAGCACCAGGTGCGCCCACACCGCGTCCCGCAACGCCTGCGGGCACCGGCGGTGCAGCAGCCGGTCGCGCACCTCGTTCAGCGGCACCCGCCGCGCCGGCAGGCCGGGGAACAACCGGCCGTCGATGCCCACCGGGTGCGGGCCGGCGAGCAGCCACTCGAACGCCGAGCGGGCGGCGTCCAACGGCATGTCGGCGCGCTCGAAACCCGAGCGCGGAATGGCGTCATGCGAACTCATGGATCGGCTCCCGAAACGAGTCGGAGTCAACGACTCGCCCAGGACGCCACGACAGGTGGTACCAACCGCTGACCAAATCGGCACCAGGCTGGCACCACGCAGGTACCGGCGATCTTCCGGAACGTACGGAGAGATCCACCTTGACAGCGCAAACGATCAACGACCCTGAAGTCGAAGATCACCGGTGCGGCGTGGAGACACCCAACTAGCTGCGAATTGACTGTCTCGGTACTAGCCCGGTACCAGTCCGGTCACCGCCGTGTCCGGTCGGCCACGGTGGACGGCGGCCCCACTGGAAGCAACAGCCGACTTGCGCCGAGAAACAGCGATCGCCAACTCGGGAGGCAGGTCCTCCCTCCTGGTGCGCACGAATCTTCATTTCTTTCCCGCCGGCCTCGAACCGGTCAAAAAGTGGCTGGCTGCGTGTCCCCGAAGGGCCGGTATTTCGGAGTTCAGGGATGTCATCAGCGCCTCGCACTCCACGAGCGCAGCAGCCTCAGCGAAGGGGACATCCGTGGCCCGACCTGACCACCCCGACCGGCACTCGTCCCGACGGCGCGCCGACACCGCTCATCCCGCCTCGCCCCGTCCCGGCGGACGCCGGCAGGTGCAGCGCCGGCCCTGGCCGACCGCCCCGACCACCACCCGCGTCAGTCCCGGCAAGCCCACCTCCGGCACCGCCGGCTCGCGGTCGCACGGGCCGGCTTCCACACCTACCCCGGCCACCGTCTGGACCGCCGGAGCACGCCCGATCGACCTCGACGCCGCATGGCCGGCGGCGCTCGTGGAGAAGGTCGTCACCTCGTTCAGCAAGCCCGGCGCGCAGGTCGTGCTGCTGCCCTGGCCGGCCGCGGACGCGAACCGACCGAAGCCGGTTCCGGTAAGTGCCGGCGACGGTGTCGGCCACGCGCCGGACGTCGAATCCAACACCGAGTTGGCCGACGCCGTACGCGCGATCGAACACCTCGACCGCAGCGTGCGCGTGCAGCACGTGCCGGATGAGGCGACCGTGACCGGACCGGCCTCCCGTCCCTTCTGGGCCGACCTCGTCCACAGCCCCAGCCCGGCTCCCGCAACGGTCCCGACCGCGCCGGCGGTCGACACCGAGGCCGACGCGCGACACCGCACGACCACACCGGCTGCGAACGCGGACCTCGTCGTCACCAGCCTGCGCCCGCAGCACTCCGGCGGTCGCGGCGCGGACCTCGTCGCCTTGTTCGCGGCCCGCCTGCTGCGGGCCGGCGGCATCCTCGTCGTGCTCACGCACTGCGACTGGACCGCGGGTGAGCTGACCGACCCGACCGGTGCGGTAGTGACCGCCGGGCAGAACGCCGACCTGCTCTACCTCCAGCACATCATCGCCGTCCACGCACCCCTGCGCGACGGCCGCTTCCACCTCGCCGACCCGCACTTCGGCCGGGACACCGACCGCGGATCGGATGGCGCCGGCGCCGGTGACGCACAAGCCCGTGTCCGGCATCGGGCGCTGGTGCGCGGGCTGCCCGAGCCCCATCGGCGCATCCACTCCGACGTTCTCGTCTTCGCCCAGCCGCACGAGCACCAACCACCGACGGGCCTGCCCGTGCAGCAGGGAGACCTCCGATGAGCGCTCCGCGCACCACCGACTCCGTCCACCCCAGACCACACCCCCACGAAGGCACGCCCGTGACACACGACCGCATCACCCGGCCCTTCGTCGACACCGCCGTCGGCTCCGCTATGGGCGTCCCAGCCGAGAACACCGGCACCGATGACGAGCCGACCCTGCGCATCCCCCGCACGCTCATCACCGCGCCCGACAACCTGCCCACTCCTGCGGACAAGCCGGTGGGCAGGACGCCGGGTGGCAAGCGGTGCGACGACCGGTCCGGGCCGCCCGCGGTTTCGGTGTGGACCACCGCGCAGGCGTCACCGGCCGCCCAGCGCAAGAACACCTACGTGCCGGAGTCGACCGCGCACCCGGCCAAGATGCTGCCCGAGGTCGTCCGCCACGCCGTCGCCCACTACACCCGGCCCGGCGAGCTGGTGCTGGACCCGATGTGCGGCATCGGCACCACTCTCGTCGAAGCCGTCCGGCTGGGGCGCCGCGCCGTCGGCGTGGAGTACGAACCCCACTGGGTCCAGGTCACGCAAGCCAACCTCGACCTCGCGCGCGAGCAGGGCATCGACCACGACGCGCGGGTGTTCCACGGCGACGCCCGCCAGCTCGTCACCCTGCTGCCGTCCGAGTACGTCGGCCGGGCGACGCTGGTGGTGACCTCCCCGCCCTACGGTCCTTCGACCCACGGACAGGTGTCGGTCGCCCCCGGCACCGGGGTGCAGAAGTACCACCACCTCTACGGCAACACCCTCGACCGCGGCAACCTCGCCAACATCGGCCACCACCGCCTGCTGGCCGGGTTCACCCGCATCCTCGCCGCCCTGCGCACCTTCCTCACACCCGGTGGGCACATCGCCATCACCATCCGCCCCTGGCGCGAGCACGCCGAACTGATCGACCTGCCCTCCCAGATCCTGGCCTGCGGACGCGCCGCCGGGCTGACCCCGGTCGAACGCGACGTCGCGCTGCTGGCCCGCGCCGCCACCACCGACCTGGTGCCCCGCGGATCGTTCTTCCAGCGCGACTTCATCCGCAAACAGCGCGAAGCCGGACTGCCGCTGCACCTGATCGCCCACGAGGACGTGCTCGTCTTCCGCACCGCCCTGCACAACACCGCGAGCGGGCCCGCGGCGGGCGTGACCGACCTCGGGCAGCTCCGTTCGACGCGGTCCGCCGGCCACCTCGATGACGGCCCCGCGCAGCGAGGTCGGGCGGCATGACCCGGCACCGTTCACCCCACCCGCCTCATGTACGGGCGGCACGTCCACCCGCTCCCGCCCCGGTCCCTGCGATGGCACCGGGGCCGGTGCAGGGCCTTTCAAGTGCCGAGTCCGGCCCGGTCGTGGGGTCGCTGTGCACCGGCTACGGCGGCCTGGACCTGGGTGTGCTGACCGCACTGGGCGGCGGCCGGATCGCCTGGGTCGCCGACCTCGATCCGCACATCGCCCGGATCCTCGCCGCCCGGATGCCTGGCATCCCCAACCTCGGCGACCTTCGCCGTATCGACTGGCGTGCGGTCGAGCCGGTCGACGTGCTCGTCACGGGGTTTCCCTGCCAGGACATCTCCGCCGCCGGCAAGCGCGCGGGCATCGAGGGAGGCCGTAGTGGACTCTGGGCCGACATCGTGGCGGGCCTTCGCCTACTACGACCAGCGCTCGTCGTCGTGGAGAACGTCGCCGCGCTTCGCTGGCGCAACGGAGGGCTCCACCGTGTACTCGGCGACCTGGCCGAAGCAGGGTATGACGCGGCATGGCGTAGCGTCCGCGCCGCCGACATCGGAGCCGCCCACCGCCGAGAACGGGTGTTCCTGCTCGCCTGGCTTCGCGTACCCCGCTGCGGTCGCGGAAGCGGGGCTGCCGGCGACACCGACCGAGCTCGACGGCTCGTCGAACAGCGCCGCGGCCACGAGCAGACCGGACTGCCCGACGCCGCCGGCCGGGCTTCGGCTGCTGCCCACTCCTCGGGCCTCGGACACCGGAACGGTCGGCCGCAAGGCCGGGTCGGGGTTCCGTCCTCCGCTGTCGCAGCAGGTGCTTCCGCTGGTGACGCCGGAGGTGTTGCTGCCCACGCCGCGTGCCACGGACGGCACGAAGGGCTGCCCGGCGCAACGCGGCTCCAAGGGCGACCTGATGCTGCCCTCGGCGGTCCTCCGGCTGCTCACCCCGACCGAAGGCCGGCAAGGCGGCGCCACCTCATAACCGCACCCGACCCAACCGGCGCATCGCCCGACGACCCGACCTTCCAACCGGTGACCGAGCCGGTGGACTGGGGCATCTACCAGGCGGCGATCCGCCGCTGGGAAAACGTGCTCGGCCGCCCCGCCCCGCGCCCGGCCCAGCCCGGCAACCACGGCCGACCGGTGCTCGCACCCGCCTTCGTCGAACACCTGATGGGCCTGCCCACCGGGTGGGTCACCGACCTCCCACTGCCCCGCACCGCACAGCTGCGGGCGCTGGGCAACGGCGTGGTCCCCCAGCAGGCAGCCCACGCGGTGTCGCTGCTGCTCGACGACCTCGCCGAACTCCTCCACACCGACCACCGGCCCCCGGCCGGCAAGGAGAGGGCTGCAGCATGACCGCACGACACCCGGCGGTGCCCGACCGCGGGCCCGCGCTGCGACTGCTGTCCCTGGGCGCCGGAGTGCAGAGCACCACCGTACTGCTGCTGGCCTGCGAAGGCACGATCCCCCGCTTCGACGCCGCACTGTTCGCCGACACCGGCTGGGAACCCCGCGCCGTCTACGCCAACCTGCAACGGCTGGCCGCGCACGCCGAGCGCAAGGGCATCCCAGTGCGGCGGGTCTCGGCCGGGAACATCCGCACCGACGCCCTCGACCCACGCCACCGGTTCGTCTCCATGCCTTTGCACACCCTCAACCCCGACGGGACCCGAGGGCTCGCGCGCAGGCAATGCACCTCCGAGTACAAGATCATTCCGTTGAAGAAGGCAGCCCGCGAACTGCTGGGCTATCCGCATCCGCGTCGGGTTCCGCGCGGGGTGTACGCCGAGCAGGCCATCGGCATCAGCACCGACGAGTTCACCCGCGCCAAGGACTCCGGGCTGCGGTTCCTGCGCAACGTCTTCCCGCTGCTCGACCTCGGCTTCGACCGCGCCCGCTGCGTCGACTTCCTCGCCGAACGTGGCTTCGGGAAGACGGTCAAGAGCGCGTGTGTCGGGTGCCCGTTCCACGGCAACGCGGGTTGGCGCTGGGTACGCGACCACGACCCGCAGGGCTGGGCGGAGGCGGTCGAGTTCGACCGCGCCATCCGCCACGGCTATCCCCACGCCTCCGCCGAAGGCCAGCAGCTGCGCGGACAGTACTTCCTGCACCGCTCCTGCATCCCCCTGGACCAAGCCGATCTGGACGCACCCGCCAAAGCCAAGCGGCACCTGCAATTGGTCGACGCCGGGCCCGCAGGCACTGGGGCAGAGGACGACGACCCTGACGGTTGCTCACCCTGGTCGTGCCGCTCCGGCGAACCCGTCACCGGCGCAGCACCGCACACCGGCTCCCGGGAGCGTGCGGCATGAACGCGGCGACAACGACAGCCGCGAAGTACTCGGCACCGCAGAGCGTGCCGGTCGGGATGTGGCGGCCCGCGGTGCCCGTGGCGGTGATGGTCGGGTACTTGTTGTCGGTCGTCGCCGCGGGCGTCGCCTCGGTGCACTGGGCGCCGATCGTCGTGGGCGGGTTGTCCGTGCCGGCGGGCACGTTGTTCGCCGGAGCGGGGTTGACCGCCCGGGACCTGCTGCACGACGCGCTCGGCGCACGCGCAGTGGCTTTCGGCATCGTGGCCGGAGCGGGGTTGACCGCCATGACGGCCTGCCCCCGGATCGCGGTGGCCGATGCCGTAGCGTTCACCGCCTCGGAAATCGTCGACGCACTGATCTACGCGCAGCTGCGCCACCACACCCGGATGGGCGCGGTGGCAGCGTCGAACGCGGCCGGTCTCGTGATCGACAGCGTGCTGTTCGCCCCTCTGGCCTTCGGCAGCAGCACCGCCGTGCCCGGACAGATCCTGGGCAAGACCGCCGTCACGACCCTCACCCTGGCCCTGCTGCAAGGAATCGACTCCACCCGACGGGTCGCGCGGTCGTGAAGTTCTACCTGGGCACCCACCAACCCTCCTGGTTGGCCCGTGATCTGGATGTGCCGCTGATGGTCAGCCACCGCCGCCTGACCGGCCGCCGCACCCTCCCTCGAGCAAAGGGCCCGTGGGCTCTGGACTCGGGCGGGTTCACCGAACTGTCCCTGCACGGACGGTGGCGCACCGGCGCGGTCGCCTACCTCACCGCAGTGCGCCGCTACGCCACCGAGATCGGCTACCTGGAGTGGGCTGCGCCCCGTGACTGGATGACCGAACCTCACATGCTGGCCCGCACCGGACTGAGCCTGCACACCCACCAACACCGCACCGTCAGCGACTACCTACGACTACGAGACCTCGCGCCGGACCTGCCGATCATCCCTGTCCTGCAAGGACAGTCCGTCACCGACTACCACCGCTGCGCCGACATCTACGAGCACCACGACGTGGACCTGGCGGCCCTGCCGCTGGTGGGGGTGGGCAGCGTGTGCCGCCGCCAACACACCGCCGAAGTCGAACGCATCCTGCGCTCACTGGCCGCCCGCGGCTACCGACTGCACGCCTTCGGCGCCAAAGTGCTGGGCCTGACCCGGTACGCCGACGCCATCGCCAGCTCCGACTCGATGGCCTGGAGCTTCGCCGGCCGCTACCACCCCGGCTGCACACCCAGCCACCGCAGCGAAGCCAACTGCCTGCGCTTCGCCCTGGCCTGGCACGCCCACGCCACCCGAACCCTTCCCCTGCCCACCGATGCCCACCACACACAAACCCTTGTCAGAGCAGCATGATCGCATCACGGCGTTGCCCCCACCGCTAGTACCTCGGAGAACACCTCCGCTCCACCCACCAGAACCTCCAGGACATCGCCGGGACGAGCCACCAGCACCACACGCAGCCCCGAGCCGGGTAACCCGATCCGGTACTGCGCCACGACGTGCTTGACCGCCCTACGAACACAATGCGTCCATGTGTACGTAGACAAACACCACCGGCGGCAAACGCCACCAGGCAAAAGCTCAGTTCATATTCGGCAACCAAGAAGCTGTCAACGCTGAACCCGCGCACATCGACACCACACTCCGGCAGCCGATCTCCCGATCCGATGGTCTGCGCATGCCCTTCGGCAGCCGAGTCGAACCAGGGCTCGACTCCATCAATCCCACCCGCACAACCTCACCCCCAACCGCCACGAGCGGTGCAGCCGGACGTCACAACCGACCCATACCACCGCACTACCGGAAAAGGACCACCCGATGAACACAAACACCACCAACCCGCACGACCCGGGCGGGCTCATCGCGGCGATTCCACACCTGATCGGCTTCCACCCCACCGACTCGGTGGTCCTGACCGCCACCCACGACGAGAACCTCACCTGGCTCGTGCGCGTGGACCTGCCCTCGACCACCGACGAAGACCGGTTCCTCGACCGACTCCTCGACGAGGTAACCACCACCGGCGACACCGTCGACCTGGCGGTCATCCACGACAACGCCCCCACCAACCCCGCATCCCAGCCGCCCGCCCGCCCACTGGTCCAGCGCCTGACCGACCGCCTCGGGGCAACCGGGATCACCGTGCGATCCGTCTCCTGGAGTCCCTCCACCCAGCCCGGCGCGCCCTGGCGCGACTACCGACAACCCCACGAAACCGGCACCCTGCCCACAACGGACTCTCCGCAACCCGCAACCCGACGCACCAATCTGGGCATGGTCACCTACGACGACCGGGAGCAACTGGTGGCTCTGATCGCCCCGCAGACACCACAGCGGGTGCTGCAGGCACGAGCCGACCGACTCCACTCCTGCGCCGCCGACGCCGAACCACCCCACCCCGAACTCGTCCACCGCACACTGCACCGCGCCACCCGCGGCGGGGGCTTGGACCTGACCAACGAGGAGATCATCCGCATCACCTGGACCCTGACCTTCCACGGCCTGCGCGACAGCTTCCTCGCCCACAACCTCGGCCCCCACGCCTGGGCCGCACAACACCTCTGGCTCACCCTCCTGCACGCGACCCCACCACCCTGGCGAGCAGAACCCGCCAGCCTCTACGCCGCCGGCGCCTACATCCAAGGCCAACACGCACCGGCCGCCGTCGCACTCAACACCGCCCTGCGAGCCGACCCCACCCACCGCCTGGCCACCCTGCTCGACCACGCCCAACAACAAGGAATGACCCCCGCGCAACTACGCCACGGCATCACCCTCCACCACAAACCCCAGCACGGATCACCTTGCTCTGGTGCACCGGACGCCAGTTGGCGATAGTGCGTGGTGTTCTCAGCGAGAGCATCAGCGATGTAGGGAGGGCGAAACTCGACCTCCCTGCCTGGTCGGGACCCGGCTGGGAAGACCCCCGCACGCGCGGGGACGAGGCCAGGTCGGCGTCGAGGCCGGGGATGTCGCCAGGAAGACCCCCGCACGCGCGGGGACGAGAATGCCCAGATGGCACCGAAGTACGCAGCCCACGGAAGACCCCCGCACGCGCGGGGACGAGCGCATCGCCTGCGCCGACGCGGACCCGACGCTGGGAAGACCCCCGCACGCGCGGGGACGAGGAGGCCCTGGCGGATGCGACCCGCCGGGGCCTCGGAAGACTCCCGCACGCGCGGGGACGAGAGATCCAGTCCGGGGAGGCGTGGGCCGCAGTCTGGAAGACCCCCGCACGCGCGGGGACGAGCGCCGATGCTCTCCCTGGTCCACTCCCGGCCGCGGAAGACCCCACGCACGCGCGGGGACGAGAAACCATCGTCGCCCTAGCTCCGGCCCCCCACGGGAAGACCCCCGCACGCGCGGGGACGAGCTGGACGGCGCACCCGAAGGCGGCTCGTCCCCGGGAAGACCCCCGCACGCGCGGGGACGAGTCTTTGACGGTGTAGCCGGGCAGGCGGTGCAGCGGAAGACCCCCGCACGCGCGGGGACGAGCAGCTCGGACAGCCTCGCGATCTGGGTGCCGGCGGAAGACCCCCGCACGCGCGGGGACGAGCTCATTTGTCGTCCTCTCGGTAGCTCGTTTGGGGGAAGACCCCCGCACGCGCGGGGACGAGCACATGGCACTGGCGCTGGCTATGGAACTGGAAGGAAGACCCCCGCACGCGCGGGGACGAGGGGAACAGCCACGGGTAGATCAGCGGGATGAGCGGAAGACCCCCGCACGCGCGGGGACGAGCACTCGGTGAGCAGCTGCTGTCCGTAAAGGAGGGGAAGACCCCCGCACGCGCGGGGACGAGCGCGGGCGGCCGGCTGTTCGTCGACCCCACGCGGGAAGACCCCCGCACGCGCGGGGACGAGCGGCGCAGGTCGAGGTCGTAGGCCGGCACCCGCGGAAGACCCCCGCACGCGCGGGGACGAGATGCGGACGCCGTCGACCACGATGGTGTGGTCGGGAAGACCCCCGCACGCGCGGGGACGAGATCACGGGCTGACCTGCGGTGTCCGTGATCCCGGGAAGACCCCCGCACGCGCGGGGACGAGTAGGCGTGGCTCGCGGGCAGGGCGTTGTCCCTGGGAAGACCCCCGCACGCGCGGGGACGAGAGTCGCGCCGGGGGTCCGGAGTGCAACCCCCGCAGAAGACCCCCGCACGCGCGGGGACGAGGTCTCCAGCCAGCGGATACAGCGTTGGACGGTCGGAAGACCCCCGCACGCGCGGGGACGAGTGCGCCGCGCTGAACGCCGAGTTCGGCGAACTGGGAAGACCCCCGCACGCGCGGGGACGAGCTTCACGACACCGCGGCCAACCGGATCGAGCGGGGAAGACCCCCGCACGCGCGGGGACGAGCGCCGAAGACCACTCTTCCGACGCTTGACGTAAGGAAGACCCCCGCACGCGCGGGGACGAGTACGGCCGGCGGCTCGCCCGGTGGTGCGAGCTGGGAAGACCCCCGCACGCGCGGGGACGAGCGTGGCCACGAACGCCAACACCCTGCCGACCTCGGAAGACCCCCGCACGCGCGGGGACGAGGTCTGCCGGTTCAGCGACGCGTCGAGTTCGCGGGGAAGACCCCCGCACGCGCGGGGACGAGGACGAGCGCAGCGCGTGATCACCGTGCCGCTTCGGAAGACCCCCGCACGCGCGGGGACGAGTGCCCGGTCACGACCTCGACCTCGCCAACCTCGGGAAGACCCCCGCACGCGCGGGGACGAGAACATCTCCTGCACGCCCAATGTGTGTAAAGGGGGAAGACCCCCGCACGCGCGGGGACGAGCTCGGGCTCGGCGTCCTGGTGCTGGTGCTGGTGGGAAGACCCCCGCACGCGCGGGGACGAGTGGCCGCGCATCCGCCACGCGGGCCTGACGGCGGGAAGACCCCCGCACGCGCGGGGACGAGCCCCAGAAACGCGCAGCGGGGAGCCACGCATCCAGGAAGACCCCCGCACGCGCGGGGACGAGGTAGCCGGCCGGTGGCACGCGCGGGTGTACGAGGGAAGACCCCCGCACGCGCGGGGACGAGATGAGGTAGCTCCGATCAGCGGAAACAGGGCGGGGAAGACCCCCGCACGCGCGGGGACGAGGCTTCGTGACCTGCGGATCGATGAACGGTAACAGTGTTTTTCATTCACTCCCACGCGGTCCGGAGCTTCGTGTGGTGGGTTCTCGGCGGAGGCGGGCGGAGAGGACGAGGCCGTCGTAGTCGACGGGGTACCAGCGGTCGCGGCCGGCAGTGCGGACGGTCCAGCCCTGTTCGTTGTCCGCGGGTTCGGTCATGACGGCTTGGCCGTCGCGGATGCGTTCGGAGAGCAGTTCCCAGAGGCGTTCGCGGACGCGGCGGCTGGGTGTTCCGACGAAGATGCCCGCGGAGACTTCGACCATCCAGCGGGTGAGGTGGCCGCGGAGTCCTTCGGGAGCGGCGATGAGGACGATGACGGTCAAAAGTCCACCTTGGCCGGTGGGGCGTCGTCGAGTTCGGGGCCGATGACGACCATGTGGTCGCCGGGTGGGGCGTCGGGGTCGGATGACCAGTTGACGCCGCCGGAGACGGCTCCGAGTTCGTCGTCCCACAGTTCGTTGGGGTCGCGGTCGAGGAGGTCTTCTCCTTCCGGGAGGAGGAGGTGCTTGATGTCGCGCACGGTTCGTTGCAGGAGATCGGTTTCGACGATGCGGTCGCGCAGGGCGGTGCGTGCGTCCCGTTCCTCGACCAGTCCTTGGGCGGTGAGGTCGAAGGCGAGGGGGATGGTGAGTTCGGCTTTGTAGAGGTCGGCGATGTCCATGACGAACGAGGTGGCGGAGCCGGTGTGCACGAAGCCGAGTCCGGGGCTGGCGCCGAGGCCGGCGATGACGGCGTGGCAGATGCCGTAGAGGGCGGAGTTGGCGGCGGACAGGACGCGGTTGACGTCGTCTCCGGCGGCGAAGGCGTCGCCTGCTTTGTACTCGCGGCGGGTCCAGGGGACTCCGGTGCGTTGGGAGTGCTGTTGGTACAGCTTCTTGACGCGGGTCCCCTCCTTGCCGCGAAGTTGTTGCATGGTCAGGGCGGAGGTGTCCTCGCCGGGGAAGCGCATGGCGTACATGCGGCGGGCGACGTTGAGGCGTTCGGTTGTGCGGGTGACCAGCCATGCCTGGCGCATGAGCAGGTGGGTGCCCCGGCTGGAGCCTTGTCCGCTGGCGTACATGCGCACGCCGTGTTGGCCGACCCAGCACACGGCGGTGCCGGAGTCGCCGAGCAGGCGCATGGCGGCGTGGGTGATCCGGGTGCCGGGGCCGAGGAGGACCACGGCGATCATGGCCGCAGGGATGCGGACGGTGCGTTCCTTGTTGATCAGGATGATGGCGTTGTCGTCGCGGTCGACGTGGGTGCGCTCGGCGTAGACGCTGGAGACCCGGTCGACGACGCGGTGCAGGTCGTGGGGGTGGGCCTGCCACCACATGTCAGGCATCGCCGCTCCTGGGCAGCGGGGCGAGGGTGAGCAGACCGCATCCGTAGGCTTTGTTGGGGCCCACACCGGACAGCATGGTGGTGCGCAGCCTGTCGGGGTCGGTGACGGCGAGGCGTCCTTCGAAGGTGATGGCCTGCATCGTCACAGGCTTGTGCAGCCCCTTCTTCGGGAAGTTGTAGCGGGCGGCGCCGACTACTCGCACCTCGTGCTGGACCGTCGCCGCGGAGGTGGTCGTCATGCCGGGAGCGGCGGTGTCGGTGCGCGACGGCGGGATGGTGAAGCCGAGTTTGTCCGCGCGGCGCAGCAGCCAGTCGAGTTGGTGGGCGGTGGTGCGGTGCGCGACGCGGAAACCCCGGGGTGGTCGGGTGTCGCCGTAGCGTTCGCGTTGTGACTCGGTGCGTTTGTCCGGGGCCATGGTGGCCTGGACGGGGTTGGCGGTGAGGCGGAAGGCGAACTCGCGGCCCGACGCCAGGTGTCCCAGGGCCGGGGCGTAGTCGCGGACCAGGACGTGTTCTCCGTCGGCGTCGGGCCAGCCGGCCTGTTCGACGAGGTGGGTCCAGTCGGGGCGGGCCGGGGTGAGCACGATCAGGTCGATCCGGTGCTCTCGGGCGTCCAGGCGCCACAGGACACGATCGGCCGGGTGTTCGGGCAGGCCGCCCAGGACTGCGGCGTGCAGGGTGCGTGGGTTGCGCAGGAATTCGCGGCTTTTGATGCGCAACGGGTTGAGTCGGACGCGGGACAGGTAGGTCATGTCACCACCCCAGCAGTGCGAATGGATCGTGGTCGGTGTGGGCGGTCCGGGTCGGGTCTGCCAGGCCGGTGGGGATGGTCACCCAGTCGTGGCGGACCATGCGGGTGGTGCGGCTGCGTTCCCGTGGGGCGAAGGACACCGGCTGGTCGTGCGCGATGTCGATGTCGCTGCGCTGGTGGCGCCGGGAGGGGTCGGCGGCGGTGTCGTCGCCGTCGTTGTCGTCCAGGACGTCGACGGTCGTGGCGAGCGTGACCAGCGCCGGTGGTGCGCCGCGGTGTTTCAGCTTTTCCTTGGTCGGTTCCGAGGCCAACCACCGGGTGTTCTTCAGCGCCGCGGTCAAGGTCGGTTGGGTGTCGTCGTGCAGCAGCAGCGGCTGTGTGGGCACGCAGGAGCGGCGTCCCAGCGCCAGGGGGAACACCGGGTGGGTCAGGGCGTGGCGCAGGTTGTCGATGAGTTCGCGGGGGCCGTGCAGGGCGGCGAGGAACACCGCGTCCTGCAGGTAGAAGCGTTGGGTGACGTGGGTGGGTTTGGCCGGGCTGGTCGGCTTCTGGGTGCCTTTGGCGTTGAGTGATGCCGACGGCAACGGGTTGCCGCGGTAGTCGCTGGCGGTGTGGTAATCGCGCAGAAGGGTGCCGGACTGGTCGACGCGCACTCCCAGCGACAGCGTGCCGAGGTCGGTGATGCTGTCGGCGCGGGCGCGTCCCTGCGCGGCGGCGAGCAGGCCGATGATGCCGGACTTGGTGGGTCTTCCAGCGGTATCGCGGCGGTTGAAGGCGCTGGCATCACCCCACGACTGCAAGGGCGCGGCCAAGCGCATCAACAGCACGGCGGTGTCCGTCGAGGACGTGGGCGCCGTGGTCATCGGGTGCTGTCCCGGGTCAGCCAGTCGGCGGTGAACTGCTTCAGTTCGGTGAGCAGGTCGGGGAAGGGCGTGGAGGCGCCGAAGGCGTCGACCACGCCCTCGGAGCCGTCGTTGTAGCAGGCCAGCACCCGCACCGGGCGCTGCCCCCAGTTCGTGGTGGCGTTGGTCAGCTCGGCGGCGAGCAGGGAGACGGACTCGGCGAGCACGCCCTCGCGGGAGCGGACCGGCTTCTCGAACGCCGACACGAGGTTGACCGGTTGGTCCTCACGGGCCACGACCGCGACCAGGCTGGGCAGGGTGCGGTGGGCGAAGGAGTTGGCGTGCCCCGAGGGGATGGATCGGCCGAAGCAATCGACGAACAGCTCGACGGCGTCCGGCACGGCCTCGGCTCCGCCGAGGTTGGTCTCCAGCTGCGCCAGGCCGAGGGTGGCGTAGCGGTACAGGGTGGCGGAGTTGAACTCGACGGTGCCGATCATCCCGGCTCCGGTTTCCTCGCGGGTGTTCTCGTCGTCCACCGCGGTGTAGTAGTCGAACTCGATTTCCACCGGGTGGGTGGAAATCGCGTGGGCGACCTGGCAGGCGGCGTCGACGTTGAGGTTCGGAATCTCGGCGACCATGCGCCCGAACAGCGCCACGTCCACCGGGTGCCCGGTGCCCAGGATCTTTTCCACGTCCACCTCCTGCACGGCCTTGGCGAGCGCGTCGTCGTCCAGGCCCACCAGCTCGGCGATCCGGCCGTCCACCGTCTTCGCGATCGCGTCGAGCTGGGGGTAGCCGAAGAACAGCAGGTAGGAGGTCTGCTCGGCATTCTTCTTGCTGGGCTTGATCTTCAGCGGCTTGAGCAGGGCGTTGCTGATCCTGGCCGCGTCCTCCACCGACAACTGGTGGGTGCCGGCCAACCGCCTGGTCAGCAGGCCGGAAATCTGCTTGGTGCGAGTGGCGAGATCGGCCTTGGGCATCCGCTCGGCGAACGCGGTGCGGGTGGCGCGCTTCCACGCCTGCGAGGACACCCGCGCCCGTCGTGCGCCGCCGTAGATGGCCTGCTTGGGGCTGCCTGCGTCATCCCGGTTCAGGTTCGACGGCGGAACGGTCTGCAACACGTGGACGTCCAGGAAACGACTAACGGGCACGGTGAAACTCCAAAATGGTGTAGCGGGAAAGGGATCGGGACGACACACGCGGTCAGGCAGGGCTGGGTTCTTCCGCTCCGGCCGAATGCCAGGCGTGGTACTGCATGCCCCAGTACCGTCGTACCTGCGACTGCCCGGAGGGGTTGTTCCAGCGGCGCAGGTCTTCGCACAGCTGCGAGTAGTCCAGCGCGATGGTTTTGCCGCGCAGCTGGGTGATCAGTCCGCGCAGGTGCGCGACGAGTTCGTCGAAGCTGGTCGCGGTGGCCGCGGCGTTGAACCGTCGCGTGACGGCGTCTTCGCTGACACCCTCGCACGCCTTGAGCCGCCGCAGCGCCTCACCGAGCCCGACACCGGGTTGGTGCATGGGGGTGCGCTGGGACTGCTGATGCAGCCCGTACAACGCCAAGGCAGCGTGCTCGGCGGCCAACTGGGGGGAATCCGGGCTCGACACGACACTGCGGTAGAACCGCCACATCTGCGGAACCGATCCGGCGGGGCGGCCGAGCCCTCGACGCAGCGCCGCCAGGTCGCCGCCGTCCGGCACACCTCGACTGCGGACCGGCTTGCCCTCGGCGTCGGTGTCGTTCTCCCAGTACCACCTGCGTCGCCGCTGTGATTCGGCCATGTCAACTCTCCTCGTCGGTGTCAGGGCGACGGGTTTCGGCTGCCCGCGGGAGGACCTTGCGGACGTTCCTGCGAAACGCCTGCTCGGCCTTCGGCGCGCAGAGCAGGACGTCCTTGCCGTTGTGGGTCACGGTCACGCCGGTGAACTGGCGAGAGGACACATCCCGCAACAGCGGCTCCGCGACCTCGAACGCCTCACGCCACGCCACCTGCTCCCATGCCGAGCGGACCGCCTCGACCGCTTCGTCGTCGCTGCGACGCTGAAGTTTGCTCAACACCAGGCGCGTGTACGGGTCGAGAGCGTGCAACAGGCGGTCGCCGGGGCGCTGGCCTTTGTCCCAGGGCAACGGTTCGGAGCCGGTGGCCCGCCTCAGGTCCGCGGACAGCAGGTTCGCGGCTCTGGCCAGCTGGTCGGCCTGTCCGGCGATGTCCACCAGCGCATCGCGCACCGGAACCTCGCGCAGTGCGGCGACCGGCAGCGGGATTGCGTCGGCGATGACGTTCTCCACGACGGCGGACTGGTTCCCGTACTCGGTACCGACGGTGAACACTTGCAGCGGGAAGTCCAGGTCGAGCACAGCGGCCAGGTCCCGTAGTTGGCGGCTGGTCTGCACCGGGTTGTCGTCGTCCTGATCCGGGGAGACGGCCAGCAGCGCGTCGAGCCCTCGCCACGCCGCCCGGCCGGACGCGTGACGACGGGGGCGCAGCGTGAGCCGGCCGGCCTTGGCCTTGCTGTCGTTCTTCCACAGAGTGTGCGGTTCCTGTGGTGGTGTCTCGGCCAGGCGGTCACCCGCACACACCACCACCGCGGTGACACGCGGCCCGCAGGAGGTGTCCTCGCAGTGCAGACGGATGCGCCGCGACTGCCAGGTCAGCAGTTCCAGGCGTCCGGTGGCTTTGCGCTGCGACCACACAGCGGTCCACGGAGGCCGACGCCACTGGGGAAGGTCCGCATCGGACAAGCCGTCACGGATGACAGGCAGGTTGAGCACCATGGTTTCCGCTAGCGTGCGACCGGCCGGGATGACCACACCCAGCTGACCCAACGGGCCGATCGGGTTACCCGTCGTCTTCCCGCTCTTGACCTGCGGGTCGCCTGCGGCACCGGTCTTGATCGCCGCGGTGTCCCAGCAGTGGGTGTGCAACAACCAGCGCGCCGCTTCCGCCGGGGCCAGCGGCAGGGGCTCGTCACCGGTCCGGTTGGAGAACAGCGGCACGTTGTTGCCCGAGGCGACCGACGGAACGAGCAACGATGCGGACTTGGTCTCGCCTGTGGCCGTGTGCAGACCTGCGGCCTGGGCGAAGGGGCGCTCCGGGTGGAACAGCTCGAACAGCTCGTGGTGGTCGGCAAGGTACTGCCGCATCCCCTTGCGAGGTGCTTCCTGTCCCGGAAGCGGCTGTCGTGGAGGAGGAGGCGGTTGGGCGCCGGAGAGCAACAGGCCCTCAACAGCCGCTTGCATCCAGCGCTTCCACTGCTCGGCCGTGCGCGGCGCCCCGAGCGCATCCATGACCAACGGCAGCAAGAACTGCCGCAGGATCACCGGCAACATCGTCGGCGTGTCCACCGCCAACTGCCGTATCTCGTGTGCTCGCAGCACCGCCTCGCGGCCCGACACCTCGGTGTAGGAGCCACCGATCTGGACCGGTATCCACGGATCGTCCAGAAGATTCATCATCACCTGTCTTGTCTGTGCTTGGTAAGTCGTCGATTGGCGCGGCATCACAGCTGCGGCCACTGCCTCCGCCACATTCGGCGCACTGTCCGATCCCATGCTGGTGTTGTCGGTTCGGGTGAGGAAGTTCGAACACCAACCCTGCACGCGCGGGGTTCATCCGTGTCGACGCTTGTCGACCGGCCGCTGCACCACCAAGCCGAGGTCGTCGTCGTAGGAGACGAGGCGGTTGCCGAGGGTGGCCGGAGAGCCGTCCTCGGGCAGGACAAGCACACGGGTGTGTTTGAGCCAGGGGTGGCGGTCCCACTCCGGTAGCGACTTGAGTTCGGCCAGTGCCGCTGGGGTGAGGCCGGCCGGAAGGCGGACGGTTCCGGCCACGACGTCATCGAGCAGCTCGGGGCCGCGCTCGCCGTGCACGCCGAGCCGGACTCCGCGGTATGTGCGGTAGCCGTGCTTGCCATGGCGAAGGATGACGGCCTCGACGGATTCCTCGCCATCGCGGACGAGAGCATCCAATCGCACCTGTTCGTGCACTCCTGTCACTTGGACATAGCCATAGCTCAGTCCTGCCAAGGTGGAGGCCGTCCGCTCATCCGGGTCGGACAGCAGGAACACACTGGCGTTCGTGGCCCGTTCCTGCTCTTTCCGTTGCCATTCTGCATAAGCCGACAGCTCTTCCTCAGGCCAGCGGGTCCGGGTGGTGTCGGTATCCGAGTACACCGCCTCGACGAGAGCGGGGACCTGCTCGGGGATGGACCAGCCGGTGCGCTCGACCGCGTCGAGGGCCAGGTCAGCGGTGCGCAGCAGCAGGTAGCGGCCGTAGATGTGTTCGCTCGAACCGAGGAAGCACGGTTTCCCTGTGGAGACAACGGTAAATCCGGTGATCACAACGGTGGGTGTCGACAGGGCGTCGGGTCGGACGGCGCGTTCGTGACGGTGCAGTCGGCCGATGCGTTGCAGCAGCAGGTCGACCGGGGCGAGGTCGGAGATCAACAAGTCGGCATCCACGTCGAAGGACTGCTCCGCCAGCTGGGTGGCGACCAGGATCATCGTGGCCGGCCGCTGCGGCCCCTCGGAACGGGCCGCGCCCAACAGGTCCAGGCACTCCTGCGTTCGCTTGGCGCGCGGCTCGACCGCCAGCCTTCCGTGCAGGAGCCGGACGTCGTCACCGAAGTCCTGGCGCAGGGCCTCGAAGGTGTCCTGCGCGCGTTGGACGTCGTTGCGAACGATCAGCACGCACCCGCCATCGACGAGGCGTTCTTTGAGCAGGGCCACCAACCGAGCCATCTCACCGGGGAGCACACCGGCCTGCGAAGTCGACTCCTGACCGGGGTGGTCGAGTAGTTCCACGGTGACCGGTTGGGACGATCGCCAGCTCTTCGACGAAGTGGTGTGGACTTCCGCCCTGTCATCCCGCACGAAGGCCGTGGTGATGCTGGGATAACCAGGAGAGGACGGCAGATCCGGCAACTGGGCTCTGGCACCGTTGCGGCCCCCGGTCGCGTAAGCCTCGATCAAACTGCGCCGCTGGTGCGGTGGCAGCGTTGCCGACAGCAGGATGACCGGCACGCGGGCTTGCCCCAGCCAACGCAGCGCCTCGTGCAGGAACTGGGACATGTACACGTCTGCGGCGTGCACCTCGTCCAGAACCACGACCTTGCCGGCCAGACCCGCCATCCGCAGCATCACGTGCTTGGTCTTGGTGGCCGCGTGCAGCAACTGGTCGATGGTGCCGACCACCACCGGCGCCAGCAGACCGCGCAGGCGACCCAGCAGCCACTCGGACGGGCCGGAAACGTCCGACTGCGAGCAGGTCCACTCCGAACTCCCGTACTGGTCCTCCCCCACACCGTCCCACCAGCGCTCCGGGTCACTCTCGGGCGGACTGATCATCCGCTTCCACTCGGTGTTGAAGTTCCGTTTGCCGTGCAGCAGCATGACCCGCTCCTGCAAGCCGGGGCTCACCTTCTCCACCCAGGCACGCACCCTGGTGAACATCGGGTCGCACGTGGCCTGTGTCGGCATGCCGACGAACACCCCGTCGGCACCGAACTTCGCGGCGAGGATCTCCACCGCCGCCAGAGCGGCCTCGGTCTTGCCCTCGCCCATCGCGGCCTCGATGACGAGCAGTCCGGGAGCCGGCATGTCGCGCGCGCATCGCATCACATCGACCTGGAAATCACGGGCCCTGCACCCGAAACGCGTGGCGACGACGTCCCCATGGGGTGCGCTCAGACGGCCCCAGCCGCCGTGCATCCGCAGTTCCCGCCAGGCCCTGGCTGCCCGGCCCCGGGCACCGTCCATGCTGACCTCGTCGAGGTCCTCGATCCCTCCGAAGAACCGCTTGTCGCTGGCGATCCAGTCGGCCATCACCACCAGACCGCTCAGGTGCAACTGCTCGCTCCGCGTCAAGGCGGCAACCGGTTCGACCGAAGCCAGGTCGTCGAATCCCTGTGCACGGGTGAACACATCGACCAGCGCACGTTGGACCCGCACCCAGTTTTCGTCGTGTCCCTGCGCCTTGCCGCGGGCATGTCGGCTTCGGGTGATCGTCCCTTCACTGGGGAACACACCGTGGTGCCCACCGACGAGCGGCCACATCCAGTCGATCACGTCCTGCGACCAACCGGCCTCCACCAGGCGGTCCATCAGCAACTTCGCGCCCGCCCTGTCGTGACGCCATCCCATCCCCGGCTTCACAGCCGGCGGCCACGACAACCCCGCCGCGCGGACGCGCCGCGCCTCCACTGGATCGAGGACCTGGAACGCCGGGGTGGCCTTGCCACAGTCGTGTATGCCGCAGACCCACGCGAAAAAACTCCGTCCCCGACCACCGGACACACGCCCGAACAGGCTCTTCGTGCCAGGCGAGAGGAAGTGGTCCCAGATCACCTCCGCCACGGCGGCGGTGTCGAACAGGTGCGACATCAACAGGTTCGTCGTCCCGCCCGCCTTCGCACGGGATTTCCCCCACATGGCGCCAAGATGGGCCCGGACCACCGGCCCATGGCCCAGCTCCACGGCGATAACGGCGGCACTGCCCACTCTGATCTTTCCCATCGGTCCGGGACACCAACGCGATCACACGCCAGCACACTGGCGTGCACGATCGTGGCGCATCCGAACGCACGAACGAGCAGAACCGGCGATGTTCACCTGATCGAGTGATCCACACCCGGCGTTACACCCAGGAGCCCGACACCCGATAAAGCGCGAATAAATGAGGAAAGCTCACCAACTCATCCGTCCGGTGCCATGGACCAGCCGCGCCGAACCTTCCCGCACCACCTCGCTGCCAGCGAGCCGCGAAGAGGTCGTCACACTCGCGCGACCCGTACGCGAACCACCACACTGTGAGAGCCTAGGAGCCCAGACGCAACGACCCATGGACGGCAGAGTGAGACTGAATAGGAAACACTGTTCTGGTTCGTAGAACAGCAGGTCACGAAGCCTCGTCCCCGCGCACGCGGGGGTGTTCCGCTGTGCGACATTGACGCGATGTACGAAACCGTCTCGTCCCCGCGCACGCGGGGGTGTTCCATGTAGCCGAGCAGGCAGGGGCGGCCGATCTGGCTCGTCCCCGCGCACGCGGGGGTGTTCCGGGCGACCCGACCCGCTCCGGGCAGTGGGCGTGCTCGTCCCCGCGCACGCGGGGGTGTTCCCTCGACGTTGGTGGTCTGTCCGGGAGTGAGCAGCTCGTCCCCGCGCACGCGGGGGTGTTCCGTCGAAGTCCGGTCCCGGGGCATCCTCACGGCCCTCGTCCCCGCGCACGCGGGGGTGTTCCCCAGTTCGGGTTGAGTGCCGACAACGCCGCCCACTCGTCCCCGCGCACGCGGGGGTGTTCCCGCGGAGCCCGCGAAGGGACCGCCGAGGCGCTGCTCGTCCCCGCGCACGCGGGGGTGTTCCCCCGCCCACGTCGTGGCGGTCGGGTCGTGTGGTCTCGTCCCCGCGCACGCGGGGGTGTTCCGGCGCTGGCCGGGAGCTTGTTCTTCGCCCCGATCTCGTCCCCGCGCACGCGGGGGTGTTCCCTTGTGCTTCCGGGTGAGGGCGAGCATCACACGCTCGTCCCCGCGCACGCGGGGGTGTTCCCAGCGCGAACCGCGCGCCCAGCCCGGACTTGTCCTCGTCCCCGCGCACGCGGGGGTGTTCCCTTCGTCTTGCCGGACCCGGCGCTGGGAGCGTCCTCGTCCCCGCGCACGCGGGGGTGTTCCGGGCTGGCTCTCGCCGCCCGACGCGGACCGGCCCTCGTCCCCGCGCACGCGGGGGTGTTCCCGACGAATAGACGGCCTTTACCGCGTGCTTGACCTCGTCCCCGCGCACGCGGGGGTGTTCCTAGCCGGCGGTGCTGAGCGCGTCCGCCGGCGGCCTCGTCCCCGCGCACGCGGGGGTGTTCCCCTCGGGAACCCGGCGCGGATTGACGTAGCTCACTCGTCCCCGCGCACGCGGGGGTGTTCCGACGTTCAGCACGCAGTACGCGGCGTTGATCGACTCGTCCCCGCGCACGCGGGGGTGTTCCCGCGGCGTCCGGCTCGATCCAGGACGTCGGCCTCTCGTCCCCGCGCACGCGGGGGTGTTCCCTACTGGATCGACCTCACCGTCACCGACGAGATCTCGTCCCCGCGCACGCGGGGGTGTTCCGATGGACGAGGCGAACATCCCCAGCGAGGGCCGCTCGTCCCCGCGCACGCGGGGGTGTTCCGATCCTGTCCGCCGGGCGACGGGTGGGCGGCGCCTCGTCCCCGCGCACGCGGGGGTGTTCCGGCCACGTTGCTGCTGATGGACGCGATGTTGACCTCGTCCCCGCGCACGCGGGGGTGTTCCCCCGCTCGTCCCGATGCCGCTCGGGCGCGCGGACTCGTCCCCGCGCACGCGGGGGTGTTCCTCCTGGTGTGCGGCGTGGTGTACGGCACGTGGGCTCGTCCCCGCGCACGCGGGGGTGTTCCCGGTGGGGCGTGTGGGGCGGGCTGTCCGAAACCCTCGTCCCCGCGCACGCGGGGGTGTTCCGACTGGGCGACCTGGACCGACACCTCCCGACCGCTCGTCCCCGCGCACGCGGGGGTGTTCCCCACACGGCGGTCTTCTGCTCGACCATGTAGCCCTCGTCCCCGCGCACGCGGGGGTGTTCCCTACGCGGAGGGTCGGCCGCGCAGCCGCACCATCTCGTCCTCGCGCACGCGGGGGTGTTCCCGAGACCCGCCAGCGCGTCGACGTCCGGTTCCACTCGTCCCCGCGCACGCGGGGGTGTTCCGGCGTTCACCCGGGTCATGGAGCGCGCGAGGTCCTCGTCCCCGCGCACGCGGGGGTGTTCCCTCTTGTCGTGATGGATGTAGAGGCACAGTACCCTCGTCCCCGCGCACGCGGGGGTGTTCCGCAGGCACGAGACGGATCGTGGGCCGCACCTACCTCGTCCCCGCGCACGCGGGGGTGTTCCTTGCGTCAGCCGCGCGGTTTTCGCCCCAGCGTCCTCGTCCCCGCGCACGCGGGGGTGTTCCCGGCATGACTTCTCGCGCGATCGGCTCGGTGTGCTCGTCCCCGCGCACGCGGGGGTGTTCCTGGATCGAGGCCGTCGAGTTGCCTTTGGACGCGCTCGTCCCCGCGCACGCGGGGGTGTTCCCGACCCGTACGGCCGTGTCCAGGTCTGGGGCCCTCTCGTCCCCGCGCACGCGGGGGTGTTCCCCACGAGCCGTCTCCGTCGACGCCGCTCCACCTCTCGTCCCCGCGCACGCGGGGGTGTTCCCCGCGACCACACCCGCAGCATGAACCCGTCCTCCTCGTCCCCGCGCACGCGGGGGTGTTCCATCCTCTAGTTCCTCCTCCTCTGACCAGCCTTCCTCGTCCCCGCGCACGCGGGGGTGTTCCCAGCGCTGCTCCTACGTGCCGTAGTGCGCGCTACTCGTCCCCGCGCACGCGGGGGTGTTCCGCCGGTGACCTACCGTCGGGCGGCCGACCCGACCTCGTCCCCGCGCACGCGGGGGTGTTCCGTCTTCACCGCCGCCGGTCCCTGCTCGGCCTGCCTCGTCCCCGCGCACGCGGGGGTGTTCCCACCTACGAGCTGGCCAGGATCGCCAAGCTGGTCTCGTCCCCGCGCACGCGGGGGTGTTCCCGGCACAAGCGATGCGGGACCGGGCGCGCGGCGCTCGTCCCCGCGCACGCGGGGGTGTTCCCTGGGCTCCGCCCGGGTGCCGTCGTTCGATCCGCTCGTCCCCGCGCACGCGGGGGTGTTCCTTGAGGGGCCAGTAGCGATTGTCGAATGAAAATCTCGTCCCCGCGCACGCGGGGGTGTTCCGCCCGCGATGTAGCGCGCAGGGCTGCCCGACGGCTCGTCCCCGCGCACGCGGGGGTGTTCCCGTCTTTGGGGTCGATCCCCACTGCCTTCATGGCTCGTCCCCGCGCACGCGGGGGTGTTCCCGGCGAGCCCAGGAAGGGCACCGGGTCGGCGAACTCGTCCCCGCGCACGCGGGGGTGTTCCCTACCTGCACGGCCTGCTCGACAACCACCCCGACTCGTCCCCGCGCACGCGGGGGTGTTCCCGCCGTCGTCGGTCTGCTCGACCAGTTCGCCGCCTCGTCCCCGCGCACGCGGGGGTGTTCCTCGCGGCGAGCTGCTCGGGCGGGGCGATCTGCACTCGTCCCCGCGCACGCGGGGGTGTTCCCCAGCCCTACTTCGGCCGCTGCGACCACATCGACTCGTTCCCGCGCACGCGGGGGTGTTCCACCATCGGCCACCGCGAGATCCTCGCCGAACTCCTCGTCCCCGCGCACGCGGGGGTGTTCCCGCGGATGGGTCGATGGGCTCGTTCTTCGGTTCCTCGTCCCCGCGCACGCGGGGGTGTTCCCGCGGCCCGGACCGTGCCGAACGTCCGGGCCTACTCGTCCCCGCGCACGCGGGGGTGTTCCCGCAGCGCGCGGCAACTCGGCCTGGTCGGTGATCTCGTCCCCGCGCACGCGGGGGTGTTCCCCCGAGCCCCGCCCATTCGGCCAGGCCGGTCACCTCGTCCCCGCGCACGCGGGGGTGTTCCCTGAAGTCAGGGGAGGAAAGGGAGCTCGTCCCCGCGCACGCGGGGGTGTTCCGCAGGGACACCTCCCGGTGTCCCCGCATTCTGACTCGTCCCCGCGCACGCGGGGTGTTCCCAGGGGTCTCCACGTCCCGCCAGATCATCGCCGCTCGTCCCCGCGCACGCGGGGGTGTTCCGGCCGAATACTCCCGGCGGGCGTGGTTACCCCACTCGTCCCCGCGCACGCGGGGGTGTTCCCAGGAAGTCCGCCTCGCCGACCGTCGCGCTCAGCTCGTCCCCGCGCACGCGGGGGTGTTCCGTGTTCGCTGGCGCGGTCGGTGAGGACCGGTTCCTCGTCCCCGCGCACGCGGGGGTGTTCCCTTCAAGATCGACCAGGCCGCGACCTTCTCGGGGCTCGTCCCCGCGCACGCGGGGGTGTTCCGGTGCGCGGTGACGCCGTTGGAGTCCTCGACCACTCGTCCCCGCGCACGCGGGGGTGTTCCGTTCTGGCCGATGGTCGGCCCCTGGCTGCTGCCCTCGTCCCCGCGCACGCGGGGGTGTTCCCGACAGCCAGCCGACGATCCGTAGGTGCCCACCCTCGTCCCCGCGCACGCGGGGGTGTTCCACGCCGTCACATTTCGTCTCTGCCGATCTGGACCTCGTCCCCGCGCACGCGGGGGTGTTCCGACCACGTCCTCGACCTACTTGTGCCACGCCTTCTCGTCCCCGCGCACGCGGGGGTGTTCCGCCCAGCGAGCCCCGGTGGTCGGTGACGGCCCACTAGTCCCCGCGCACGCGGGGGTGTTCCGGGGTACTGACGTGGCGACGCGACTTCAGCCGGCTCGTCCCCGCGCACGCGGGGGTGTTCCCTGCTCCTCCGCGCTCGCCCGGCTCGGGTAGGTCTCGTCCCCGCGCACGCGGGGGTGTTCCCCGATCACGCCACCGCCGGTGACCGGGCACCTGCTCGTCCCCGCGCACGCGGGGGTGTTCCCACCAGCGACGGATCGCGGACGCGGTGCGCCGCCTCGTCCCCGCGCACGCGGGGGTGTTCCCTTGCCTAGTGCGTTTTTCGCAGACAACTAGTTCTCGTCCCCGCGCACGCGGGGGTGTTCCCTGCGGGCGGTCGCCATGCCGGTGGTTCCCTTCCTCGTCCCCGCGCACGCGGGGGTGTTCCCAGCGAGCCGGTTTGCTTGCCGGGGTCGGCAAGTTCGTCCCCGCGCACGCGGGGGTGTTCCCCGACACCGCCCGCGCGATGTCCATCCCGAGCGTCTCGTCCCCGCGCACGCGGGGGTGTTCCACGACCCCGGAGTCTGCCAGGGCCCAAGGCCCGCTCGTCCCCGCGCACGCGGGGGTGTTCCGCCGACCCCACCGAGGTGCGGGCACTGCTGGACCTCGTCCCCGCGCACGTGGGGGTGTTCCCTTCTCCGGGTCGTCCCACTGCTTGACCGCGTCCTCGTCCCCGCACACGCGGGGGTGTTCCCCAGGCACGCTGCTCGTTGCGGGTCATCCACGGCTCGTCCCCGCGCACGCGGGGGTGTTCCTAGGGAGGGGCGCACGAGTTCTTCTGCGGCGGCCTCGTCCCCGCGCACGCGGGGGTGTTCCTCTCATCCAGGTTCTCGACCACGTCCGGATCAACTCGTCCCCGCGCACGTGGGGGTGTTCCCCGCTCCTGCTCGACAGGGTCGCGCTGGGTGGGCTCGTCCCCACGCTCGCGGAGGTGTTCCGCTCAGGACGATGCCCGGTGCGGCGTCGAACCGCTCGTCCCCGCGCACGTGGGGGTGTTCCCGTCACCAGCCCGCCGAACCGCGCCCGCGCCAACTCGTCCCCGCGCACGGGGTGTTCTCACTGGGCGTCGCGCGCGCTACGCCGCACCCGTCTCGTCGCCTCGGCCAGCAGCACGTTGGACACCGGGGTGAGGGTGTCGGGAACCTCGGCTCCTCTCCACTGAACCAGCCCATAGGTCTCGCCGGTCGTGGTCGTCTTCCACGCCTCGCGCAACTCCTTCAATTCGTCACGGTGCTGCCCGACGTCAAGGGCCGGACTCGTGTCGAGCAGGCGCTTCAATGCCTTGGTGACCTTGGAATGGTGAACCGACTCCTTGACGAGGAGGAGCCTGCGTCCAATTTTGCCACGCCGACAGAAGAGGTTCAACAATCCTTGCTGACCTGCGAACCAATCGAGATCTGAGGTGCTTGGGGGTTT